>ERZ791934.255-NODE-255-length-76220-cov-4.463008_pt1 | contig 76220 bp, 74 predicted proteins | sample MGYA00510125_ERZ791934 | MGnify/ENA primary metagenome ERZ791934 (study PRJEB30046, sample SAMN00993240) | human gut metagenome | study: EMG produced TPA metagenomics assembly of the A metagenome-wide association study of gut microbiota in type 2... | reverse complement strand
ACAGACAGCCGGAGTTTACCCAGATCGATATGGAGCTTTCCTTTGTGGATGTAGACGATGTCCTGGATGTTAATGAAAGACTTCTTGCGCATGTGTTCAAGGAAGTACTGGATGTAGATGTTACCCTGCCGATTCCGAAAATAACCTGGCAGGAAGCAATGGACCGTTTTGGTTCTGACAAGCCGGATACCCGGTTTGGCATGGAACTTATCAATGTCAGTGAAGTGGTAAAGGGCTGTGGATTCGGCGTCTTTACAGGAGCATTGGATCAGGGCGGAAGCGTCAGAGGAATCAATGCCAAAGGGCAGGGGGCAATGCCGCGTAAGAAAATCGATAAACTTGTGGACTTTGCCAAAGAATATGGAGCGAAAGGGCTTGCCTACCTTTCGATTGCTGAGGATGGAAGTGTGAAATCTTCGTTTGCGAAATTTATGACAGAAGAGGAGCTGTCTGCTCTCATTCAGGCTATGGATGGACAGCCGGGGGATATTCTGCTTTTTGCGGCGGACAAAAATAAGGTTGTATGGGATGTGCTTGGAAACCTGCGTCTGGAGATTGCAAGACAGCTTGATCTTCTTGACAAGAGCCAGTACAACTTTCTCTGGGTAACGGAGTTCCCGCTTCTGGAGTGGAACGAGGATGAGAATCGTTTCGTGGCAATGCATCATCCGTTTACCATGCCGATGGAAGAAGATCTCCAGTATTTGGACAGTGATCCGGGAAGAGTCCGCGCCAAAGCTTACGATATCGTATTAAACGGTACGGAAATCGGCGGAGGAAGCGTCCGGATTCACCAGAATGACATTCAGACAAAGATGTTTGAAGTCATAGGATTTACAAAAGAGGAGGCCCAAGAGCAGTTCGGATTCCTGCTGAATGCGTTCAAATACGGAGTGCCGCCGCACGCCGGACTGGCATATGGGCTGGACCGTCTTGTTATGCTGATGGCAAAGGCGGACAGTATCCGTGATGTCATCGCGTTTCCAAAAGTAAAGGACGCATCGGATCTGATGCTCGAAGCTCCGTCCGAGGTTGCTGTGAAGCAGCTGGAAGAGTTGGGAATCGGTGTGCTGAAATCGGACAAAGTATCCGAGGGAGAAGCATAGAATCCTGCTTTGCAGGATTCTCCGACTACGGCGGAGCGTTTTTTATTTTATAGGAACCAGTTTTCTACAAAAAAACACGGTTCCAAAGAACCGTGTTGAAGAGCGACAGACGGGGCTCGAACCCGCGACCCCGACCTTGGCAAGGTCGTACTCTACCAACTGAGCCACTGTCGCATATCTTGTGTTTTGTGTTCCTCAGAACAATAATTAATATACTATATAAGCCATAATTTGTCAACAACTTTTTTGAAAAAAATCTAGAAAAAGAAAGAAATTGAAAAATCCGATATCTCTGTGGTATACTAATCCAATACGAATAGAGCAAGGGAAGTGAATATATGGAAGAAAAAAGAAGCGTAAAGGTTGCACTGCTGGGCCTTGGAACCGTTGGAGGCGGCGTGTATAAGCTGCTTGAGCGCCAGAAGGAAGAACTGATCGATAAGGCAGGCGCCAGCCTGGAACTTGTAAAGATACTTGTCCATAATATGAAAAAAGAAAGAACGGGCGTGGATGCGTCCTTATTGACGGATAAGTGGGAAGAGATTATCGAAGATCCGCAGATCGAGATCGTTATCGAGGTGATGGGCGGTATCGAGCCGGCCAGAACCATGATTCTGGAAGCGCTCAATGCGGGAAAGAACGTGGTAACGGCAAATAAGGATCTGGTGGCAGAGTACGGAAGGGAACTTCTGGACGCGGCTCAGAAGAATCAGGTAGATTTTCTGTTTGAGGCAGCTGTTGCCGGAGGAATTCCGATTATACGCCCGCTAAAGCAATGTCTGGCATCCAATGAGATTGACGAGGTAATCGGCATAGTCAATGGGACGACCAACTATATCCTTACCAAGATGTTTGAGGAAGGGATGGATTTTGAGGAGGCGCTGGCAAAAGCCACGGAACTTGGCTATGCGGAGGCAGATCCGACCGCGGATATCGAGGGCCTGGATGCAGGCCGGAAGGTGGCGATCATGGCGTCTATCGCCTTTCATTCCAGGGTCACGTTTTCAGATGTATATACAGAAGGGATCACAAAGATATCCGCGAAGGATATTGGCTATGCCAAAGAGTTCGACAGCGTAATAAAACTTCTGGGGGTTGCCCATAATACAGAAGGAGGGATTGAAGTGGCCGTGCATCCGATGATCATTGCCCAGGATCATCCCCTTGCATCCGTCAGGGATTCTTTCAATGCCATATTCCTGCACGGAGATGCCGTGGACGATGTGATGTTCTATGGACGCGGAGCGGGAGAACTTCCTACGGCAAGCGCTATTATGGGTGACGTGATCGATGTGGCCAGGGATATCCAGTATCAGTGTACCGGCAGAATCAGCTGTACCTGCTACAGGGATACGATGGTGAAGGAATTCAAGGACGTTAAGAACAAGTTCTTCCTGCGTATGCAGGTAGATAATAAGCCGGGCGTGCTGGCTGCTATTGCGAGCGTTTTTGGCGTGCATAAGGTTAGCATATCCAAGGTGATCCAGAAGGTAATTACGGATGGAGTGGCAGAACTTGTCATTGTAACAGAAGCGGTAAAGGAATACCATATGGAGGATGCGCTTGAACATCTGAAGGATATGGATACGACCCGCGAAATAAGCAGCGTGATCAGAGAGTATTAGTAAAATGGGTGAGACAGCAGTACAGGAAAATCCTCTGGCGACCGAGAGGATCGGAAAATTAATTGCAAAGTTTGCGATACCGGCAATCATCAGCATGCTGGTCAGTTCGCTATATAATATTGTGGATCAGATTTTTATCGGGCAAGGCGTGGGGATGCTGGGAAATGCGGCGACAAATATCGCATTTCCGGTATCTATCATCTGCACGGCAACGGCGCTTCTGCTTGGAATCGGGAGCGCGTCAAACTATAATCTGGAATCCGGGGCAGGGAATAGCAAGAAGGCCAGCCAGATTGTCGGAACCGGGCTGGCAGTGCTGATCATCAGCGGCATATCCATTGGCATAATTGTCCTGGTATTTTTAGACCCGCTTCTGCATCTGTTCGGCGTTACGCCGGACGTGCTGCCCTTTGCCCAGGATTATACAGGAATCACCGCATTTGGCATTCCCTTCCTCGTTCTGACAACAGGAGGGAACCATCTGATCCGGGCAGACAGAAGCCCTACTTATTCGATGGCCTGCATGCTGACAGGGGCAATCATCAATACGATCCTGGATCCTTTGTTTATCTTTGGGTTCCACTGGGGAATCAAGGGAGCGGCCTGGGCGACCGTGATCGGACAAGTCATATCCGGCTTTCTGGTGATCCTATATTTCTGTAAATTCCGCAATCTGGAACTGACCAGGGATATGCTGAGGCCGAAGGGAGCGATGCTAAAGGCGATCGCCTCTCTTGGCTTAGCCGCCTGCATCAACCAGATCGCAATGGCCATCGTGCAGATCACGATGAACAATACATTGAGACATTATGGGGCATCTTCCATATATGGCACGGATATACCGCTGGCATGCGTAGGCGTTATCTCAAAAGTCAATATGGTGTTCATGGCAATCTGTATCGGAATATCCCAGGGATGCCAGCCAATCTGGGGCTTTAACTATGGGGCGGGCAGATTTAGCCGTGTAAGGAAGACCTTTGTGATGGCATTCAAGATATCCTTGCTGGTCGGCATCGTATTTTTCTTATGCTTCCAGTTCTTCCCCCGCCAGCTGGTGAGCGTGTTCGGGACAGGAAGCGAGGAGTACTTCCATTTTGCGGAGCGGTACTTCCGCATCTTTATGCTTATGACATTTATTAATGGCATCCAGCCTATGTCTTCCGGCTTCTTTACATCCATTGGAGAGGCCAGGCTTGGAATCGTGGTTTCTTTGACCAGACAGGTAATCTTCCTCCTGCCGCTGATCCTGATATTTCCCCTTTTTATGGGGATTGACGGGGTGATGTACGCCGGGCCTATCGCGGATGGCGCGGCAGCGGCAGTGGCAATCGCCTTTGCGATCAGGGAACTTCGGAGAATGCAGAAATCAGAGCGCCGGCAGGAAGAAGAGGCGAGGACGGAGAAGTTCTAATTGCTTTACGTCATTGAATGTGATAGAATGAAGCCGTAACGAATAGATAAAGACAAAGCAGAGTAGGAAAACGTGCGTTAAGTGCCAGCCGGACGGGGAGTTGCCGGCGGGACGAAAAGTAAGGATTACTTGCGGTACGTTTTTCGCATCCCGCTGCTACACATAGACAGATAGACTGTAATACCTGCTGTGCGTAGCTTTAAGGACTACTGCAAAGGAGGTATTATTTTTATGAAAAAACTGAATATCAGAAACATTTCCATGATGGGAGTATTGATTGCGCTGGATATCGTGGCAACAAGATTCCTGGGGTTCAGCGCATTGACGATCAGAATTAGTTTTGGCAGCGTGTTCATCATACTGGCCGGACTGTGGTTCGGGCCCGTGGAAGGGGCGCTGGTGGGAGGCATCGCGGATACGCTGGGATGCCTGATTGCGGGAACCGGCTTCTACCCGCCGCTTATGATCTCCCCGATCGTGCTTGGAATCTTGATCGGGCTTGGAAGGCCTTGGTTCCTTAAGAAGCCCGGAATCGCCAGGCTGGGAATTCTGATAGGGGGCTCATATATGATTACGACCCTGTTTATCGCGTCCTGGGCCCTGTCCATGCTGTACGGCTCTCCTTACCTTGCGCTGGTAGCAAGCCGCATTCCGCAGTATCTGGTAAATGCTACCGTATGTACCGTGCTTTCATATGTGATTTATAAAAGCGCGGTGACAAGAGTAGCAACCGGCAGTTTTCAGGCAAGCTAAAGAATCCATTTGGCATCTTGACAAGAGAGGCTAAATATAGCATGCTATATTTAGCAGCAGAGGAGAGTCCGGCTACAAGGGGATGAATAGATGAAAGAACGGATGCCAATTGGCTTTATGTTTAAGCAGATTAACAATGTATATGAGAAGGATTTTAATAACAGGCTGAAGACGCTGGGAATTACAGCCTCCCAGTGCGCCGTGCTGGATTACCTGTTCCACAGCAGGGAAGAAGAGGTGAACCAGAAGGATATCGAGAAAGCATTAAGCCTTCAGAATCCCACGGTGACAGGCCTGCTGAAGCGCCTGGATGAAAAGGGGTATATCTTATCCGTGCCAAGCAACAAGGATAAGCGGTGCAAGAATATCTACCTGACCGAAAAGGCCTATGATATCCAGAAGCGGATGGAGGCGGATCGGAAGAAGATTGATAAAAGGCTGACTTTGGGAATGAATAAAAAAGAGGTGGCAGCATTGGAAAAGATGCTGGATCGGGTGCTTTATAATATAGCCGAACCGTAATGGTTCGGCTATATTTGTATAATAAAGGAACGGATTTGAGAAAATACTAGGTAGGAAGGTATTGCCAGAAGCAGAAGGAATGTGATACGCTAATAATGCAAATGATAATCAAAATCATAAAATAAAAACCAGGGAGGTCTCATGCCAGTAGAGGTTGTTTCTTACATGCTGTCCAACAAGGATATCAGGATGCGTATTGGGTTCCAGCTGATCCTTCAGTGCGCTCCGTTTTTAAAAGGAATAAAGGTCGCCAGTATCATAAATGTTGATAGGCAGCATTTAAAGGAATTTTGGCGGGTGCTTGACGGAACCGGGATTGATGGTAAGATTCTTACAGTCAGCCAGGAAAGATGCATGGTCTTTATTTACCGGGAGGCTGTATTAAAAGAATACTTGCGACGCAAGGAGGTCAGAGGATTTCTGGAGTCGTATGGATATGACAAGAAAGATTTGGACTGGATTCTTCAAAAACTTTCTTCAAGGGTCTGTCAATATTCTTGTGACGGTAGGGGCTTTCCCCATGAAATCGGGGCGTTTCTGGACTATCCGATTGACGATGTCAAATGCTTTATCGACAAAAGGGGACAGGACTGCCTGATGACCGGCTACTGGAAGGTCTATCATAATCCGGAAAGAGCCAGGATGATATTTTTGGCCTACGATAAGGCGAAGATCAGCGCGGTCAATGAATTCCTGGCCGGAAAAAGGATACGGGATATTGTATGCAAGGCAACATAGACGGCAAAGACGAAAAGGAAGGATTGGTGGTTTATGAGCGTCGTGATTATAGGCGGAAATGAACGGATGGAACAGCAGTATAAGCAGATATGCAAACGTTACCGATGCAAGGCAAAGGTGTTTACCAGAATGTCGGGAAACCTCAAGACGCAGATCGGGCAGCCGGATCTGATCATTCTATTTACTTCGACGGTGGCCCATAAAATGGTACACTGCGCATTAAAGGAAGCACAGCGCTATAATATTCCGGTTGAGCGCGCCCACAGCAGCAGCGCCAGCGCTTTGGAAAATGTGCTTCTGGAGTGCTGCCGGTAAGCGAAGGGCCGTCAGATATCTAAGAGGGAGCAGTCCCTCTTTTTTTTACGGCCGAAACATGGTACAATGTGGTATACGCGGGCGGAAGGCTCCTGCAAAAGGCAACAGAAGGAGGATTTAGCGGATGAGTTATGCAGATAAAGTATTTATTGATATGTGCCGGGATATTATTGACCACGGGACAGATACCAGAGGAGAGAAGGTGCGTCCGGTATGGGAGGACGGTACCCCGGCCTATACCATCAAGAAATTCGGCGTGGTGAACCGGTATGACCTTTCAAAAGAGTTCCCGGCCCTGACGCTTCGCCGGACTGCTATCAAAAGCTGTACGGATGAATTGCTGTGGATCTGGCAGAAAAAGTCCAATAATATTCACGAGTTGCACAGCCACATTTGGGACAGCTGGGCGGATCAAGACGGCTCGATCGGAAAAGCCTATGGCTATCAGATGGGAGTAAAGCACGAGTATAAAGAGGGGATGTTTGATCAGGTAGACCGGGTGATCTACGATTTGAAGCATAATCCTTACAGCCGGAGGATTATGACGAATATCTACGTGCACCAGGATCTCCATGAGATGAATCTGTATCCCTGCGCCTACAGTATGACGTTCAATGTGACCAAGGAGCAGGGAAGCGACAGGCTGACGCTTAACGGAATCCTGAACCAGCGCTCCAATGACGTGCTTGCGGCAAATAACTGGAATGTATGCCAGTATGCCGTACTGCTTCATATGCTTGCCCAGGTGTGCGATATGCAGGTGGGCGAGTTCGTGCATGTGATTGCGGATGCCCATATCTATGACAGGCATGTTCCGATGATTGAAGAACTGATAAAAAGAGAGCCGCTTCCGGCGCCGAAATTCTGGCTGAATCCGGAAATAAAAGACTTCTACCAATTTACGAGGAATGATGTGAAGCTGATCGACTATGAGACGCATGAGCAGATCAAGGATATTCCGGTTGCGGTGTGAGCGAAGAGACAGGAGGGAATAGTAGGATGAATTTGATAGTTGCAGTCGATAAGAACTGGGCCATTGGGAATGGCAACAAGCTGCTGGTGAGCATTCCGCAGGATATGAAGTTTTTCCGGGAGACGACCAAGGGAAAGGTGGTTGCCATGGGAAGAAAGACGCTGGAAAGCTTCCCGGGAGGGCAGCCACTTAAGAACCGGGTGAACGTCGTGCTGACTACGGACCAGAACTACAAGGCGAATGGCGCCGTCATTGTCCATACAATAGAGCAGATGCTTGCAGAACTGAAGAAATATGCATCGGAAGATATCTTTGTGATTGGAGGGGAGAGTATCTATCACCAGCTGCTTCCCTACTGCAGCAAAGCCTATGTTACCAGGATAGACCATGCATACGATGCCGATACCCATTTCCCGGATCTGGATGCTGATCCGGAATGGGAGATGACTAAGATCAGCGATGAGCAGACCTATTTTGATCTGGAATATGTATTTACGATTTACGAGAGGATATCATGAAGATTCTAAGCATTACGGCTCAGAAGCCTAACAGTACGGGAAGCGGCGTCTATCTGACGGAATTGGTGCGGCAGTTTGCTAGAGACGGGCACGAACAGGCGGTAGTGGCAGGCGTATATGAAGAAGACCGGATAGAATTGCCGGAAGGCGTAGGGTTCTTCCCAGTGCTGTTTGAGAGCAGGGAACTCCCCTATCCCATCGTCGGGATGTCGGATGAGATGCCCTATAGAAGTACGCGCTATTGTGACATGACACGGGAGATGACGCGGCAGTTTCAAGATGCATTTCTAAAGGCTATCGAAAAAGCGGTGGATGCGCTTGAGCCGGACTTGATCCTGTGCCATCACCTGTACCTGCTGACCGCAATGGCAAGGGAGCGGTTCAAAGAGCAGAAGATCTATGGATTCTGCCATAATACGGATCTGCGGCAGATGAAAAAGACAGGACTTTGGAGAGACTATATCCGGGAGCAGATCAGAGGGCTGGATGCCATCTTCGTTCCTCAGTCAGCCCAGAAGGAGGGCGTGATGGAGATATTCGGGATCGGTGCCAGGAAGATCCGGATTTTGGGGATGGGGTATAGCCAGGAGATTTTCTGTGGCCCGGAAAAGCCTGATAACGCAGTTAAGGGGAAAGACGGAGCGATCCGCTTGATCTATGCAGGAAAGATTGCGGAGAAAAAGGGTGTCAAGAGTCTGATCAAGAGCCTTTCCTATCTGCCTTATCCCAGGGATGGGCTGAAACTTTCGCTTGCAGGCGGTGCAGGAAATAAAACGGAGTACCAGGAGATTGAAGAACTGGCATTGAAGGCGCCCTATCCGGTAGAGTTTCTGGGGAAGCTTCCTCAGCCGGAACTGGCAAAGGAGTATCAAAGGAGCGATATTTTTGTATTGCCATCCTTTTTTGACGGGCTTCCGCTGACGGTGATCGAAGCGATTGCCTGCGGGGACAAGGTGGTAGTCACAGACCTTCCGGGGATCCAGGACTGGCTGAAAGAGCAGGCGCCCGGCGCAGTGGTGAAGTATGTGCCATTGCCTGTCATGCGCAATACCGACGAGGCAGTATCAGAGTCTCTGCCGGCCTTTGAGAAGCAGCTGGCCGCCAAGATAGAGGAGTGCGCCAGGGAAGAAGGACAGAGAAGGGTGGATCTGTCCCATCTGTCCTGGAAGAATATTTGTAAGGAAATATTGAAAAGCAGTTGACATCTGTGAGGTAAATCTACTATAATAGCATTAATTATCAGAGAAATGCTATGACAAGGAGGAGTACATAATATCCTGATGCCAAGAGAGAAGATGGACGGTGGGAATCTTCGTGATGGAGTTATGGAAGTAGCCTTTGAGCAGTGGACCGAAAGGACAGTTATCTGATCCGAGTAGACTTCAACGTATTCCCGGCGTTATATGGGAGCGGTATCGGAAGCACGCTTTAGCAGGATTCCCGTATCGGCAGAGAGCAAAGAGGAGACTCTTTGAATTTAGGTGGTAACACGGATGCATTATTCGCCCTAAGCGTCAGGCTTAGGGCGTTTTTTTCGCTACGTAGCACACGTCATTTGCAAACAGGAGGTATGTATATGAAGAAAATCAGCGGAAACAAATTATTGGTAAAGGCATTGAGGGAGGAAGGCGTAGATACCATGTTCGGCTATCCGGGCGCCTGTACCATTGATCTCAGCGATGAATTATACAAGCAGGATTATACCAAGGTCATCCTGCCAAGACAGGAGATCGCGCTTGTACATGAGGCAGATGCCTACGCGCGCTCTACAGGCAAGGTTGGCGTATGCCTGGTAACCAGCGGGCCTGGGGCAACCAACCTGGTAACAGGCCTTGCGACGGCCAACTACGACAGCGTGCCGCTGGTATGCTTTACCGGCCAGGTGGCAAGGCATCTGATCGGAAATGATGCGTTCCAGGAGGTTGACATCGTAGGAATTACCAGAAGCATTACCAAATACGGGGTAACTGTGCGTAACCGGGAAGACTTGGGAAGGATCCTCAAGGAGGCGTTCTATATCGCCAGGACAGGGCGTCCGGGACCGGTGCTTATCGATCTGCCGAAGGATGTAATGGCCGAGCTTGGAAGCGCAGATTATCCTACGGAGGTCAATATCAGAGGCTATAAGCCGAGCACGCATGTACATATCGGACAGTTAAAGAGGGCCATCAAGATGCTTGGGAAGGCGCAGCGTCCTCTTTTCCTGGCAGGCGGCGGCGTAAATATCGCCCATGCTAGCCAGGAATTTACTCAGCTGGCAGAAAAGACAGGGGTTCCGGTAGTTACTACCATAATGGGAAGAGGCGCCATACCTACCAGCCATCCGCTGTATATCGGCAACCTGGGAATGCATGGGGCATATGCTTCCAACATGGCTGTCAATGAATGCGATCTGCTGTTTTCGATCGGCACGAGGTTCAATGACCGTATTACCGGAAAACTGCATTCATTTGCCCCCCATGCCCAGATCGTGCATATTGATATCGATACGGCAGCCATCTCCAGAAACGTGCAGGTTGACGTGCCCATCGTAGCAGACGCAAAAGAGGCGATCGAGAAGATGCTGGAATATGTGACGGAGTGCAATACGCAGAAATGGCTGGAGGAAGTTGGCCAGTGGAAGCAGGAGCACCCTATGGAGATGAAGAAGAAGCCGATCATGACGCCACAGGATATCCTGGAGACGATGAACCGGGTATTTGAAAAAGCCATCGTGGTTACGGATGTAGGCCAGCATCAGATGTTTGTTGCCCAGTTCATGGAATTGGATGCCAATAAGCAGCTTCTGATGTCCGGAGGGCTCGGAACCATGGGTTATGGGCTTCCGGGAGCCATCGGAGCCAAGATTGGCAATCCTGACATGCCGGTCATCTCCATATCAGGGGACGGCGGAATGCAGATGAATATCCAGGAACTGGCAACAGCCGTGCTGGAAGAACTACCGATCATATCCTGCATTTTCAACAATAATAACCTTGGTATGGTGCGTCAGTGGCAGAAACTCTTCTATGGAAAGCGCTATTCCATGACCTGCCTGCGTTCCGGAGCAGCATGCCGCGGCAAATGCGGGGAGGTAGAATGCCCTACGTACACGCCTGACTTCGTGAAACTGGCGGAAAGTTATGGAGCGAAGGGAATCCGGGTAACGAAAAAGGAAGAGATCGAGCCCGCATTCCGGGAGGCAATGAAGAGTACGAAGACGCCGATCGTCATTGAGTTCGAGATTGATCCGGAAGATCTGGTATATCCGATGATTCAGCCGGGCGGAACTTTGGAAGATATGATACTGGATTGCTAGAAGGGAGGATATGAATATGAATGGAAATGGAAATGGAATGAAGAAGCGTTGGATTTCGCTGTATGTAGAAAATCAAGTAGGCGTACTGTCAAAGATCTCGGGCCTGTTCTCGGGAAAGTCATATAATCTGGACAGTCTGACGGTGGGAACCACAGAGGATCCTACCGTGTCCCGCATGACCATCGCGACGGTCAGCGACGATGAGACTTTTGAGCAGATTAAGAAGCAGCTGAACCGGCTGGTGGAAGTAATAAAGGTCATTGATTTTACGGATGTATTTGTCCGGATGAAGGAGATTCTCTATGTAAAGGTGCGCAAATGCACGCCGGAAGACAAGGTAGAGTGCTTCCAGATAGCAGAGACCTTCAAGGCAAAGGTGATCGACTATGGCAAAGACAGTCTGTTGCTGGAATTTGTGCAGACGGCCACCAAGAACGATGCGGTAATCAAGCTGATGAAGGAAGAATTCGCCAGCATCGAAGTAGTCCGGGGAGGAAGCGTTGGAATCGAATCTATCAGCATGATGGAGCGCTAGCAGATCTGATACAGATTGTTTCAATGAAAAAACAGAGCGCGCTCTTGAATTTTGGAAAAGCCGGTATTATAATAAAAAAAGGAAAAATTAGTTATAAAAGGACGGAGGAATTTAAAATGGATAAGAAAAACATTGACTGGTCTAGTCTGGGCTTTGGATACCTGCCCACAGATAAGAGATACGTTTCCAACTATAAGGATGGTGCGTGGGACGAAGGGACTCTTACCTCCGATGCCAATGTCGTGATTAGTGAATGTGCAGGGGTGCTGCAGTATGCGCAGACCTGCTTTGAGGGGATGAAGGCCTATACAACGGAGGATGGCCATATCGTCACGTTCCGGCCGGACCTGAATGCCAGGCGGATGGCGGATTCTGCCAAAAGGCTTGAAATGCCGGCGTTTCCGGAAGACCGGTTCGTAGAGGCCGTCAAGCAGGTGGTAGCGGCCAATGCGGCGTACGTGCCGCCCTATGGCTCCGGCGCGACCCTCTATATCAGGCCCTATATGTTCGGAAGCAATCCGGTGATCGCGGTAAAGCCGGCGGATGAATTCCAGTTCCGGGTATTTGCCACGCCGGTAGGCCCATACTTCAAGGGCGGCGCAAAGCCGATCACCATCAAGGTGTGCGACTACGACCGGGCGGCGCCTCGTGGAACCGGCCATGTAAAGGCCGGGCTTAACTACGCGATGAGCCTTCACGCCATCATGACGGCGCACCGGGAGGGATACGACGAGAACATGTACCTGGATGCGGCGACCAGGACGAAGGTGGAGGAGACCGGCGGTGCCAACTTCCTCTTCGTGACCAAGGATCACAAGGTGGTAACGCCGAAGTCCGACACGATCCTTCCGTCCATCACCAGGCGGTCTCTGATGTACGTGGCGGAGCACTATCTGGGGCTTGAAGTAGAGGAGCGGGAAGTGCCTTTGGCCGAGTTGGAAGAGTTCGCGGAATGCGGCCTGTGCGGCACGGCAGCGGTCATCTCGCCGGTAGGAAAGGTCGTGGACCATGGCAGGGAGATCTGCTTCCCCAGCGGAATGGAAGAGATGGGACCGGTCACGAAGAAACTGTATGAGACGCTGACAGGAATCCAGATGGGCCAGATCGAGGCGCCGGAAGGATGGATCTGCAGAATTTGTTAAGGAAATAACGGGACACGTAACAAAATGCAATTTTGTTACGTGTCCCGTTAAAAATATCACAAGAAAGGGACAGACAATGGCAGGATATAAGAATATTGATAAGGAAGAAATATTGGAACTGAAAAATCTGGTAGCGTATCAGGAGGGACAGGTAGTCAGCAAAACGCTGGTGCAGAATAGCGCGGTAAGCGTGACCTTGTTCGCTTTTGAAAAGGATGAGGAGATCAGCACCCATGAATCCGGCGGAGACGCTATGGTTACCGTGCTGGAGGGTGCCGGGCGCTTTACGATTGATGGCAGGGAGCATATCCTAGAAGCCGGGCAGAGCATTGTCATGCCAGCCAGGAAGCCTCATGCGGTCTACGGGGAGGAGCGGTTTAAGATGCTGCTGATGGTAGTATTCTAGCAGCAGCCAAAAACAGAAGAAAGAGGAAGAGCCAGCTGGATTCAGCTGGCCTTTTTTTGCAAAAAAAATTTATAAGAATAAACACCATAAAACAGTTGACAACAGTTAACTACTGTTATATACTGTTTATAACGAAGGAGGGGTAAAATGAAGTTGATTATCAACCATTCCTCCATGCAGCCAATCTATGAACAGATTGTAGAACAGACGAAAGAGAAGATCATGCATGGGGAATTAACGGAAGAGACGATGCTCCCATCAGTTCGTACTTTAGCTAAAGATCTTAAGGTCAGTGCACTGACCGTCAAAAAGGCATACGATGCCCTCGAGCAGGAAGGATTTGTCAATACGGTACATGGCAAGGGAAGTTTCGTAGCCTGTGCCAATCAGAACTTGATGCTTGAGGAGAAGAAGAAGGAAGTAGAAGCTGATTTGGAAAAGGCCATCCGAAAAGGCAGAAGCTGTGGAATGAGTAACCAGGAGATTACGGAATTATTTAATATCGTTTTGGAGGATTAGTGTCATGTTAAGATTAGAGAATGTAAAAAAGCATTATGGCGAATTCAGCCTGGAGTGCTCTTTGGAGGTACAGGCAGGATGTGTAACCGGCCTGATCGGGAAGAACGGGGCAGGCAAGAGTACGACATTTAAAGCAATTCTTGGGCTGATCTATCCGGATGGAGGCAAGATTGAGGTATTTGGAAAGCCGGTAGAGAAACTTAGCATAAGCGATCGGGAGCAGATCGGAGTGGTCTTGTCGGATTCCGGATTCAGCGGCTATCTCACGATCAAGGATCTGATAAGCATGCTTCGCAATATGTATGGGAATTTCCGCGAGGAGGAGTTCCTGAGGAAATGTAAAAAATTCAGACTTCCACTGGACAAGAAAATAAAAGAGTTTTCAACCGGTATGAAGCGGAAACTGCAGGTGCTGGCTGCTATATCCCATGAAGCGAAACTGCTGATCCTGGATGAGCCTACCGCGGGCCTGGATGTCATAGCAAGAGATGAACTGCTGGATCTTCTGCGGGAATATATGGAGCAGGACGAAAGGGCGATACTGATCAGCTCGCATATCTCCAGCGATCTGGAAGGGCTATGCGACGATGTGTACATGATTGATGACGGCAAGATCGTAATGCATACGGAGACGGATATCCTCCTTAACGATTATGGACTGCTGAAGGTGACGGATGACCAGTATCAGAAACTGGAGAAAGAGTATATCATCCGGCACAAAAAAGAAGAATATGGCTACAGCTGCCTGACGGATCAGAAGCAGTTCTATATGGAGAACTATCCGGGGCTTGCCATTGAAAAAGGAAATATTGACGAAGTAATGACTATGATGATTCGAGGTGAAAAGTAATGAAAGGTTTATTGATCAAGGATGTGAAACTATTGAAGAACCAGAAGCAGTTTTTCCTGGTTATCTGTATCATTGGCACGCTCTTTCTGGTGACGAGTAATGACCCATCTTTTGTCATTACCTATATGACGCTGATGTTTTCTATCTTTACATTGAGTACGATTTCCTATGATGAACATGATAATGGAGCAGCCTATCTTTTTACGCTGCCCATCAGCAGGCAGAGCTACACCATGGAGAAGTATGTCTTTGGCCTGATCACGACCATGCTGGCATGGGTCGTATTCACCGCGGCGGCTCTGGGGGCAACCTATTACCGGCAGATAGAGATAGATCTCAGACAGTGGCTGGGCATTGCCGTGACCTATCTGGCAGTAGCTCTGCTGCTGCTTGCCATAACCATACCGATACAGTTTAAGTTCGGCACGGAAAGAAGCCGGATCGCCCTTATTGCCGTAGTAGGCTGCGCAGTTCTCGTTGCGTATGCGGCAGCGAAGATCTTTGAGGCGTTTCATATAGATCTGAGTGCAGTCATTGACAGAGTAGCCGAGATGACTCCGGGAGTATTTCTGGCATTTCTGTGTGCGGCAGCCGTGGCGGCTATAGGGATATCCTACAGCATCTCCCTTAGGATCGTGAAGAAGAAGCAGTTTTAAAGAGAACGAATAAAAAGCCAGCCGGAAGGATGGAGACGATAAATGTCCCTGACTTCCGGCTGGCTTTTGCGCCCGGATTCTTTTATCATCCGCATTTATTGCAGGCGGCGGCTATGTCGTCTGGCTCGTCCGGTGGCTTGCGATGATCAGCCGCACGGTCCGGTACAGGAAGGGCTTGTATTGCTCGATTGGCAGCGGCTCCCCAAAAAGGATAGAATTATATCCGGCGGAACCGGCCAGTTCCACAATGGTAAAGAGCATGACATCTACGTCTTCATAGTCATACTCATCCTGCGTGACCAGGCCTAAGAACTTGTCATAGAAATCTCCATCCGAATCCTCGCCCGTAATCAGGGCGGAGCGCAGGGCGCCCATTACCAGGTTCTTGGAGATAAAGTTCAAAAGGGGCTTGTTATCTACCAAGGCATCGATGATATTGTCGATGATGAAGATCAGCTGTTCTTCCAATCCCCGGATGCCTGATTTTTCCAGAGCATCCCCTGCCTTGTCGAATAATTCGTGGGTCTTATGGGCTACCAGCTTGTTCTTGATATCGTATTTGTCCTTAAAATACAGATAGAAGGTACCTTTGGCAACCCCGGCTTTTTCTACGATATCCGAAATTGCGGTGGAGTTGATGCCTTTGGTGGTAAACAGTTCATATGCGGTATTAAAAAGCGCTTCCTTCTTTTTTTTCTTGTTTTCGTCTACTTTTCCCATAATATCAGTGCTCCTTGGCTTCTATTATAACCAGAGTTTTCCTTTGTCTGCGAATAGTATAACAGAAAAATGACTAAAAGTCAAAAAAGTATTGACTGTTAGTCATTTTTGGTGTATAGTTCTTACAGTGATAAATGACTATCGGTCATAATTGATACAAACTATGAAAAGAATGGAAGGAAGGGTTAGTCATGATGGTGAAAATCGGGAAGAAGATAGTAAAGTACCGGGTTGTCATATTTGTGCTCGGCCTGCTGCTGCTGATCCCATCAGCGATGGGATACCTGAAGACAAGAGTCAACTATGATATCCTGTACTATCTGCCGGATAATATCGAGACGATGAAAGGGCAGGATATCCTGATGAAGGACTTTGGCAAAGGGGCATTTGCGATGGAGGTCGTGGAAGGCATGACCACAAAGCAGGAGGCCCAGGTCAAGGATAAGATAGAAAAGGTGGACGGAGTTGCGGAAGTCATCTGGTATGATTCCATTGCCGATGTGTCCGAACTTCCGATCAATGCGCTGCCGGGCGAGATCAAAGACGTATTCAATACGAAGGATGCCACGCTGATGGCCATATTCTTTGATGATACCACATCAGCCGACAGTACTATGGATGCCATTACAGAAATCAGGAGCATTACGAACAAGCAATGCTATCTAAGCAGCATGTCGGCGGTGGTGACCGATATCAAGGCATTGTCTGAAAAGGAGACTCCGCTGTATGTGCTGATCGCGGTCGTCTTATCCTGCGTAGTGCTGTCCTTATTCATGGACTGCTGGATCATCCCGGTATTCTTCCTTGCAAGCATCGGAATGGCGATCCTATATAATATGGGAACCAACTACTTCCTCGGGGAGATATCTTATATTACCAAAGCTTTGAGCGCGGTGCTGCAGCTGGGCGTTACCATGGATTACTCCATCTTTCTGTGGCACAGCTATCAGGAGAATCAGATGCGTTTCCCGGATGACAAGGAGCGGGCTATGGCACATGCCATATCCAATACCTTCTCTTCCGTGGTTGGCAGTTCTATTACCACGGTGGCAGGGTTCATTGCCCTTTGCTTTATGAGCTTTACCCTTGGAAAAGACCTGGGTATCGTAATGGCAAAAGGCGTGATCTTTGGAGTTATCAGCTGCGTGACGCTTCTTCCGTCCATGATTCTGATCTTTGACAAGGCAATTCAGAAAACGAGCCACAGATCGCTGATGCCAAAGATGGAAAAGCCGGCCAGGATGATTTCCAAATATTACGGCGTATTTATCGCTATCTTCCTGATCGTGCTGGGGCCGGCGCTTTGGGGCTATACCAAGGCAGAGGTCTACTACAATCTGGATGCCACCCTTCCGAAATATCTGGACAGTATCAAAGCCAATGAAAAACTGTCCAAGGAGTTCGATATGAATGCCACCCATATGGTGCTGGCGGACGCGGATCTTGCGCCGAAGGAGGCCAAAGCCATGCTGGATGAGATGTCCGACGTAAAGGGCGTTAAATTCGCGCTGGGACTTGACAGTCTTCTGGGGCCTGCAATCCCGCGGGATGTAATTCCGGATGAATTGACGGATGCGCTGCGGGAGGGAAATTATCAGTTGATCCTGGTGCAGTCAGAGTATAAAGTGGCGACGGACGCGGTCAATAAGCAGTGTACGAAGTTAAATAATATTATTAAGAAACATGATTCGTCCGCCATGCTGATTGGCGAGGCACCTTGCACGAAGGATCTGATTACGATCACGGATAAGGACTTTAAGGTAGTAAGCGCCATATCCATTGTGGCAATCTTTATTATCATTGCCCTGGTATTCAAGTCCATATCGCTGCCGGTGATCCTGGTGTCAGTCATTGAATTTGCAATCTTCATCAACCTGGGAATTCCTTATTACACGGGGACCAAGATGCCGTTCATCGCATCCATTGTAATCGGTACCATCCAATTGGGGGCAACGGTTGATTATGCGATCCTGATGACGACTCGCTATAAGAAGGAACGGTGTAGAGGACAGGAAAAGAAAGAGGCAATCCGTATAGCGCTTTCTACGTCCATCTCATCCGTCATCGTGTCAGCCCTTGGATTCTTCGCGGCTACATTCGGAGTAGGGCTTTATTCAGACATTGATATGATCTCAGCCTTATGTACGTTGATGGCCAGGGGAGCGATCATCAGCATGTTTACGGTTATCTTCATACTCCCATCCATGCTGATGGTATTTGACGGGGCGATCTGCAAGACGACTCTGGATATGAGAGGCAAGGTAAAAAAGACGAAGAAAGTAAAAGATAGCGTGGTAAAAGCTTAATCAGGAGGTAGGAATCATGAAGAACAGAGAATATAGAGCATTGTTGACATTCGCTTTGATGATGTCACTGGTAGTAAGCAGCGTGAAGGGGACGCCTTCCTACGTGTATGCAAAAGAGAATACCGCAGTAGTATCAGAAGCAAAGACGGCGGCGGATACAGATAAGAAAGAGGAGCCAGATAGTAAGAACATTTCTGACGCCAATGCCAGAAAAGATGAGACCGTATTCGCGAAAGTGGACGGCAGCGGGCAGGTGACAAGCGTCACGGTTTCGGATCAGTTGAAAAATGTCAGCAGCCAAAAACAGATCCAGGATGTGTCTGATCTTAAGGAAATAGAAAATGTGAAGGGCGACGAGAAGTTCAAGCAGTTGGGAGACAGCCTGGTATGGTCCGGGGATCATAAGGATATCTGCTATCAGGGGACAACGGATAAGAAACTTCCGGTAGGCATCCGGATCTCCTACCAGCTGGACGGAAAGGATATCAGCGAAAAAGAGTTGAAAGGAAAGAGCGGCCATCTGTCCATCCACTATGAGTATGAGAACACCACGGCAGACCAGGATCAGGCATACACGCCGTTTCTTATGGTGACCGGGCTGATGCTGGATACGGAGAAATTCACCAATGTGACCATTGACAATGGAAAGATCGTATCCGACGGAAACAAAGACCTGGCCATCGGCATGGGAATTCCAAAGATGAAGGAAGAACTAGGCGTAGAGGACCTGGATATTCCAGATTCCTTCGTAGTGGAGGCGGACGTGACGGATTATGACACCATAGAAGGGATTACCGTTGCGACCAATGACTTATTCAACCAGCTGGATACAGACCAGTTTGACAGCCTGGATGACCTGAACGATTCCATGGGGCAGCTTGAGAGCGCTGCCAATCAGCTGGTCAGCGGCTCCGGCGAACTCAAAGCCGGGCTTGATACGCTGCTGTCATCTTCCGGGACTTTAATTAGCGGCATAGACCAGCTCTCAACTGGCAGCAAGAAATTGAAGGATGGAACCAATACGCTCCAGATGGGAACTGGCGAATTAAAGGACGGCGCAGGCAAGGTGGCCGCAGGAGCCGCCAGTGCTGCGGACAGTACGGCAAAGCAGCTGGTTCCGGGCGTACAGATGCTGGATCAGGGCGTATCCGATATGCAAAGCCAGTTAAGTCAGGGGATTCCAATGTTATCTGAAGGCGTGAGGCAATTAAGCCAGGGTGCGGCCGCGGCGGGAGACGGGGCTAAGAGACTGGATGAAGGTGTTGATGCGGCGGCCCAGGGAGCAGGCCAGTTAAAGAATAGCATTCAGGACGCATCCAACACGGCAGGCCAGCTGGCAGGAGTGGCGAAGCAGGTTGTGGATTATCTAAGCGCCGAGAATGTTGAAATTCAAACTACAGTCCCGGTTGCTGCCTATACGGATGACAGCCCGGTAATCCAGCAGTTAAGGCAATTAAAAGACGGAACCAACGATGATGCGATTGACGGTATTATCGGTACACTAAAGCAGGAACAATCTGTACCAGTATCAACAAAAGTATCAATCAATAAGGAGATGGGTACACAAGCGCAGACCATTGCAGGAGGACTGTCTGGCCTAAGCGCAGCCCTCAATACTTCCGACACAGCAGACACAGCAGCGGGGCCGATTGGAGCGGGAATTACCAGTTTGTATGGAAAGTTAAGTTCAACGACAGGCGAGACGGTAAAAGCAGGCTCCTCCCAATTAAATGCGGCGCTTAATACCAGCGTGGACAGCCCGGAAGGCAAGTTCACATGCCTAAGAGATGGCACGGCGGCCCTGGATGCCCAGGTCAATGGCGAGGGCGGCCTGGTAGAGCAGCTGAATAATGGCGTGGCAAGCCTCAAAGGCGGCACAGGCATGCTGCTTCGCGGCAAGGATGGAAAGAGCGGCGTACTGGCGCTGTCCAAGGGCCTGAATGACTTGTCAGCCGGAGCAGGAGATGTTGTGACAGGAACGACAAAGCTATCCTCCGGAGCAAAAGATCTAAACAGCGGAGCAGGAGAACTCGCATCAGGAATCGGTACGTTAAAGACCGGATCAGGCGCTTTGGTGGATGGCGTAACACGGCTGGATGACGGGGCAGGAGCCTTAAGCGAAGGCATGATCCAGTTCAATGAGGATGGCATCAAGAAACTGGTGAGTGCATTTGACGGAGATATATCCGGAATGCTTGACAAGTTAAATGGCATGCTGGATGCTTCCAAGGAGTATAAGAACTTCGCCGGTATTTCGGACGGCATGGACGGAGAAGTGAAGTTCGTATTTGTGACAGAGAAATAATCGTAAGACGCAGGCAGGATGCCCGGGGAATCATTCTTGATTTTCCGGGCATCTTCTGTGCATAAGCCTATACACTTTTTGGATAATTCTGTTATACTATATATGGTGTTGGAGTGTCAGGATAAAAGGAGTGAAAGGATGGAAGCATATACGAATTTTGCCGAAGTGTATGATACGTTTATGGACAATGTGCCTTATGACGAGTGGGCAGATTATATAGAGAGAATGTTGAAGGAGTACCAGATAAGTGACGGGCTGGTGCTGGAACTTGGCTGCGGCACAGGAAGCATGACAGAGTTGCTCTCAGCAAAGGGCTATGATATGATAGGCGTGGATAATTCCGAGGATATGCTGGAAATTGCTATGGAAAAGCGTCTGAACAGCGGCCATGATATTCTATACCTGCTTCAGGATATGCGGGAGTTCGAACTGTATGGCACGGTGAGGGCGGTGCTAAGCGTCTGCGATTCCGTGAATTATGTGACGGATGAAGAAGAATTGCAGGAAGTATTCTGTCTGGTGAATAATTATCTGGATCCCCAGGGTATATTTATCTTTGACTTTAATACAGAATATAAATACCGGGAAGTATTGGGAGATAGGACATTCGCGGAAGAGCGGGAGGAATGCAGTTTCATCTGGGATAATTATTATGACGAGGAGCAAGGGATCAACGAATATGAACTGACCTTGTTTGTGCAGAGCCAGGAAGAGCCGAAACTGTATCGGAAATATCAGGAAGCGCATTACCAGAAGGCGTATACTTTGGAAAAGATAAAGAATCTGATCGAGCGGGCAGGGCTTAGATACCTTACGGCTTACGATGCCTATACCAGGGATGTGCCCATGTATGACAGCGAGCGCATCTGCGTGATTGCCCAGGAATATGGAAAATAAAAGGAGTATGAGAATGGAAGATTATATTGTAAGAGCAACAGCGGCAAATAACCAGATCCGGGCATTTGCCGCTACAACAAGAGAAATGGTAGAGACGGCAAGGGAGCATCATAACACCAGCCCTGTGGCTACGGCGGCACTCGGCCGTCTGCTGAGCGCAGGCGCTATGATGGGAAGCATGATGAAGAATGATACGGACATGCTGACCCTCCAGATCCGGGGGGACGGGCCTCTGGGCGGGATAACCGTTACAGCGGACAGCAAGGCCAATGTAAAAGGCTACGTCAATAATCCTGACGTGCTGCTTCCGGCTAAAAACGGGAAGCTGGATGTAGGAGGCGCTGTCGGCATCGGACTTTTGCAGGTGATCAAAGATATGGGACTCAAAGAGCCATACTCTGGACAGACGATTCTGGTCAGCAGCGAGATCGCGGAGGATCTGACCTATTATTTTGCCAATTCTGAGCAGGTGCCATCCTCTGTGGGGCTTGGAGTCTTGATGAATAAGAACAATACGGTGCGCCGCGCCGGCGGATTCATCATCCAGCTGATGCCGTTTGCCCAGGAAGAGACGATCGCCAGGCTGGAGGAGAATCTTAAGAATGTCACCTCCGTGACCGAACTGCTGGATCAAGGCTATACGCCCCAGCAGCTGCTGGAAGAACTCCTGGCTGGCCTGGACCTTGAGATTACGGATACCATTCCGACCCGGTTTTACTGCAACTGTTCCAAGGAACGGGTAGAAAAGGCGATCGTAAGCGTAGGCAAGAAGGAGATCCAGAAGATGATCGATGACGGAGAAGAGATTGAAGTAAAATGCCATTTCTGTAATGCAGCATATAAGTATTCGGTGGATGAACTGAAAGAAATCATAAAACGGAGCAAATAAGAAAGCGGGAGGATGAAGATGAGACATGGATTTGTAAAGGTAGCGGCAGCCACTCCGGATATCAGGGTGGCGGATGTTGCCTATAATACGCAGAAGATCTGCGGCCTGATTGACGAGACCGTCAAGGAAGGAGCCAAGGTGGTGGCATTTCCGGAATTGTGCGTGACGGGATACACCTGCGGCGACCTGTTTACCCAGGAAGTACTGCTAAAGGAGGCTAGGGCAGCCCTCCATAAGATCGCGCGCCATACAAAAGGAAAGGATGCGCTGATCTTCGTCGGCGTCCCTGTGGCGGTGGAAGGAAAACTGTACAATGTGGCGGCTGCCCTGAACCAGGGAAAGATCTTAGGCCTGACCACCAAAAGCTTCCTTCCAAACTATGGAGAATTCTATGAGATGCGCCAGTTTACCGAGGGACCATCTGCGGCAAGGGAGATTCTCTTTGATGGAGAGAAGATGCCCTTCGGACCGCAGCTTCTGTTCGTGGCAGATTCTATGGAATCGCTGGTGGTATCCGCAGAGATCTGCGAAGATGCCTGGTCCAGCGTTCCTCCCAGCATAGAGGCCGCAAGGGAAGGGGCAGTGATCATCGCAAACTGCTCCGCCAGCGATGAGACCGTCGGAAAATCTACCTATAGAAGAAATTTGATTGAAGGACAGTCTGCCCGCCTGATCTGCGGCTATCTCTATGCAAATGCAGGGGAAGGGGAGTCTACCACGGATCTGGTATTTGGCGGACATAATCTGATCGCCGAGAACGGGAGCGTGTTGAAAGAAGGCAGGCGCTTTGAAAATGGCGTTATCTACACGGAGATAGATATTAAGCGCCTGCTTGGGGAGAGAAGGAAGAATACCACCTTCCAGACTGCGAAAGAGCCAAAACTGATCCGCATACCATTTACGATCTGCAAGGAGGAGACCGCGCTTACCAGGACGTTTCCTTCCAGGCCCTTCGTGCCGGAAGAAAAAGGCGAGCGGGCACGGCGCTGCGAGGAGATTCTGATGATCCAGGCCATGGGGCTTAAGAAGCGGATCTCCCATGCAAGGGCGAAAAGCGCGGTAGTCGGAATCTCCGGCGGCTTAGATTCTACCCTGGCGCTGCTGGTGGCCGCAAAGGCATTCGACGCCCTTGGGATGGAGCGCAAAGACATTGTCGCGGTGACCATGCCTTGCTTTGGCACCACAGACAGGACGTATCAGAATGCCTGCAAGATGTCCCGCAAGCTGGGAGCCACATTGAGAGAGATCCCGATCGGAGCATCCGTCGAACAGCATTTTAAAGATATCGGCCATGACCTTGACGACCACAGCGTCACCTATGAGAACTCCCAGGCAAGGGAGCGGACCCAAGTGCTGATGGATGTGGCCAACCAGGCAGGCGGGATCGTGATCGGTACCGGAGACATGTCGGAACTGGCCTTGGGATGGGCGACCTACAATGGAGATCATATGTCCATGTATGGAGTAAATGCATCCGTTCCCAAAACTCTGGTAAGGCATCTGGTTCACTACTTTGCGGACTCCTGCGAGGATGCGGAACTAAAAGCCGTGCTCTATGATGTGCTGGACACTCCGGTAAGCCCGGAACTGCTTCCTCCAAAGGACGGAGAGATCGCGCAGAAGACGGAAGATCTGGTTGGGCCCTACGAATTGCATGACTTTTTCCTGTACTATCTGCTCAGATTCGGATATGAGCCGGGAAAGATATACCGGATTGCAAAACGCTCCTTTGAAGGTGAATACGATGAGGAGACCATCTATAAGTGGCTTCACACTTTCTGCCGGAGATTCTTCACCCAGCAGTTCAAGCGTTCCTGCCTGCCGGATGGCCCGAAAGTAGGAACCGTGGCCCTTTCGCCGCGGGGCGACTGGAGAATGCCAAGCGATGCCTGCTCAGATATATGGCTGGAAGAATTAGAAAAGGAATGCAAGAGGTAAAGGAGATGAATGGAATGAAGGGCAACAAAGAACTTGCTGTCAAAAAGTTTAAGCAAGGTTACAATTGCTGCCAGGCAGTGGCCTGCGCATACTGCGAGGAACTGGGAATCAAGGAGGAGGATGTCTTCCGGCTGACCGAAGGGTTCGGCCTTGGCATGGGCGGCCTTCGGGATACCTGCGGGGCTGTAACGGGAATGTTCCTGGTGATAAGTTTGGCAAACAGTGCCGGCGATATGGAACATCCTTTGAAGACCAAGATGGATACCTATGCAAGATTCCGGGAGGCCGCCAGGAAGTTTACGGAAAAGAACGGCTCCATCTATTGCCGGGATCTTAAGAATATGGACGGGCCCCAGCCGCTGATCTGCTGTACCCAATGCGTGGAGGATGCGGCCGCGCTGATTGATGAGATGGAATTTGGACAAGAGTCATAGCAGAATAGAAAGTTTTTTAAGAAAATAAGGCCGGAATCTGACGCCATGGCAGGCACCGATTCCGGCCGTATTCTTTTTTTCTATTCGTTTCTTAGAACTTGAGATCCTTGAACAGATCTCCAAGGCTGGTTCCGATGTTCTCAGATTTAGGAATCTCCACTTTTTCTACCGGTTCTTCCTGTACTTCTTCCAAAGCCTTCATGCTGAGGCTGATCTTGCCGTCTTTTACGCCAATGATCTTAACGTTTACTTCCTGGCCTTCCGTCAGCACGTCTTTTGGAGATTTCACGCGCTTCTGGCTAATCTGGGAGATATGCACCAGGCCGGACAGGCCATCTTCCAGGCGTACGAACGCGCCGTAGGTCTGCAGGCTTTCTACCTTGCCGGTCAAGACGCTTCCTACTTTGACATTGGCAATCTTTTCTTCCATGGCCTTTTTCTCTTTCTCTTTGAGAATTTCGCGGGCAGACAGTACGAGGCGGTTGTTTGCCTGGTCTACGTCGATGACCCTGACTTCGATATCCTTTAAAAGATACGTCTCCAGATCCTCGATATAAGATAAGGACAGCTTGGATGCAGGAATGAATCCTCTTAGTCCCTCTACCATGGCAATGGCGCCGCCGTTAACGATACCTTCTACCTTTACCGGAAGAACGGTCTTGTTGTCCATATATGACTGCACCAGATTCCATGGATTGGCATCGTCGAAATGTTCCTCCAGATCTGCCATTGTTTCTTCTTGCTTTGCTTCTTCTTGTAATAATTCTTCGCTCATAGTATTATCCCTTCCTAATAGTAAGACTCATATGTTTTCACATGCTGTTTCTAGTATAGCATATAATAGGCGGTATGTTCAAAGAAAAAAACACATATTCTGGAATTTGTGGTTGACGAAACCCTAAAAAGATGGCACTCTTACTTTAAGAACTTATGATTAGGGGATGTTGAACTATGGGAAAGAAATCAAGCAAGGTATACATTGTGGGACATAAGAATCCAGATACGGATTCCATCTGCTCGGCTATTGCATACGCGCACTTGAAACGCGAAGTTACGGGGAATGAATATGTTGCGAGAAGAGCAGGACAGATCAATGAAGAGACGCATTACGTGCTGCAGAAATTCAAGGTAGACGCGCCGGATCTGCTTCAGAATGTCAAGCTTCAGGTCAAGGATATGGATATACATAAGATTGACGGGATTGAGCCAAATGTGTCCATCAAAGACACCTGGGCAAAGATGAAGGAAAACAATGTAAAGACCATACCGATCCTGAAGGATGAGGAACTGGTCGGCGTCATCTCGACGGGGGACATTGCCACATCTTATATGGATGTCTATGATAACCGGGTACTTTCAGACGCCAAGACGCAGTACAAGAATATCATAAAGACCTTGGACGGCACCTTGGTCACTGGCAATGAGCACGGCTATTTTACAAAAGGGAAGGTGGCGATCGGGGCTTCCAATCCGGACTTGATGGCTGAATTTATTGAGAAGGATGATCTGGTCATACTGGGAAACCGGTACGAATCCCAGGCCTGTGCAGTGGATATCGACGCCAGCTGCCTGGTGGTCTGCCAGGGAGCCAAGGTATCGGAAGAACTGGTGCAGAAGGCGGAAGAGAGAAGCATCGTCATTATCAGCACGCCTCATGATACATTTACGGCAGCCAGGCTGATCAACCAGAGCATCCCGGTCAAGCATTTTATGAGCAAGACGCCTCTGGTTACCTTCCGTATGAGCGACTACGTGGAAGATATCAAGGAAGTCATGACAAAGAAAAAGTTCCGCGACTTCCCCATACTGGACCGGCATGGCCGCTTTAAAGGCTTTATCTCCAGGCGGCGCTTCATGGATGTAAGCAAGAAGAAGGTGATCCTTGTAGATCACAATGAGAAGTCCCAGGCAGTGGACGGCATCGAAGAAGCCGATATCGTGGAGATTATTGATCATCACAGACTGGGGAATATTGAGACTATGGGGCCGGTATTCTTCCGGAACCAGCCGGTTGGCTGTACGGCGACGATCGTCTATCAGATGTACGAGGAGGCTGGCGTTAAGATCACGCCAACCATCGCCGGACTTCTGTGCTCCGCGATCATATCCGATACCCTGCTGTTTCGTTCTCCTACCTGCACTGCTGTGGACGAGAAGGCAGCAAAGAGACTGGCCAAGATCGCAGACATCAACCTGGAGCAGATGGCTCAGGAGATGTTCCGGGCAGGAAGCAGCCTGAAGGGAAAGAGCGCGGAGGACATCTGCTTCCAGGACTTCAAGCAGTTTACCGTCAATGACATGGTGTTCGGCGTGGGGCAGATCAACTCCATGAACCGGGATGAGCTAGAAGAGATCAAAGAGACTCTGATGCCGCATTTGCCGAAGGTATTGGAATCCCATAAGCTGCAGATGATCTATTTCATGCTGACGGATATCCTGGATGAATCTACGGAACTGCTGTGCTTCGGCAATGGGGCAAAGGCGTATATCATAGATGCCTATGATCTGAGAGAAGATGCGGATAAGATTATCCTGAAAGGCGTGGTATCCAGAAAGAAACAGCTGATTCCGACTCTGGTAGGAGCGCTTCAGCAATAGGCATACAGGAAATATGGAAAAGACAGGAAGGAATGAAAGAATGGGAAGACAGGTGTGGAGGCCGGGCAATATGCTGTATCCGCTGCCCGCGGTGATGGTAAGCTCGGCGGATAAGGAAGGAAATGCCAATATATTGACGGTGGCATGGACGGGAACGGTCTGTTCAGACCCAGCCATGCTCTATATCTCCGTCAGGCCGGAGCGTTATTCCTATCACATGATCAAGGAGACCGGCGAATTCGTGGTCAACCTGACCACAGAGTCGCTGGCCTATGCTACAGACTGGTGCGGCGTCAGATCCGGGAAAGATGTGGATAAATGGACAAAGATGCATCTGACAAAAGGAGCGGCCGAGAAGCTTCGCTATGCGCCGATTATACAGGAAAGTCCGGTGAATATCGAATGCAAGGTGACAGAAGTGAAGGAACTGGGAACGCATCATATGTTCCTGGCAGAAGTGGCGGCCGTCCAGGTAGACGAAGCATATATGAAAAAGAACGGAAAATTCGAACTGAATTCCACAGGGCTTTTGGCCTATTCCCATGGAGAATACCTAAGTCTCGGGAAGACTCTTGGAAAATTCGGATGGAGCGTGAAAAAGAAAAAATAACAAAAAAGGATATGTCCTGCACAAAATGGCAGGACATATCCTTTTTTGCTCTATCAGTCTTCCAATGGCTTTACCTTCAGCCGGTAGATGCGCCGAAGGAGCAAGGTGGACAGGATAACGGAGACGATCTCCGCGATCGGGATGGACCACCACACCATGGAAAGCCCGAAAAACCTGGCGAACAGGTAGGCAACCGGAAGGATGACTACAAGCTGTCTGGCAACCGATACGATCAGGCTGTACACGCCGTTTCCAAGCGCCTGGAAGACGGAGCCAACGATGATGCAGTAGCCTGCGAACAGGAAGCTAAGGCTGATGATCCGAAGCGCGGGCACGCCGATGGACAGCATGTTTTCGGAAGCGTCGAACAGATTCTTAAGCAGGAATCCGGAGCAGGTCTGGAAGATGATCAGGCCTATGATCATAATCGTCACAGCGATCAGGACGCTTAGCTTGGCGGCCTGCGTGATCCGTTTCTTATTCCTGGCACCGTAATTGTAGGCGATGATCGGAATCATTCCATTATTCAATCCAAATACCGGCATGAAGATAAAACTCTGCAGCTTGAAGTACACGCCGAATACGGCAGCAGCCGTAGAAGAGAACATCAGCAGGATCTTATTCATTCCAAAGGTCATGACAGATCCGATGGCCTGCATAATAATAGAAGGAATGCCTACTTCATAGATGATGGCGATGGTCTTAGCGTGGGGACGGAATCCCTTCAGGCTAATATTGATCTCTTTATTCCTGGTAGCATTAAAATAAAAGGACATGGACACTGCCACCACCTGTCCGGTTATGGTAGCCAAGGCGGCCCCGGCGACTTCCATCCTGGGGAAGCCGAACAGTCCAAAGATCATGATGGGATCCAGGATGATATTGATGATGGCTCCGGTTCCCTGGGTGATCATGTTGTAGATCGTCTTTCCGGTCGACTGCATCAGTCGCTCGAAGGTAATCTGCAGGAAGATTCCTGCGGAACACAGCGTGATGATGGTAAGATATTCCGTGCCGTATTTGACGATGGTCTGGTTATCCGTCTGCAATGCAAAGAAGAAGTGGGAGCCTAGAAGCCCAACTACTGCAAATACGATACAGCTTGCAATTCCAAGAAACAGGCCATTCTTGGCGGCACTATCAGCGCCTTCAAAATTTTTTTCTCCCAGATTCCTGGAAAGCAGCGCGTTGATGCCGACGCCAGTACCGGATGCTACCGCGATCATCAGCGTCTGAATCGGAAAGGCAAGCGACACTGCGGTCAGGGCGTCCTCGCTCAGCTGGGCAACAAACATGCTGTCTACAATATTGTACAGTGCCTGCACAAGCATAGAAATCATCATGGGCAGAGACATAGTGATCAATAGTTTCGGAACCGGCATGGTTCCCATCTTATTTTCCCTTTCGGGATATTCTTTCGTCTGTATATCTGACATATTCTTTCCTCCTAAACAACATTGGCTATTATAACATTCTCCAATATATATTGCAATGGTTTACATACTGCTTTGCCTATCCTCATATACATGAAATGAAGCGCAGATCATCAGAGGTAGTGCCGGATGGAGAGAATCAAGAGGCATAAAATAAAGATATTATGCGGGCTGCTGTATACCTTCTGCCTGTTCAATCTGCTGGGTATATCCATGCATACCGGGCAGAATGAAAACAAGCCTGCAAAGGAATCCAAAGAGGAGGAAGCCGTGCCGGATGCGGTGGAGTATGTAAGTTCTTCTATGGTAGCGGAGGCTCCGAAGATCGCCATCACATTCGATGACGGGCCAAGCGCCCATTGCACGGGAAGACTCTTGGACGGACTGAAGGAAAGGAATGTAAAAGCCACTTTCTTTCTGATCGGAAAGAATGCCAAGGAGAATCCCGAACTTGTGAAACGGCTGTTTGAAGAAGGGCATCTGGTCGGAAACCACACATACAACCATGTGGATATCGCCAAAGTGTCGGATGACGAGGCTAAAAAGGAGATCCTGGATACGGATGAGGTCATCTATTCCATTACGGGAAAGCATGTGGAATACATGAGGCCGCCTTTTGGCATCTGGCAGCGCAGGCTGGAATTAGACCTAGAAGTGCTGCCGGTCATGTGGAGCATAGATCCGCTGGACTGGACCACAGAGAATGTGGATGAAATTGTGAATAAAGTAGTGACGGAAGCCGAGGAAAATGATATTATTCTATTGCATGACTGTTATGATTCCAGCGTGGACGCTGCCCTTCGCATTGTAGATATCCTTATGGAGAAGGGGTTCGAATTTGTAACCGTGGATGAACTGATCCTGGATTAGATAAGATGAAAAGGTATAGATGGTAGAAAGAAATGATAAATGAATTTTCAAGAACAGAACGATTAATCGGAGAAGAAGGACTTTTAAAGCTTCGCAGGACCTGCATCATGGTGCTTGGCGTGGGGGGCGTGGGCTCCCACTGCATAGAGGCGCTGGCAAGAAGCGGGGTTGGCAGGCTGATACTGGTTGACAATGACAAGGTCTCGCTGACCAATATCAACCGGCAGTCCATCGCTTACCACAGTACGATTGGCCGGTATAAGACGGAAGTGATGAAAGAAAGGATCGCAGATATCTGCCCGGAAACGCAGGTGACTACACATGAGACATTCATTCTTTCGGAGAATCTGGAAGAGATATTTAAAGAGAGGCCTGACTATATCATCGATGCCATCGATACGGTGACGGCAAAGATAGCCCTGGCACAGAAGGCATTGGAATGCGGGATTCCGATTATCAGCAGCATGGGAACCGGGAATAAGCTGCACGGCGAGATGTTTGAGATTGCTGACATCAGCAAGACTTCCGTGTGCCCGCTGTGCAAGGTGATGCGTAAGGAACTGAAAGCACGGGGAATCCGGCATCTGAAGGTATTATATTCCAAGGAAATGCCAGTGGATGTATCAGACCGGGAGACAGAAGAAGACGCGGGGCGCCGCAGAGCCCTTCCGGGGAGCATATCCTTCGTTCCTCCGGTTGCGGGGCTTCTGATTGCAGGCGAAGCCATACGGGATCTGCTTGCAGAACAGGAATAACAGGCGTTAGATTGTGAAAGAGGGAATGGAAGATGGATTTATTTGACTACGTTAGAGAAAAGAATATGGACAAGGAAGCACCGCTGGCTTCCAGGCTGCGGCCGTCCACGCTGGAAGAGGTGGTGGGGCAGCAGCATATAATAGGAAAAGACAAGCTGCTTTACCGCGCGATCAAGGCGGACAAGCTAAGTTCTATCATATTTTACGGACCGCCGGGAACTGGGAAGACGACGCTTGCCAAGGTGATCGCCAATACTACCAGCGCCGAGTTTACCCAGATCAATGCTACGGTTGCCGGGAAAAAAGATATGGAAGAGGTGGTGGCCAGGGCCAAAGAAACCTTGGGCATGTACCAGAAGAAGACCATCCTTTTCGTGGATGAGATTCACCGGTTTAATAAAAGCCAGCAGGATTACCTGCTTCCATTCGTGGAAGACGGGACCCTCATCCTGATCGGGGCCACTACGGAGAATCCATATTTCGAAGTGAACAGCGCATTAATCTCCCGTTCCAGCATCTTTGAACTGCATCCTTTGGACAAGGAGGATATCAAGACGGTGATCCGCCGCGCGGTCTATGATGTGGAAAAGGGCATGGGCAGTTATGATGCGGTGATCGAGGAAGACGCGCTGGAATTTCTGGCTGACATCTCGGGCGGAGACGCAAGAAATGCGTTGAATGCCGTTGAATTGGGGATTCTTACTACAGAAAGGAGCGAGGACGGAAAGATTCATATCACGCTTTCTGTGGCATCGGAGTGCATCCAGAAAAGGGTAGTCCGCTACGATAAGACAGGGGACAACCACTATGATACCATCTCTGCATTTATCAAGAGCATGCGGGGATCTGACCCGGATGCTGCCGTATACTATCTTGCGAAGATGCTGTATGCGGGAGAAGATATCAAGTTTATCGCAAGGAGGATTATGATCTGCGCTTCCGAGGATGTGGGAAATGCAGACCCTATGGCGCTAACGGTGGCGGTGTCCGCGGCACAGGCAGTCGAGCGGATTGGGATGCCGGAAGCGCAGATCATCCTGTCCCAGGCAGTGCTATACGTGGCAACCGCGCCTAAGAGCAATTCGGCCACCAACGCGATCTTCGGGGCCATGGAAAACGTAAAGAGCCAGAAGACCAGCGTACCGGCTCATCTTCAGGATGCTCATTATAAAGGGTCCAAGAATCTGGGCCACGGCATCGGCTATAAGTATGCCCATGATTATCCCCGCCACTATGTGAAGCAGCAGTATCTCCCCGAAGAGATTAAGGATGCCAGGTTCTATGAGCCGGGGGACAATGGGAAGGAAAAAGAGATCAAAGAGTGGATGGAGTATTTGAAAAAAGGATAGAAGTATAAGAAGGTGGATGAAACACTATGGAACATACAGAGAAAGAGCAGATGACGCCCCACAGCCACGAGGATGGACTTTATGATCATCAGCATGAGCACCATAGCCATGAGCATGGCCACGTGCATAGCCAGCAGGAAAAGAAGGCAGTTATCAATCGCCTGTCAAAAGCCATCGGGCACCTGGAATCCGTAAAACGGATGGTAGAGAAGGATGCCGACTGCAGCGACGTGCTGATTCAGCTGGCAGCTGTGCGATCAGCTATCAATAATACGGGCAAAGTGGTCTTAAAAAACCACATGAACCACTGCATCGTGGAAGCGGTGGAAGAAAATGACCTGGAAGCCATTGAGCGGCTGAACCAGGCCATAGACAAATTCATGAAGTAAAATATCTGAAAGATTAGTTTGACTAGAGGATCGCGCCGTTGATCCCGATGGTGACTACTTGGCAGGGGATAGATCTGCCGCTTGCCTTAAGCGCCTCTTTTGCGGCGTATTCGATGCCGCCGCAGCAGGGGACTTCCATGCGCAGGACAGTAAGGCTTCGTATGTCATTGGATTTCAGGATCTCGGCAAGCTTATCCGAATAATCGACAGCATCCAGCTTGGGGCAGCCGATCAAGGTAATCCGGTTTTTGCCAAACTGCCTGTGGAAATCGGCATAAGCATAGGCGGTGCAGTCGGCCGCAATCAGCAGATCCGAGTCGTCAAAATAGGGAGCCTGGGTGGGAGCCAGTTTGAGCTGCACGGGCCATTGATTCTGAGTCTTAGCCAGATGTTCTTTTACGGCTGCCTGGTCGTAGGCCGGGGCTTCCCTCTCTTCAAAGGTGATGGCGTTCGCGGGACAGGCCGGCAGGCAATCTCCAAGGCCGTCGCAGTAGTCCTCGCGGGTCAGACGGGCTTTCCCGCCTATCATCTGGATCGCGCCTTCGTGACAGGCATCTGCGCAGGCACCGCATCCATTACATTTCTCTTCATCTATTCGAATGATTTTTCTGATCATTGTCTTACCTCCTTGATTTGATAGGCTTAGTCTACTACAATGTTAGAAAAAGTTATGTTGTATTTCCAACGAAAGAGGCAGAATATGAAAAATGATCTGAGAATTTTACGGATGTCCCCGCTATTTAAAGGGGTGAAAGAGCAGGATATGGAAGAGATGATATCCTGCCTGAATGGCCAGGTAAAGACCTATGGAAAGAATGAGCGGATCCTTACAGAGGCAGAGACGCTTAAAAGAGTGGGGGTGATCCTGGACGGATGCGTGCAGGTGGAAAGTGAAGACGTATTCGGGAACCGGAATATTCAGGAGAAGCTGGAGAGGGGCGAACTGTTCGGGGCCGCGTATGCCTTTGCAGGCATAACGGACAGCCTGGTCAGCATCACTTCCATATCTGAGAGCAAGGTGCTCTTTCTCGAGGCTGGCCGTATCCTTTCCGTCTGCCCGACGGCCTGCCCCTTCCATCAGAAGATGGTTGAGAACATGGTATATATTCTGGCAAGAAAGAATGTGATGCTCAGTGAGAAGATCGGCCATATCTCGAAAAGGAGCACGCGGGGAAAATTACTGTCTTATCTGTCGTCACAGTCCAAAAAAGTTGGAAGCCGGCACTTCTTTATCCCATTTAACAGGCAGGAACTGGCAGACTATCTCTGCGTGGAAAGAAGTGCCATGTCGGCGGAACTTAGCAGATTAAAAGGCGATGGCATCCTGGATTATAAGAAGCACGAGTTCTGGCTGTCCGGCCAGGATTAATCCTGGGCATACTTTTTAACCAGATCCCAGAACTTTGGATTGCCGTGGAGAAACGCCAGGCATTCGTCTGTCTTCATGGAATCTGCCAGGCTTGAAGGGAGATGGTCCTTAAGGAATGTCCCTCCATTTTCCTGCAGGTGGCGGTAGAGTGGGGAGGAACTTATATCCCAGCTGGCTTGGGATGCTTCCAGAAGCTTTTGGAGGAACTCAAGCGTCTTGGATTCATCTTTTTCTGATACGGCCAGCTGGAAGCCTGCCACATAGGAGTTATAAGTCCACAGGTCATATAGATAGGCAGTCTGTTCAGAGACTTTGGCTATATAGGAGGCAGCCTCCATATCCTGTTCCTTTAGCGCGATATCCAGCATGAGGAGAAGCGTTGACTGGATGTTGCCGGCGCTTCCAAGCAATTCCCTCTCCAGCAGCTGCGAGGCTTCCAGAACCTTGTCCTGTCGAATGTAGAGATTGCTTTGCAGAAATACATGGTTGAAGGATGACTTGGGAACTTCCTTGTCCTCATCCAGCAGTTCCTGGGCTTTTGCATATTCCCCGCGGGATACGGACTTGCTGATCACCATGGCTCTGGCCAGGCCCCGAATCGTCCTATCATCACTGTGAGAAGCCCGTTCGTACAGTTCTTCTATGCGTCCCAGGTATGGTCCGGCATCTACGCCGGATAACAGATGCAGGTAGCCCTCAAGCGTGGCGGCAGCCAGGTACGCCAAGGCATCGCAGTTGGGATACTGGGCAGTCATATCCATGGCAGCCTCAAAGCCTGCCGCGAATCCTTTCTCCTCGATCATCTGGCATAGATCGGCGCAGAACTGGTCCACCTCCTTCCTGCTTAGATCCTCCTGAAAGGAGAGCAGGGTGTTAAGGTCTGTGCCCAAAAGCCTTGCCAGGGCAGGAAGCAGGGTGATGTCCGGATAAGAACTCCCGGTTTCCCATTTGTGGACGGCCGGAGCGGACACGCCAAGGCGGGAAGCCACCTGCTCCTGGGTCAGATTCATCTCCTTGCGTCTGGTACGTATCATTTCATTGATTTTCATATCGTTGTTCCTCCTATTCATCTGTGCATCTTCGGATTAAGAATATCATAGCAGAGCTTCCGACCTCAGACAATGGAGGGAAAGTTAACTAATGGGACAATAAATGAACCAGCGGTTAATTTTATTTGATGTCGCGCTTCTGAAAACTTAACATTCCAACCAGCATGGCAGCCAGGAAAAAGCCAAAAGCCACGCACAGGCTTCGTACAGCGATGGTTTTATTAAGGCCCGCCGCGATAGCGTTCATATTCGTGTCAATCAGATAATTGCTCAGGATAATTTCTTTTCCGCTGATCTTCTTGACCAGCATCTCTCCCAGCATCACGATCAGTGAGACAAATTCCAGAAAACAAATATTAGCGGCAAGCGAGCCTCCATTCTGGCGGATCAGCATGCTGAACATTACGAAGATGGATACAAAGGCGCAGGTCAGCAGCAATTCCAGTCCGACAGACTTAAGGGCATCCGGCCAAAAGCCTGCGGCTACATTCCCGAAGCCCCACAGGATAGTTGCCGTGGCCATGGAGACGGCAGCATAGATGAAGGTGAACAGGATCCCGCAGAGAACGCCGGCGGCCAGTTTGGACGCATAGATCTGGGAGCGGCTATAATTCTTAGAGGCAATGTTCTTGATGGTACCGTGATTGAATTCGCTGCCGACGAACAGAGAGATGAGAACCGCCAGGATCAGCGTGGTATTGCCTGCAAAAAAGGCTACCATCTGACGGGAGGCTGACAGTTCCTCGCGGCTTGCCGGAACGCCCTGGGTAGTAACGTTGATTCCGTTTTCATCCATGGCCTGCTGCTTTTGTTCCACTTGCTGGGCCATCTGCTCTCCAGCCATCTTATAGGTAAAGTCCATTAAGAAGACGGTACCGGCAGCCAGGGCCATGGTAAGGATCAGGCATACCCAGAAATATCTTGCCTTCCCAAGTTTGTAGAAATCACTTTTTAATAAGTTCAACATGCTATCTTCCTCCTATTCTGCTTAAGAAATAATCTTCCAGGTCCATCTGCCTGGTCCCGTCTTTGGAACTGCAGCGTTCCCAAAGCTGATTTTCCGTAAATTCTTCAATTAGCTTTCCGTGATGGATGATGCCGTAGCGGGTTGCGAATTTTGACAATTCTCCCAGGATATGGGAGGAAATCAGTACGGTGATTTTACGGTCCCGGTTCAGCTTCAGGATTAATTCGCGCACCTCTTTGATTCCCTCCGGATCCAGTCCATTGGTTGGCTCATCCAGTATCAGAAGTCTGGGGCTTCCAATCAGTGCAATGGCGATTGCAAGCCTTTGACGCATTCCCAGAGAAAAGTCTTTGGCTTTCTTATGTCCGGTATCATCAAGCCCCACCAGAGTCAGAATGGCATCTGCCTGGGATTCGTCACGGATGCCTTGCAGCTTGCACTGGACAATAAGGTTCTGTCTTGCGGTCATACCCGGATATAAGGCAGGAGATTCGATGACGGTTCCGATGGCTGAGCGTCCTTCCTTAAGTTCGGGACTTCCGAACAGCAGGATATTCCCGTCACTGGGAGATGCAAGTCCGGTGATCATACGGATGAGAGTGGTCTTGCCCGCGCCGTTCTTGCCGATGAATCCATAGATATCTCCTTCATGGATCGTCATGGATAGGTCATTTACGACCGCCCGGTTATTATATCGCTTGGTCAGATGATTGGTTCTTAATATTGCAGTCATGAGATTGCCTCCTTCTGTACTAATGTATTACTGTATTATCAACTTAGTACAATAATACGATAGAAAAAGCGATTTGTCAAGAGCGGATGTACAAGTATTGTTTTTTCTTCTTATTAAAGGTATAATCATACCGTAAGTTAATATGAGATTAGCGGAGGGAATGCTATGAAGATTTATGACAAAGTAAATAAGGTAGAAGTGGAAGTGGACGGAACCAAGGGACTGATTCAGCAGATGAAGGACGGACGCCAGGTGGATCTGTATCTGAAAGAAAAGAAAAGCGACGAGGACGGATACATGAGCTGGGACGTGGAGCACTGGTCAAGCGTGGACGGAAAGAGATTCATCCGCTGCTATTCTCTGGAAGGCAGGGTGCTCAGTGAATCTACAGGGCACAACATCTATGATTTGGAGAATGATTTTAAGCCAGAAGAAGCGCAGAAAGTCGAATTAAGCTAGCGCCGTTGCACAATGATGCGAAGGCCCGAATGAAAATCACATAATATTGCAGCTTTATCAGTCAAACAGCACAATGCATGGGCATTGTGCTGTTTTTATGCTGTACTATAATGATGTTATACAATTGGAGAAAGGGCTGGTGAAGGGATGTATTATATTGAAGGGAAAAGTCAGGACCCCTGCTATAATCTGGCACTGGAAGAATATATCATGGAAACCCGTAAAGAAGGGGCATACCTGATTTTGTGGAGCAATAAGGACAGCATTATTATGGGAAAGTATCAGAATGCATTTGAAGAACTGAACCTGAAAGCGGTAGAAGAGGATCAGATTCCTGTCGTGCGCAGAATATCCGGAGGAGGAACCGTATTCCATGATGAAGGAAATCTCAATTTTTCATTCTTGGCGGATGCAGGGGGACTTGGACAGATCGAATATGACGAGTTCCTTGCGCCTGTCATAAAGGCGCTTCGCAGTCTGGGAGTAAAGGCAGGCAAGCGGAAAGTCTGCGATATCGCGATCGGGGAACAAAAGATATCAGGGAGTGCCCAATGCATGAAGAAAGGAAGGGTGCTACACCATGGGACGCTGCTGTATGATGCCGACCTTAACCGGCTTAGGAGATACTTAAGGCCGCCTGGCTATATGGTAGAGTCAAAGTCGGTCAAGTCTGTAAGAAGCCAGGTGGCTAATATCAGGGACTATGTGGATGACAAGAACATGACCATAGGACAATTTAAAGATTTTCTGGCAAAATCAATCTGCAGCGGCAATGTGGAGAAAATTGAACTGTCGCGGCAGGAGGAAGAAGCAATCGGGAAGCTTGCAAAAGAAAAGTATGGAACATGGGAATGGAACTACGGCAAATCTCCCAAGAGCACGCTGGTTTGCGAGAAAGGAGAAGGGGAGGAAAAGATAAGCATAAGAATCCAGATACGCAAGGGATTGATAGAAGAATGCAGCATCGCAAGAGGGGAGATACGCCTGAAACCGGCCGAGGAAAAGTTATCCGGAATAAGATTCGGATACCAGAGGATCCGGGAAATACTGCACCAGGAAGAGTCGCTTAATAGGGAGACGAAGAATGCAATCCTGGAAACAATATGTGGATTAAATTGAGATTTAGAAAAATAGCGTAGCATAATTTGACAATAGTTTTCTCTTAATAGCACAACGCAGATACGTTGTGCTATTTTTGCGCTGTACTATAATTTAGACATAGTAATCACCTGACTATGAAAAAACGTATTACAAGGAGGAAATGATATGAAATTTGAGACAATGGCTTTACCAGAAGGCATTAAAGAGGAGTATTTAATTGCAACGTATTACATGAACTCCCAGAAAGAACCAGACTTATATGACTGGGTAAAACTGGTGGCTGCAGACCAGAGCGCAGGCACATGGACCCATGTAGAAGGCGAGAGCCCGGAAGTCATTGAAAAATACGGCGCCAAAGTAATCAGCATCATTCCTATGGCAGGGGAGAATGCATGCGTGGCCAGGATTGCGTTTCCTACCAGAAACTTCCCATTCTATATGCCGATGATCTTAAGCACGGTAGCAGGAAATGTGCTTGGCCAGGATGGAATCCGTCTGGTAGATATTGAATTCCCGGATCCCGTACTCAATGAACTGCCAGGACCAATCCTTGGAGTAGAAGGCATAAGAGAACTTCTTGGAGTAAAAGAGAGGCCTCTGGTAGGCGCGATCCTGAAGCCATGTATTGGAGTTCCGCCAGAGGTAAGCGCAGAAGGCGCATTGAAGGCAGCATTAGGAGGAGCGGATGTTATAAAGGATGATGAATTGCAGAGCGATCCGGAATACTCTCCAATGCTGGAACGGCTGAAGGCAGTTATGAAGGCGCTTCGGGATGCCGGAAAAGACAAGACGTCTCTCTTTGCAGTAAACGTTACAGGAGAAAATGTAAAGGACCGCGCAATGGCGGCTATTGATGCAGGCGCCAACGCGATCATGGTAAATTATCAGGCGCTTGGATGGGGTGCTACAGAAGACCTGATCCGGGAACTGAAGAGACAGAATATCAAGATCCCGGTATTCGGACATTGTGCCGGCATGGGCGCATATTATCGCTCTAAGACTAACGGTATCTCTACTGCGCTTGGATGCGGCAAGCTTGCCCGTCTGATCGGTATGGATATGCCATTGGTTTATCCGGACAGCGGACGCTTCGGAATCTCCCAGAACGAGCTGGTTGAGACTCACAGCGCTGCAACGGCTCCAATGGGACGTATCAACCGTGCGTTTACGACGGTTGCAGGCGGCGTGCATCCTGGTACCATTGAATACCTGATGAACCTGCTTGGAAACGACACCATTCTTATGGCAGGCGGCGGCATCTATGGCCATCCAATGGGAGCAGAGGCAGGCGCCAAGGCTATCCTGCAGGCTATTGAGGCAGTCATGGCAGGCGAGGCGGTCAAAGACGCGGCAAACACCCATGCAGAATTGGATGCGGCACTTAAGTTTTGGGCAAAGTAGGAGGATGAGCAATGAGCACGGATAAAAGGATACCAAAGGAAACTCTGATGGATATGTACCGGGTTATGGTAACCATCAGGGAATTTGAAAATGAAGCCATCGAACTTGCAAAAGGAAATATAACAAGGGCGGCGGTTCATACATACCAGGGCGAAGAGGCCATTGCAGCCGGCGTATGCGCCCATCTTACAAAGGACGACTACATTACATCCACCCACAGGGGGCATGGCCACTGTATCGCAAAAGGGGCAGACCTATATAAGATGTTTGCCGAACTGATGGGAAGAGAAGACGGCTACTGCAAAGGCAAGGGCGGATCCATGCATATTGCGGATCTGGATACCGGCAACCTGGGGGCCAACGGCATCGTAGGCGGCGGAATTCCGATCGCCATGGGTGCCGGGCTTGGAATTCAGCTAAACGGCACGGACCGGGTGTCCGTCTGCTTCTTCGGGGACGGGGCATCCAATGAAGGCTCCTTCCATGAATCCCTGAATATGGCATCCGTATGGGGCTTGCCGGTGATCTTCATCTGTGAGAATAACAAGTATGGCATCTCCACGCCTGTCAGCAAGTCCATGCATGTAAAAAGCGTGGCTGACCGGGCAGTCGGATATGGAATCAAAGGGTATAAGACGGATGGCAATGACGTGGCTGGCATTTACTGCCTCCTTGAGGAAGTGCTTCAGGATGTAAGGGCAGGAAAAGGCCCGGTACTGATCGAGATGGATACCTACAGGATGACGGGCCACTACTTCGGGGATAACCAGAATTACCGCACAAAAGAAGAAGTAAATGCCTGGAAGGACAAAGATCCCATCCTGCGCTGCAAGAACCTTCTGATGGAGGACTATGGAGTGGATGAAGAAGAGATCGCAAAACTTAGGGAAGATATCAAGGCTCAGGTTCTTGAAGCCTGCGAACGGGCAAAGCAGAATCCGGAGCCAAAGGTAGAAGACTTGACGGAGGATTTGTATGATCCGGAATTAGCAGATATCACCTGGGTAGCATTTGATAAGAAAGCGGCAAAGTAGGAGGGAGCAAGATGCGAAAAATATCTATGCGTGAAGCGGTAAATGAAGCGCTTCACACAGCATTTAACAGTGATGAGAATGTATTTACGATTGGCGAGGACATCGGCACGTATGGCGGACAGTTAAGATGCAGCTATGACCTGCTGGACAACTTCGGAGGATCCAGGGTAAGGGATACGCCAATCTCAGAGATTGCAATCGTAGGGGCAGGCATTGGCGCGGCCCTGATTGGAAAGCGGCCGGTAGTGGAATTGTCCTATATGGATTTTATCGGCGTATGTTTTGACCAGATTCTAAATCAGGCGGCAAAAATCCGCTATATGTACGGCGGACGCGTGAATATACCGCTGGTAATCCGTACCCAGTGCGGGGCAGGGCTAGGCAACGGCGCCCAGCATTCCCAGTCCCTGGAGGCGATCCTTGCACATGTTCCTGGAATCCGCGTGGTCATGCCATCCAATGCGTATGATGCGAAAGGCCTCCTTCTGCATGCGATCCGTGATAACAATCCAGTCGTGTTTGTGGAGCATAAGGCCTTGTACAAGCGCAAATGCGAGGTTCCGGAAGAGCCATACGAGATTGACTACTGCTGCGATATCAAGAGGGAAGGAAAGGATGTCACCATCGTTACTTACTCAGCTATGGTAGATGTCTCATTAAAGGCAGCAGAACAGCTTGCAGAGGAAGGAATCGAGGCGGAGGTAGTGGATATCCGCACGTTAGAGCCTCTGGATACAGAGACGATCGTAAATTCCATTAAGAAGACGCGGCACGCCGTGGTCGTACACGAGGCTTGTCAAAAAGGCGGATTCGGAGCTGAGATCATCGCGCAGGTTCAGGAACATGCGCTGGAAGCGCTGGAGAGTCCGATCTTACGCGTGGCAGCCCCAAATGTACCGGTGCCATTTGCGGTGGATCTTGAAAAATCCTATGTGCCTAAGCCGGAACAAGTGATCGAAGCAGTAAAAAAATCATTGAAGAAATAAGGAGAGGAATATGAAATTATTAGTTACATCCTACATGCAGGAAGAATATGTGGAAGAATTTAAGAAAATGTTTGACGAGATCAAATTCGTAGGAATGATGCAGATAGACAGAATCCTTACGGAAGACGAGCTGATTCAGGAAATTGCGGACGCAGATGCCATCGTTGTAGAATTTGATCCACTGACCAGAAAAGTATTAGAAAGCGCGAAAAAGTTAAAGGTCATTGCCTCTGTCAGAGGAGGCGCCCATGCCAACGTGGACGTTGCTGCCGCTACAGAGCTTGGCATCCCGATTCTATATGTGCCGGGAAGAAATCAGGATACCGTAGCTGACTTTACCATCGGCATGATGGTGGCAATCAGCAGAGGACTGGCAAAAGGCCATCATCTGATTAAGAATCGGATCATCACCGATGACAAGACTTATGTGGAGAACGGATTCTGCGCTACCGATGTTAACTGGGTGGGCTCTACGCCGGAGAAGTTTGCATATCTGCAGTATAAAGGGCCTACGTTCTCAGGAAAGACGATGGGTCTTGCGGGATATGGCGCGATCGGCAGGGAGACAGCCAAGCGTGCGCTGGCATTTGGCATGAAGGTCATTGCCTTTGATCCATTCGTAAAACAGGAAGATGTGAAGCAGGATGTGACGATGGTGGATCTGGATACCTTGATGAGTACTTCTGACTTCGTTTCCATTCATCTGCCGGTCAACGACGGAACCAGAGGAATCATATCCGCAGAGAAACTCGCGCTTATGAAGAAGAGCGCATATCTGATCAACAATGCACGCGCGGCTGTGCTGGATTATGACAAGCTGATTGATATGCTTCAGAAAAAAGAGATTCAGGGAGCAGCGCTGGATGTATATCCGATCGAGCCATTGCCGCACGATCATCCGCTTCTTGACCTGGACAATGTAGTACTTACGCCTCATATCGCAGGCTGCAGCCTGGATCCTTATGACAGGTCATACACGATGCTCCTTGAGGATCTGGACAGATTCTTTAAGAATGAGGAGCCTAAGCGGATCTATAACCCGGATTCTTTAAAGAAATAAATTAGGAAAGGAAGAGGGGAGAACGCCTATGGAAGATTTATTTTTAGGAATTGACGCAGGCACGACGAAGATCAAGGCGGTCGTGTTTGATTCAAAAGGCAAAGAGTTGAAGGTGGCCCACAATCTCCCGCATCCCAATTATTCCGAAGATGGGCTGGTTACTCAGAATATGGAATCCCACTGGAATATCGCGGCGGAAACCATCCGGACAGTCGTGGAGGCAAGCAGGCAGTACGGAGAGGTCAAGGCAGTGGGCGTGACCGGGCAAGGAGATGGACTGTGGCTCCTGGACGAAGATGGGAAATCCGTGGAAGACGCGATTCTGTGGATTGATGGGAGGGCCAGCTCCTATATCGAGAAATGGGAAAAAGAAAAGATCATCAATCGATCCGGAAGGGTCGTGTTCAATGGCTCCATGCTGGCATTTGCGGCGTGGATGTATGACCACAGGCCTAAGGTTATGGAAAAGGCCAAAAAAGCCGTATTTTGCAAAGACTGGATCAAATATTGCCTGACAGGAAATATCGTGACGGATGTCACGGATCTGTCGGACGCATCTTTGGTAGAAGTAAACAATCCGGTCTATAACCAGGAGCATTTTGATGCCTTTGGGATAGGCGCGTTTAAAGATCTTCTGCCGGAGATCAGAAAAAGCGATGAGATCATCGGAAAGGTGACGAAGGAGGCAGCAAAGCAGACTGGACTTCGGGAAGGAACCGCGGTGGTCAACGGCATGATCGACATCATAGCCTCGGTGGTAGGAAATGGCGTGGTCAAGAAGCATATGGGCTGCTCCATTGTGGGGACTACGCTATTTAATGAAATATTGACGGATTCCCTTGCATACCGGCAGGATCCGAAGTATGAGAACGTGTCGGTCGTGTGCGGCATCAATCCAAACCAATGGATCTTGTCCCTCGGCACGATGGCAGGAGCGCCCAATCTGGACTGGATTCTCAAAGAGTTTTTTACAAGGGATGGCGTTACAGTGCCGTTTGAGGAACTGGATGCTCTTGTGAGCTCCGTGGGTCCAGGCGCAGAAGGGCTGATCTATCATCCGTACATAGGGCTTGGAGGAGAGCGGGCCCCGTTCATCAAGCCATCTGCATGCGCGCAATTTTTCGGACTTAAGACGACGCACACCAAGGCGCATATGCTTCGTGCAGTCTATGAAGGCGTTGCGCTCTCCATGAAGGACTGCTATGAGCACTTCCCAGTCAGGCCGGATATGGTAAGGCTGGCAGGCGGGGGAAGCAACAGCGAGCAATGGGTGCAGATGTTCGCGGATAATATCGATATTCCCATCGAGATTACCTGCGGAACGGAAATCGGAGCGAGAGGCGTTGCATTGCTGGCAGCCGTCGCAGCAGGATATTTTACCGATATCCAGGAAGCCATTCAGGAGATGGTAAAGGTGAAGAAGGCATTCTATCCGGTGGAGAAGAACGTCAGAATCTATCAGCAGAATTATGAAATTTATAAAGACATCTACCACAGTGCCTGGGATATATGGGATAAGCGCCAGCAAATATGGGGAAACAGATAGAAAATCAAGAGATTAAGAAGATTGAAGGAGGAAATGATATGTTAAAAGAAGTAATTATGCCAAAGATCGGGCTGGATATGGAAGAAGGGACGATTCTTACCTGGCTTAAGCAGGCAGGAGATTCTGTAGAAGAAGGAGAAGCCCTAGTAGAGATCGAGACAGATAAGGCGACTACGGAAGTAGAGGCGGCCGTAAGCGGAACATTAAAAGAAATCGTGGCAGAGGAGGGGGCTGTAGTAGAGATTACCAAGACTATAGCCTGGATTGAGACAAATGAGTAGCGAGAATGATAAAGACGTAAAATTGACTGGCCTGCAGAAAGCCATGGCAAGGAAGATGATCGCCAGCTGGACGGATGTTCCGCAGTTCCAGCTGGAATCGGAAGTCAATTGCGAAGCAATGATGGCTTTTCGCAAGAAGCAGGACTACAAGCTGTCTTATACGGCGATTCTGGCCAAAGCAGCAGCGGATACCCTGGCAGAATTCCCCAGGCTTAATTCCTCCTGGGCAGGAGATCACATTGTAGAACATGAAGACATCAATATCGGGATTGCAGTAGATACGAAACGTGGCCTTCTGGTGCCTGTAATATCCAACGCGGACAGGAAATCTCTGGAAGAAATCATGGAAGAACTGAATGCGATGAAGGAAAAATCTTCCAGAGGAAACTTTACGATGGAAGAGATGCAGGGAGGCACATTTACGATCAGCAATCTGGGAATGTACCGGGTAAACTCGTTTGGATCTATCGTAAACGCTCCGGAAGCAGGTATTCTGGCAGTAGGAAAAATGCAGAAAACAGTGGCTGTGGGAGAGGATAATGATATTAATGTTGTATACATGATGCATCCGACATTGACCGTAGACCACAGAGTCACAGACGGAGCGACAGGGGCAAAATTCTTGACGGCATTGGTAGAAAGATTGGAACATCCGGATGAAAACTTCTAAAAGGGGATAATTGCCAACGAACCATTATTTATTGATAAACCCAGAGGCCTATGCTAAACTGACTGTATGTTTGGAGGGATATGTAATGGTCGAAAAAATGATGATTTTAACAAGCAGCTATCACTTCGCAGAAGAGATAAGAACGATGGTTGACTGGTCTTCCTGCGGTATGGAGATCGTGTCGGTAGAGTATAATGGGGCCATCGGCCTGGAGCAGTTTGCCTACTTCAAGCCACGGATCATACTTCTGGATTCGATGGTCCCCATTATTGGGACAGACAAGTTCGTGGAGGAGATGACGAAGGTATGCCCGGACTTCCTGGTCATTCTGCTGGATGATCTGAAAACATCAATTTCCAATATACAAAATATATACAGGGTGATTGATAAGTCCAAGGTAGAGCCGGAGGAATTGAAGCAGACAGTTCTGGATGCAGTGGGATCTTTGAACAAGAATTTTGACAAGACAGAGGAATATGATATGGAAGAACGGTTCAAAACATTGCAGAATCTGCTGGGGGCAGGAGAACTTACGATTGCAAGGCTACAGGAACTCAGAGATAACGCGGGGCTTCTGCTTACGCCGCAGGTCAGCATCCTGCTTCCAAGGCCGGTAGAGCCTTTGGATAAGCCCTATTCAAAAAACCTGCTTAAATCCATTTGGAATATTCTAAGCGAAAATAGTGGCGGAGAAGTGTTCGTGATGGATGACGGCGTGCTGTGCATCCTGATCAATGATATCCAGAGTTCGTCTACGGAGAGGGTGTATGAGAATCTGCTCTTTGACTTGAGAAGGACGCTGATGAATGAATACTCGATGCAGTGGACATTTATACTGAGCAACCCAATTTCCCTCAGGAAACTGGAAAAGGAATATGGATCCTACCGGGAACTGTACGATTATGGGTATTTCCGCAGCGAGCTTCAAATTCTGAAAAAGGAGTACATCGTGACGAAGAGCCTGGTAAAGAAGGATAAGAAAAGCCAGTCATTCTACCAGATGATGGTGGAGGCTATGACCGGCGGTGAGGATGAAGAACTGCAGGCGGCTTTCAAGATGCTTTATATGGACTATTTGAAGAAATCCATGAATATGGAGGAACTCTACCTCTGGCGCCATGCGCTGGAACTCTTCTATCACTCCCTGATATGCCTGTATGGATTTCAGGATTCCAGGGAACTTGACGCAAGCGTCTTTGATCAGGCATACCATACCATTGAAGATGAAAAAGAGGCGTTCTTAAGGGAATTCATGACGCTGCAGGCACTGATACAAAAGTCGGATAAGAAGATCAACAGCCTGATCTTTAAGATTATTACCATATTGGTGGAAGGGTATAGCGGCGACTTGTCGCTTCAGTCGGTGGCAGAAGAGGTCAATATTGCAACCACCTATCTGAGCCATCTGTTCAAGAAAGAGATGCAGCTGACCTTTAGTGATTATCTGACGATGATCCGTATCGTCGCGGCGAAAAGGATGCTGTATGAAAACAGGCGCAAGATTCATGAGATCGCCATTGATGTCGGCTTCTCCGACAACCGGTATTTCAGCAGAGTATTTAAAAAGAGCACAGGTATATCCCCATCGGAATACAAAGCATTGCTTGAGAAGCAGGATGAAGGGGGAAGCGGCGTATGAAATCACTGAAGCTGGTAGGGCCAAGGCAGCTGGAGTTCTTTGAAAGGCCCGAGCCTCACCTTACAAGTTCCCGGGATGTAAAGATCCAGGTAAAGTATGCCGGAATCTGTGTAGATGATATGCCGTTTTTCAGAAGGGACCGGGATATGCTGGCCTGGGGAAGCAATCTTCTTCCCCTGAATGGCCATGAGATGTCAGGAGTCGTTGTGGAATGCGGGCAGGATGCGGCGAGAAGCGGCATCAAGGTAGGAGACAGAGTCAGCGGCTATGCCTGGAACAAATGCGGGGAATGCTATTACTGCAAGACGGGAAGAGAAAGCCACTGCCTGAATCTGGTTCCTGCCCAGGGGACGCTGTCCGAGTATATCGTCTGGAATGCCAGGCAGCTGATGGTGCTGCCGCCTTCTGTATCTATGGAGGAAGGATGCTTAACGGATCCAATCGGATATGCCATCCACGGCGTTGACCGCGCCAAGATCAGCATCGGAAGCAAGGTGCTGATCATCGGCGGAACGCTGAACGGGCAGCTGATGCTTCAGATGGTAAAGATGCAAGGTGCCAGCAAGATTACGATGATCGATCAGGAAAAGACGATCCGGCAGCTGGCGTCTTCCCTGGGAGCTGAGTATACGATTGATCCGGTTCATGAAAATGTGGCGGCAATCGTGTCGCAGATTACCGAAGGGCTTGGCTATGACGTAATCTTCGAGACATCCGGGAATATTGCCATGCTAAGCCTTGCAACCAGGCTGCTGGCGCGCCATGGGAGCCTGCTGTTTTCAAGCATATACGGAATCAATACCAACCTGCCGATCAGCATTTCCGAATTGTACTTAAAAGAGGCATCGCTGATTCCCTATTACATGGCTCCGTATATCCTGCCAAGAATCAAGAGTATCATGAGCAAGTTAGAATTAAAGCCGCTGATTACGAAGGTATATGACTTCAAGGACGCGATCATGGCTTATAAAGATACTGAAACAGGGCTGTATCCGCATGTTCTGGTGAAGGTGTCTGATTGATGGAGGAGGTATTATTTTGAATGATATCAATATTGTGGTAATCGGGGGAGGCCCAGGCGGTTATGTGGCTGCCATCAGGGCTGCCCAGCTGGGCGCCCAGGTTACGCTTATAGAAAAGGATAAGATGGGCGGCACCTGCCTGAACGTAGGCTGCATCCCTACCAAGGTCCTGCTGCATGCCGCCGAGCTGATGTCGGCGGACGCAGAAGCGGCAGACTTTGGAATTCAATTGAATAAAGAAGGATTTGACTGGGAGAAACTTCAGGGCAAGAAGGAAAAGATCACGGGCCAGCTGGTAAAAGGCGTGACAGGGCTGATGAAGAGCAACGGTATCGAAGTACTGAAAGGAAAAGCCAGTTTCTGCTCGCCAGAGATACTGAAAGTGGTATTTGAGGATGGGAGCGAGAAGAAATTTACGCCGGATAAGATTATCATTGCAACGGGCTCCGTGCCAGCGGTTCCCCCGATCAAAGGGCTGAAGGAATCCAAAGGATGGATCGATTCTACAAAGGCGCTAAGCCTTGAAAAGGTGCCGAAGTCTATGATCGTCATAGGCGGAGGCGTGATCGGAATCGAGATGGCGACGATTTACAGCCAGCTAGGATGCGAGATTACGGTAATCGAGGCCATGCCCAAGATCCTGCCGCTGATGGATGAAGAACTGGGAACGCTCCTGGCAAGAAGGATGGGCCGTAAAAAGATAAAGATCATGACCAGCACCTCCGTCCTATCGGTGGAAGATAAGGATGACGAGGTGGAAGTGACGATATCGGACGGGAAAGAAGAAAAGACGCTTCTGGCTGAGAAAGTGCTGGTAGCCGTAGGACGAAAGAGTTATACGGATACCCTGAATCTGGACGAATCCGGCATCGAATATGACGGCAGCCGCATTCTTGTTAATGACAGGATGGAGACCAATGTGCCGGGCATCTATGCCATCGGCGACTGTACCGGAAGTACGATGCTGGCCCATGTGGCTTCGGCTCAGGGCGAGGTCGCGGCGGAGAACGCCATGAATGGGAAACGTTCCTACGATGAGTCCACATGTCCTTCCTGCGTCTATACCAGCCCTGAGTTTGCGGGGGTAGGACTGACGGAGGCGAAAGCAGCCCAGATGGGGTACAAGTACAAGGTCGGGAAGTTCCCTCTGAAGGCCAATGGCAAGGCGCTGATCATGAATAATGGAGAGGGTGTCGTGAAATTTGTCGTGGAAGAAGAGTCAGACAAGATTCTCGGCGTCCATATCCTTGGAAGCAGGGCGACGGATCTGATTGGGGAGGCCGCGATCGCCATCGGCATGGGAGCAAGCATAGAGGATCTGGCAAATGTGATCCATGCACACCCCACCCTCAGCGAGGCGATCCGGGAGGGCGCGCTCTCATCCATTCATTTGGCAATACATATACCAAATAAATAGACAGGCCAGACTGTAGCAGGATTGGTGTTTGCAAACAAGCACAAATCCTGCTGTTTTTGTCGAACTATTGTGAAAAAAATATCAGAAAAATCCGTCTATAAGGGCAGTTTGGTGAAAATCATGTGAAAATATTTGAGGTGTCTTGAATCTTTAACGCATAATAATACACATTAATTACAGAACTTGCGTATGTGAGTGAAACGCAATTATTCATGACTGATGCTATAATCAATATATGCAAAATCACAAGAGGAACAAAGGAAATAAGCACAAAAATGTACAATTACACTAAAAACAGAATTAAAAATCGCCGCCGGCAAAAGAAAGGTGATTTTTAAGGATAGAAAATCTTTAGGCTGGAAAAAGGCCTGAGGATTTCGAAAAACAAAATTTTAGTATAGGAGGAAGATGAAATGAAAAGGAGAAGGTTTACAAAGGTAGTTGCAGTGGCAGCAGTCCTGGCAATGGTCCTGGGCATGACAGCATGTTCTGGAAAGTCGGATTCGGACGCGGACAAGAAGGATTCCAAGAAAAAGACGGAGTCTGATTCCGGCAAGCATACGGATATTTATGAATCTGCCAGCGAGCTCTACAAAGAAGGCGAAAAGAATAAGGTGGGAATCACGGTAATCGACAATGTTATCCCGCACTGCCAGGCATTTATCGAAGGCGCAAAATCAGTAATTGAAGAAAACGGCGATGAGGCTGTTATTCTGGATCCGGGATTTGATGCAGTGGTACAGGCCAGCAACATTGATGACTTCGTAGCACAGGGATGCGTTGGCGTCGTATGCGAGACCATCGATGGAAAGGCATTGATCACATGTACGCAGAATGCAGTCGATGCAGGCGTTATGGTGGCATCCGCAGACTTCCCGTTTGGAGAAGGCTTTGAAGACCTGGTTTGCTCACAGACCATGACTCCGAACGAGGAGGCAGGAGAAGTGCTGGCAGAGAAGATGTTTGAAGATGTTGGAGAAGGTGCCAACGTAGTCATCCTGGCAACGCCGAACTCAGGCTCCCAGGCAAGAGCAGATGGTTTCCGTACCGTATGCAAGAAGAATAAAATGAACATCATCTTTGACGGCGATGGCGGCGGAGAAGTAGAACTTGCTAACTCCGTCATGCAGGATCTCCTTCAGGCAAATGATAAGATCGACGCAGTCATCTGCTCCAATGACGAGCAGGCAATTGGCGCATATACAGCAGCGGAATCTGCAGGCCGGGCAGATGAAGTAAAATGCTATGGATTTGACGGAGCGCCTGAGGCGATCGAATTCATCCTCAAGGGACAGGAAGCAGCTTCTCTTGGCCAGCAGCCATATGAAATGGGCAAGCAGACAGCGCTTGATCTCTACAAAGCACTTAAGGGAGAAGACATAGGAGCGGCTATCAAGTATACGCCTTACAAGGTCATCACCAAGGATAACGCAGAAGTAAGAAAAGAAACGTATTACAACGGCGATCCTGACTACAAGTTTGAGTAAGAGAGACTGATACGAACAAAAAATGCGGGGAGCAGTGCTAAGGTTGCTCCCTGCAATATGGCTGACAATAATCGATACGTTAAAGTAGGGAAGACGAATATGAGTGAAAAAATGATTGTAAAGATGGAGAATATTACGAAGCGTTTTGGCCCTGTAGCAGCGTTAAAAGACGTTAGCTTCGAACTCCGAGAAGGCGAGACGCATGCGCTTCTGGGCGAGAATGGCTCTGGAAAGTCTACATTGATCAAGGTTCTGGGCGGAATACATAAAAAGAATGAGGGCCGCATTCTCATTGATGGCAAAGAAGTGGATATTGACAGCGTAGATACGGCGAACAATTATGGGATCAGCATCGTGCATCAGGAACTGTCGTTTGCCCCGATGATGACGGTAGCCGACAATATCTTTATGGGGAGAGAATATACCAATAAGCTTGGCCTTATTGACTCCAAGCGTATAAGGAAAGAGACACGGGATGCACTGGAGGCTTTCGGTTCGGATATCCAGCCGGATGACTTGATGGCAAACTTAAGCGTTTCCCAGCAGCAGGTAGTAGAAATTGTAAAAGCACTTTCCAACAATGCAAAGATACTGGTTATGGACGAGCCTTCCGCCTCTTTGTCCCTAAAAGAAGTAGAACACCTTTATGAAAGTATAGACAGGCTGAAAGAACTGGGGATCTCCATTATCTATGTATCCCATCGTATGGAGGAACTGTTCCGGCTGGGAGACAGGGTTACCGTCTTAAGGGATGGAGAATATGTAGGCACGAGGAATCTTGCGGACGTAACGGAAGACGATCTGGTCCAGATGATGGTCGGACGGGCGATCGAGGAGCACTACGGAGAGCATGAGGTAAAGGAAGAGGTAGTCCTTGAAGTAAAAGGACTGTCAAGAGGCAGAATGGTGCAGGATGTCAGTTTTTCCGTCAGAAAAGGAGAAGTCGTGGGGATCGCAGGCATCGTAGGCGCAGGACGCAGCGAGACAGCCAGGGTCATCGCAGGCATCGACAATGGGTATGAAGGCGAGATCCTGCTGAACGGGGAAGTCATAAAGATTAATAAGCCAAATGATGCCATATCAAGAGGAATCGTCCTGATTCCGGAAAACCGCAAGGAGCAGGGGCTGGTTCTGGGACAGACGGTGAAAGAGAATGCAACCATTACGATTCTTGACAGATTCATTAAGTTTGTGGGCGTTAATTTTAAACTGATGAATCAGGTTACGGATGATCTGATCAAGAAATTCAATATCAAAGTCTCGTCAAGAGACCAGGAAACAGGAAAATTAAGTGGCGGAAACCAGCAGAAAGTTGTTCTTGCCAAATGGCTGGCAACCAACCCTAAATTGCTTATTTTGGATGAACCCACTCGTGGAATAGATGTAGGCGCCAAGGCTGAAATCTACAAGCTGATTGATGAACTGGCATGCCAGGGAATGAGCACGCTTATGATTTCCTCTGATCTGCCTGAACTTATGAGGGTATGCGACACCATTTACGTAATGAGAAGAGGAAGAATGGGAGGACGGCTCAGCGGCGAAGATTTGAATCAGGAATTAATTATCAAGCATGCAACAGGAGGGGGACAAAATGAAAAATAACAGTAATACCATCATGAGTGGCGGTGCCATGAAAGCGATAAAGAGGAATCTGGGAATTCTGGTCGCCTTGGTCGCATTGTGCGTGGTCTTATCCTTTGCCACATCTGCATTTTTGACAAGCAAGAATATCATGAACGTTCTGCAGCAGATATCTACGAACGGAATGATCGCGTTCGGCATGACATACGTAATCCTGCTTGGAGGCATTGACCTGTCGGTAGGATCGGTAGTCGCGCTCTCAGGCGTAATGTCTATGGCCCTGATGGCCAGATCCGGCTGGGGCCTGGTACCGGCGCTTCTCGCAGGCGTCCTGATCGGAACTGTGATCGGCCTGATTGACGGATTCTTCATTACAAAGGTCAATATGCCGGCATTCATCGTTACGCTGGCAATGATGAACATAGCCAGAGGCTTCGCGCTTATCACCACCAGCGGAAAGCCTATCTATGTACAGGATGACAGGCTGCTTATTATAGGTAACGGCAAGCTGCTGGAGAATGTGCCTTTGCAGGCAGTCTATATGCTGATCATCTTTGCGCTTCTGTTCGTCGTGCTGAATTATACCAAGTATGGGCGCCATCTGTATGCGACTGGCGGAAATATCGAGGCTGCAAGATTTTCAGGAATTAATGTTAACCGCGTTCAATTGACCGCGTATATCATCTCAGGAACCGTTTCCGGATTTGCCGGAGTCCTGACGGCAGCGAGACTGTATTCCGCGCTTCCATCCATGGGAGAAGGCGCGGAGATGAATGCGATCGCGGCAGTCGTGCTTGGCGGTACCATGATGACAGGAGGATCCGGAACCCTTGGCGGAACCCTGATTGGCGCCCTGATCATCGGAGTCATGAACAACGGACTGAACCTGATGGGCGTCAGCTCTTACTGGCAGGATGTGGCGAAAGGCGTAATCATTATCCTTGCCATCTATATGGACATCATCAGGAATAAAAAGAAAGTAAAATAAGACGATTATAAAAAAGATGGTTAAGAAAAAGATCTCCTATGTTAGAATAGACTTCATAGAAGATCTTTTTTGCGTAGACAGTAATCCGATAACCGTTTCTTATATAAGAATGAGGAGGAAAACTATGAATTATATCGTATGGGCAGAATCGAATGATCCAAGATACAATCTGGCAGTGGAAGCCCACTTGCAGACATTGGTAAAAGAAGGAGATGTCATTTTGTACCTGTGGCAGAATGAGCATACTGTAGTAATAGGAAAGAATCAGAATATCCTGAAAGAATGCAGGGCCAGGCTACTGGAAGAGGAAGGCGGCTATGTGGCCCGTCGGACGACGGGGGGCGGCGCGGTCTACCAGGATATGGGAAATGTCTGCTTCACCTTTCTTGCGTCTCCAGAGATGTATGACTTGAAAAGACAGTCCGGGATCATTGCGGATGCGTGCAGATTCTACGGAATTGAGACGCAGGCTTCCGGACGGAATGATATCCTGACCAAGGAAGGACTGAAATTTTCCGGCAATGCATATTCCAAGACAGCCAGCTGCAATGTGCAGCACGGAACGCTGATGGTGGACGTGGACAAGGAGAGGATGACCCGCTATCTGACGCCGTCTAAAGAGAAGATGAAGGCGAAAGGCGTCGATTCCGTCAGATCCCGGGTGTGCAACCTAAGGGACTTGAATCAGGAAATCACGACACAGGGAATCATGGAGCAGATGGCGGAAAGTTTTCAGAAGGAATATGGTACGGCGCAGATTCTGAAACTAGGCGGGGAGGATCAAGAGAAGATCCGGCAGATCTATGAATCCTATTGTTCCTGGGAATGGGTATATGGACAGTCTCCGGCGTGCGAGATCGTTCATCAGAAACGGTTCGGCTGGGGAGAAGTAGAGGTTCAGATGCACTTGGAAAACCTCGTTATCAAGGAGATAAAGGTATATACGGACGCATTGGACATCGGCCTGCCGCAGGCGATCGAGAAGGCATTCAGAGGCAGGCGTTATGATCTGTCAGACGTAGCCACGGACGCGGCAGAAGGAGAATCCGCCATAGAAAGGCAGAAGCAGGTGAAGGAGGTAATCGATTGGATTGCAGGGATATCTTAATCCGGCAGGTAGACAATGCAGGGGTTCTGATCCGTCTGGGAGACACTTGGATCTGCACGGATATTCTATGTGCCCATGGATATGGCAAATACATGACGGCAGATGAAGCAGCGATAGAGGAACTGTATCAGGCAGGGCCTGAGGAATGGCCGGAAGCGTGCCTGATCACGCATGAGCATCCGGATCATTTCTCCGAAGAAAGGATGCGGCGCTATGCAAGGATCCATAAAGAGATGAAGATCATCTCCAACGAGGCAGTCGTAAGCCGCCTGCGCCCCTGCATAGAGGAAGACCGGCTGACGGCCATAGGAAGAGGAATGAAGCAGAAGATCATGGCAGGAAAGACGTTGATCACTGCCTTTAGCAGCAGGCATATGGGACGTCAGTACGAAGCGATCGTGAACCTAAGCTTCCTGCTGGAGTATCGGGGCTATAGGATATTGATTACCGGGGATGCAGATCCCCGGTATTTGCTGAGGCAGGCGGCGGAACTGGGGATGAAGGCAGATCTTCTGATCAGCCCGTTTGCCTATATCACCCTCCGGTTTGCCAGAAGGCAGCTGGAAGAAGTGCTGGGAGCGCGCCAGGTATTTGCAATCCATCTGCCTGCGGGCGGAAAAGATGGGACGCGCTTTCGGGAGATTCTGAATGCCGCGCAAAAGGAGGAAGGAATTCCCCGGATCATCTATGGAAACGAACTCGGCCAGGAGCTAGTTATAAAAATTGTATAAATAGTGTTGACAAAAGAAAAAGGGAGTGCTAAATTAATAATCGAAGATGTTAGCACTCAAAAATGTAGAGTGCTAACAGCAAAATCCGAAAGGAGGAGGATAGATGGTATCAGAACATGGACTTAGCGACCGCAAGCTTAAGATCCTTCATGCGATTATCCAGAACTATCTGGAGACAGGCGAGCCGGTTGGTTCCAGAACCATATCAAAGTATACGGATCTGAACTTAAGTTCTGCAACCATCCGTAACGAGATGGCGGACTTGGAAGAGATGGGCTACATCATGCAGCCTCACACGTCGGCCGGACGCATTCCTTCGGATAAAGGCTACAGACTCTATGTAGATATGCTGATGGAAGAAAAAGAACAGGAACTGAGCGAGATGCAGGAACAGATGCTGGATAAGGCGGATAAGATGGATCAGCTTCTGAGACAGGCGGCAAAGGTTCTGGCTAACAGTACGAACTATGCGACGATGGTATCCACGCCCATGAACAATGCGAACAAACTCAAGTTCATTCAGCTGTCCATGGTAGACGACGAGCAGATCATCGCGGTAATCGTGCTTGGAGGCAATGTGATCAAGAATAAGATCATTGATATTGACGAGCCAATCAGCAATGAGAATCTGTTGAAATTGAATATGCTTTTAAACACGACGCTGAATGGCATGTCTATCGAGGAGATCAATCTTGGACTGATCGCAAGGCTGAAGGAGCAGGCAGGCATACACAGCGAGGTGATTGGAAATGTTCTGGATGCGGTGGCGGATGTCATCCAAGTGGATGACGACATGCAGATCTATACAAGCGGAGCCACGAACATCTTCAGGTATCCGGAACTCAGCGATAATCAAAGCGCCCAGGAGATCATCAGCGCGTTTGAGGAAAAACAGCAGCTTAGCGAGCTGGTAACGCAGACATTATCGCAGGAAGATAATACAGGGATCCAGGTCTACATCGGTGATGAGACGCCGGTCAAGACCATGAAGGACTGCAGCGTTGTCACCGCCACTTATGAATTAGGCGACGGCATGAAGGGAACCATAGGTATTATCGGGCCAAAGAGAATGGATTATGAGCATGTATTAAAATCCATGAAGCGGCTTCAAAGCGAATTGGATGAAATGTTTCATAGAAAAGAATAGGAAAGGTGGAAGAACCCTTGGAGAATAATCAGGAAAAGAGCCAGGAAGAGATGGTAAAAGAGGCGGTGGAAGAAGCCAAAAAATCGGCCGGGGAACAGCCGGAAGGCGAGCCCGGGGAAGATCAGGCAGAAGAAGAGTGTGCCAAAGAGGCATCCGAAGGTGAAGAAGCCTCCGAGAACGAGGAAGAAGAGCCGGATGAGGAAGACGAAGATAAAAAGTCTGGCAAGAAACTATTTGGCAAAAAGAATAAGAAAGATAAAAAGGACGAGAAGATTGAGGAACTGACTGACAGGCTCACTCGTCAAATGGCAGAGTTTGATAACTTCCGCAAGCGTACGGAAAAGGAGAAATCCCAGATGTACGAGATAGGAGCGAAAGATATCATAGAAAAGATTCTTCCGGTAGTCGACAACTTTGAGCGAGGGCTTGACGCTGTCAAGGAAGAAGACAAGGAAGACCCATTTATCCAGGGAATGGAGATGGTGTATAAGCAGTTAATGACTGTGCTGGGAGAATTGGGCGTTAAGCCGATCGAAGCGGTAGGCAAAGAATTCGACCCGAATCTCCACAATGCAGTGATGCATGTGGAAGATGAGAACTTTGGCGAGAATATCATAGCCGAGGAATTCCAGAAAGGTTATATGTACCGTGACTCCGTAGTGAGGCACAGCATGGTAAAAGTAGCAAACTAATTCCAGATAATTTAGAAAATAAAACAGGAGGTCTTTATAATGGGCAAAATCATTGGTATTGATTTAGGAACCACGAACAGCTGCGTGGCTGTTATGGAAGGTGGCCAGCCAACGGTCATCGCAAATACGGAAGGTGCCAGGACGACGCCATCCGTCGTAGCATTTACAAAAACAGGGGAACGTCTTGTGGGCGAGCCTGCAAAACGTCAGGCAGTGACAAACGCTGAGAGGACGATCTCTTCTATTAAAAGAGAGATGGGCTCTGATTTCAGAGTGACGATTGACGATAAGAAATATTCTCCACAGGAGATTTCCGCAATGATCCTTCAGAAGCTTAAGGCAGATGCGGAAGGATACCTGGGAGAAAAGGTAACAGAGGCGGTTATTACCGTACCAGCTTACTTTAATGACGCTCAGCGCCAGGCTACAAAGGATGCAGGCAAGATCGCGGGCCTTGATGTAAAGCGTATTATCAATGAGCCTACTGCGGCAGCGCTTGCTTACGGGCTTGACAATGAGAAGGAACAGAAGATCATGGTATATGACCTTGGCGGCGGTACCTTCGACGTATCCGTCATCGAGATCGGCGACGGCGTTATCGAGGTATTATCTACCGCAGGTAACAACAGGCTGGGCGGAGATGACTTCGACCAGAAGATCACGGATTATATGATCGCTGAATTCAAGAAGCAGGAAGGCGTAGATCTGTCAGCCGACAAGATGGCGCTTCAGAGACTGAAAGAAGCGGCAGAGAAGGCAAAGAAGGAACTGTCTTCTGCAACGACCACAAATATCAACCTTCCATTTATTACAGCAACAGCGGAAGGCCCGAAGCATTTTGACATGAACCTGACAAGGGCAAAATTTGATGAACTGACGCATGACCTTGTGGCAAAGACATCAGAGCCAGTAACGAGAGCGCTTTCTGACGCAGGCATTACTGCTTCCGAACTGGGCCAGGTACTTCTGGTTGGCGGTTCCACGCGTATCCCTGCTGTCCAGGAAGAAGTGAAGCGGCTGACAGGCAAGGAGCCAAGCAAATCTCTGAACCCGGATGAGTGCGTAGCGCTTGGTGCATCCGTTCAGGGCGGCAAGCTTGCCGGAGATACGGGTGCAGGCGACATCCTTCTTCTGGATGTAACTCCGCTGTCACTGTCAATCGAGACGATGGGCGGTGTTGCAACAAGACTGATTGAAAGAAATACGACGATTCCTACCAAGAAGAGCCAGATCTTCTCCACAGCGGCAGATAACCAGACAGCCGTAGATATCAATGTCGTACAGGGAGAGAGACAGTTCGCCAAAGATAACAAGTCTCTGGGACAGTTCAGGCTGGATGGAATCCCGCCGGCTCCACGCGGGGTACCGCAGATCGAAGTTACATTCGACATTGATGCGAACGGCATCGTAAATGTATCCGCAAAAGACCTTGGAACAGGCAAAGAGCAGCATATCACCATCACGGCAGGCTCTAACATGTCTGATGACGAGATCGACAAGGCGGTAAAAGAAGCAGCGGCATTCGAGGCGCAGGATAAGAAGCGCAAGGAAGGCATTGATACGAAGAATGATGCGGACGCCCTGGTATTCCAGACGGAAAAAGCCCTGGGCGAGGTAGGAGATAAGATTGATGCTGCAGATAAGGCTGTCGTTGAGGCGGACTGCAAGGCATTGAAGGAACTCCTTGAAAAAGTAAACATGGATGACATGTCAGACGCGCAGATTGCCGAGATCAAGGCAGGCAAAGAGAAACTGATGGAGAGCGCGCAGAAATTATTTACTAAGATGTATGAACAGGCCGGAGCAGCAGCCGGAGCACAGGGAGCAGACCCGAACATGGGGGCAGGCCCGAATCCGGGAGCAGGCCCTGCACCGGACGGCTTCCAGGGAGATGACGTTGTAGACGGTGACTATAAGGAAGTATAAGCCCAGTGCGAATACTGTTCCGCGAAACTCAAGCGAGATTATTTATTCTTAAGCTTAGTCTCGCGGAACTTCCTTATGTACATGAAAGAAAGGGATAAAAGATGGCAGAATCAAAGAGAGATTACTATGAAGTGCTTGGCGTCAGCAGAGATGCCGACGACGCTACATTAAAAAAAGCATACAGACAGGTTGCCAAGAAATACCATCCTGATATGAATCCCGGAGACGCTGAAGCAGAGAAGAAGTTCAAAGAAGCGTCCGAAGCCTATGCAGTCTTGAGTGACCCGGAGAAACGGCGCCAGTATGACCAGTTCGGCCATGCTGCCTTTGAAGGAGGCGCTGGAGGCGCCGGCGGATTCGGCGGATTTGATTTTGGCGGGGCAGACTTCAGCGATATATTCGGCGACATATTCGGCGACCTGTTCGGCGGCGGCAGCCGCAGGGGCCGTGCAGGCCAGGGTCCTATGAAGGGCATGAATATCCGCAAGAGCGTAAGGATTACCTTTGAAGAGGCAGTATTCGGCTGTGAGAAAGAGATCGAGGTCATCTTAAAAGATCCATGCCCGAAGTGCAGCGGCACAGGCGCGAAGCCGGGAACATCCCCGGAGACCTGTCCGAAATGCGGCGGCAAAGGCCAGGTAGTATATACGCAGCAGTCCTTCTTTGGAACTGTGCAGAATGTTCAGACCTGTCCGGACTGTCACGGAACCGGCAAGATCATTCGGGAAAAATGCCCGGATTGCAGTGGAACAGGATATGTATCCAATAAGAAGAAGATTGCGGTTACGATACCGGCAGGCATTGACAATGGTCAGAGCGTGCGTATCCGCGATAAAGGAGAGCCGGGCGTAAACGGCGGCCCGAGAGGAGATCTGCTGGTAGAGGTTAATGTATCCAGGCATCCCATATTCCAACGCCAGGATATGCATATCTTCTCCACTGTGCCGATCTCATTTGCCCAGGCGGCAATCGGCGCGGACATCCGGATCAAGACGGTAGACGGGGAAGTCCTGTATAATGTGAAGCCAGGCACGAAGACGGATACGAAAGTGCGGCTGAAAGGAAAAGGGGTTCCATCCCTTCGCAATTCCCAGGTACGGGGCGATCACTATGTAACTTTGGTAATCCAGACTCCGGAGCATCTAAGCCAGGAGGCGAAAGAAGCGCTTCGAAGATTCGACGAGTTGACCGGCAATACGCTGGGAACAGCGTCTGAGAGCGATTCCGAGCCCAAGAGCGGCAAGAAGAAAAAAGGATTTATGGATAAAGTAAAGGAAGCCTTTGATGATTAAGTTCATCAAAGGCTTCTTCTTTCTCTTGCTAATTCGCGCTTTGCTGCCGGTTGTGAATGATCACCAAGGCTATGAATAAGAATGCCAGGGCGAACAGAATCTGGATGACGTACCCTGTATACAGGGATTTCAGCTGGGTGCTGCTGAACGTGTGGTTGTTGGCGATCAAGTTATTGCCGGTCTCATACCAATAGATCGGAAGGAAGCGTGCAACGGTCTTGATTCCTTTGCTTAAAACCTCCAGGCTTACCAGAACCCCGCTGATAAAGGACAGGCCAAGAGAGACCACGTTGACCACTGCGCTGATCATCTCTTCCTTGCGTACCATGCTTCCCACCAGGAATGCGATCGAAAGGGATACCAGCATCATCAGGAAGCTGTTGAACAGATAGTGGGGCAGGTGCGGATCCTTTAAAAATTCCTTTCCATACATGAGGACCGGCAGCATAGTGCACACCCCCCAGACTGCAAGGCCAATGACTGCATAGCCTAATATCAGCTGAGCGTTCTGCCGTTTGCCAGACACGGCGGAACACAGCATCCGCCTTTTGACATCCGGCTTATTAAAGGCGATCATGATATAGGTCAAGGAATAGCACAGGATGGACAGGAGGATATAGGGCATATACTGGTACATGAAAGAGTACATGGTCCGTTGGCCTCCATGCCCATTCTTGTCGATGAGCGTTATGTCCGCCGGCTCCTTTGCATTCTCCTTCACTTCGGCAATGGCTTCGGGGAGAGAGAATCCGCTGGCAGTCAGGACCCGCACGTTATTCAGGAAGGTGTCGATCTGCTGGTCTACATAGTAGCCGGTAGTGCTCCCGGGGACCTTGATAACGGGAAGCGTCTCTGTTCCATTCAGGCATCTGCTTTCAAAATCCTTCGGGATCGTTACTACATAATTGATTTCCCGGTAGAAGAGGCGGTCCTGGATGACCGACTTGTCATCGGGCATATCTTTAATGGTATGGTACTGTTCCAGGTAGGAGGCCATTCCCTTAGCCAGTTCCCCGCCGTCCTGGTCGATGACCGCGATATCCAGGCTTTCCATGCTGTAGGACTTGGCGGTGTTCTGGACATCCATCTTCTGGATGGCAAAGCATATGGCCAGAAAGATGGAGATATACAGGAATAAAATATTAAGATTGCGTTTGGTGATGGTCATAAAACCTTTAAATACTGTCATACCGTTCCCTCCTTATGCCCAGGTATGCGATGAATAGAAATAGCGCGCTCATGACTGCAAGAATGCCGATGCTTCTTGCAAAGCGATGCGCGTCATTATACACGCTCATGCAGTAAAAGGCATCGCTTAATACGGCGGCCGGATTCAGCCGGTTGATGATCGGGCAGTGAAGCTCGATGATATTCTTCATATTGCCGAACATCAGTCCAGCCAGGAATCCCGGAATCAAGGTGATGGCGACCGTAAGTCCCAGCTTCATATCCGTAGACAGCTTGCTGAGGCACCCGAAGGCAATTCCTAAACTTACGCCGATCATGCTTCCCATGAAGTCCACGACCAGAAGCGCGCCGATGTTATCTCCAAGGCTGATTCCCAGAACTTTTATAAGATACAGGTTGAGAACCAGAATGTTGATGAAATGGATGATGAACAGCACCGTCATGTCTATCAGGATCAGCTTGAACTTATGGGTAGGGGTTATGCTGCGCCTGGCGCCAAGCGCAGACAGGTTGGCCTGGCTGTCAAGGCTGGAGCGGACGCCCAGAAACGCTCCGGAGAGGCACGCATAGGCAATCAATGCGAAGAAATACTGTACATTAGGGTCCAGCGTTTTTCCGCCCAGGGATTCGTTCCTGGTCTCCGGATGATAATCCTTCATTGCCTCGATAGCCGCGCCCATCTTTTCAGGATGAGTCATTGCGATCTTCTGGATCATGGCCGCGTTCTGATTATAATTTTTCAGAAGGGAAGACAGGATGCTTTCATTGATCCCGTTTTTCCCTACGGAGAGAGAAGGGGTATCGTCTACGTAGTAGATTCCAAGAATGGTCTCTTCTTTCAAGGCTTTGATTGCATCAGATTCGGAAGAAATATCCTGGATGTCCAGCGTGTCGGGCTCCAGTTCCTCAAGGAATGCCTGGAAAGATTCGGCATTCTTGGAACTTAAGTCTTCCTCGATGATGGCCACCTTGATAGGATCCCACTCGTAGTCTCCGGTTCCATCAAGGCCGGCGCTGCCGAAAGAGAAGTAGAAGAAGGTTCCAAGGATCAAAGGAAAGGCCAGCGCCCAGAACATAATGGGATAGTCTCTTACAGTCTGTATGAATCGGTATTTCAGTAAGTGTAGCATAGCGCGCCTCCTAATCTCTTAACTCTTTGCCGGTGATTTCAAGGAATACGTCATTCAAGGTGGGGAGTTCGGAGAATACCCGGCCGAAGGAGACGTCGTTATCCTTCAGATAATCCAGTACGCGCACCAGGTTATGCTTGGCGCTGCTTAGGCGTATCGTCAGCATCTGCTCCTCGTAAGAGAGATCGAATACATGAGGCAGCTGGCGAATCTCGGCCAGTTCCAGGTCAGTCAGCGTGATGGCCTCGATGGTGATGGTCTCCCCGGTCTTGATCATCCTCTTTAATTCCTCCGTTGTTCCGGTGGCAAGGACCTTTCCATGGTCAATGATGGCGATGCGGGAGCAGATCTGCTCTACTTCTTCCATGTAGTGGGATGTGTAGATGATGGTAGAACCCTGGCGGTTCAGTTCCATAATGCCTTCCAGGATCTTGTTCCTGCTCTGGGGATCTACGGCTACGGTAGGCTCATCCAGGATGATAAGCTTAGGCTTGTGCACGATGCCGCAGGCAATATTCAGCCTGCGGAGGAGCCCGCCGGATAGTTTTTTGGGCCTCATTTTCTCGAAGTCTTCCAGGCCGGTAAACGCGATGGCTTCCTCCACCAGGCTTCTTCGCTTTTCCTTGTCTTTGACGTACAGGCCGCAGAAGTAGTCGATGTTCTCCCGGACGGTCATCTGTTCAAAGACTGCCACGTTCTGCATGACCACCCCGATGTCTTTTTTGATGTCATAGCTGTTGGGACGCATGGGCTTCCCAAATATGGTGATGGTACCCTTGTCATATTTTAACAGCGCGAGCAGACAGTTGATGGCTGTTGTCTTGCCGGACCCGTTGGGGCCCAGCAGGCCGAAGATCTCTCCCTCTTGTATATTAAGGCTTAAGTGGTCGAGCGCCACCAGGTCTCCATATCTTTTTACCAGATTTTCAATGTGGATCATGGGTGTTCCTCCTTATGGATCATTCTGTTTTGTGATTTGTTACTTGTAGTATAAAGCCCTGGCGTTTATAATGTAAGTGTCAGTTGTCAGGATGGCAAGTGACAAATGTCATGCCCTTTTGGGCAGTTTTGAGGAAACGTATATTTATGAAGAGAACGATCGACCAGACAGTCTTGCTAATATATTGCTTTACCACCGTATTGCTGGTGCCAGCTGATACGGCATTTCTTGTGGCGCTTCTTGCGGCCATTATCTATGGGGCATCCAATCTCTACCGGGATTCCCGGAAGTGGAATCTTGCATCCGCCATCGTTTTTCTTGCGATATCAATCGCGATCCCGCAGCTTTTGCTTTTTACCCCGCTCGTCTTATATAGCCTGCTGGACTACCGACAGTATATTCTGATCGCTGTCCTGGCGGTGCTTTATCTGATCTCTTATGGCCCAAAGGAGCCGGAAATTACGTGCTTGATAGCGCTTGGCTGCCTGGTGGCGATGCTGATCCAGTATCAGACTGGAAAATTTGAAGAACTGGAGCATAAGTTCCGAAAGACCAGGGATGACGGCACAGAACTAAATCTTCTTCTGAAGGAGAAGAACCAGAATCTGCTGGAGAAGCAGGACTATGAGATCTATACAGCCACCTTGAGGGAGCGCAACCGGATCGCGCGGGAGATTCATGATAATGTGGGCCATATGCTGTCCCGGTCGATTCTTATGGTGGGAGCTATGAAGGCCATCAGCAGGGAAGAGAACCTAAAAGAGCCGCTGCTCCAGCTGGAGGATACCTTGAATGCCGCGATGAGCAGCGTGCGGCGAAGCGTCCACGACCTTCACGACGAATCCATCAACATGGAGGAGGTGCTGGGGGAACTGGTGGGCGACTTTGCCTTCTGCAAGGCCCATCTGGAATATGATATGGGATACGATGTCCCAAGGGAGATCAAGTATAGTTTTATCACGATCGTAAAAGAAGCGCTTAACAATGTCATGAAGCACAGCAACGCCACTCAGGTGAATGTTCTTGCAAGAGAGCATCCGGGGCTGTATCAGCTGGTAATCGAGGATAACGGAAGCGTCAGCGGTCCGGAAGAAGCAAAGGATGGCGCCCGGGGAATCGGGATACAGAATATGAAGGAGCGGATCGAGGCGCTGGATGGGACCATACAGATCCGAAGGGAGCGGGGATTCCGCATCTATATCACGGTGCCTAAGAAAAAGGAGGTAGGGAGTTGAATATTGTAATTGTAGACGATGACGTGCTGGTTTCCAGCGCGTTGAAGACCATACTGGAGTCGAGTGAAGAGATCCGGGTATCTGGCATGGGGCAGGATGGGAGCGAGGCGTTAGAATTATACCGGGAGCACAAGCCGGATGTACTTCTGATGGATATCCGCATGAAGAATATAAGCGGGCTGACTGCTTCCCAGGAGATACTAAAGGCGTATCCCGAGGCGAAGATCCTGCTTCTTACCACCTTTTCCGACGATGAATATATTGTAAAGGCGTTGAAATATGGCGTGAAGGGCTATCTGCTGAAGCAGGATTACAACAGCATCCTGCCGGCACTGCAGGCGGTAAAAACAGGGCAGACGGTATTCGGGACGGAGATTATCGCCAAGATACCGGACCTTCTGCAGGAGAAGAAGACGTTTGACTGGGAGGCGCATGAGATCAGCGAAAAGGAACTGGAAGTAATCTCCCTGGTGGCGGAGGGCCTGAGCAATAAAGAGATTGCGAAGCGCCTGTTCTTAAGCGAGGGTACGGTGCGCAATTATATCAGCAGCATACTGGACAAATTAGAACTAAGAGACCGCACGCAATTGGCGGTCTATTATCTGAATACTACGCGGTAGTAAGAAAGGAATGCCTATGAACAGCGAACAGGATAAGACGATGGAACTATTGACGGCCACCACGCCCCTGGACATGGAGATACAGCATATGGAACCCCTGGACCGGGTCAATGGATTTGATGTAAGGCCAGGCTTCTATATGTTTGACGGAGCAACCCCGATTCCTAAGGGAGTCTGCTTTACGGTGCAGTCCCAGGGGGCAGCTTCCTGCGAGCTGCTCCTCTATCACAGGAAGGAGTCCGAGCCTTATGCGGTGATTCCATTTCCAGACAATTATAAGATTGGAAATGTCTATTCCATGGTGGTATTCGGCCTGAATGTGGAGGAATTCGAATATGCATACCGGCTGGATGGGCCTTATAATCCAAAGGAGGGCCTCCTCTTTGACAAGAAGAATATTCTTCTGGATCCTTACGCCAAGGCAGTGACCGGACAGAGTACCTGGGGACGGAAGGTCAGCGATGACGGATACCGGGCCCGGGTGGTGAGGAACAATTTCTACTGGGGCACGGAAGTATGGCCCAAGATTCCAATGGAAGAATTGGTCATCTACGAGATGCATGTCCGGGGATTTACCATGATGGATCCCGGGGTCAGCGCGCCTGGAACCTTTGAGGGAATCCGACAGAAGATCCCTTATCTGAAGGACCTGGGGGTCAATGCCATCGAGCTGATGCCCATCTTCGAATTTGACGAGCTGAGCGACCGGAGGGTAGTGGATGGAAGAGAACTTCTGAACTACTGGGGCTATAATTCCGTCAGCTTCTTCGCGCCCAACACCAGCTATGCATCTGCGGTAGAGTATAACCGGGAGGGGACGGAACTGAAGCAGTTGGTAAAATCCCTGCATGAGAACGGAATCGAGGTTATCCTGGACGTGGTATTCAATCATACGGCAGAAGGGAACGAGAACGGGCCTTTCATATCTTTTAAAGGCTTTGACAACAATATTTATTACCTCCTGACTCCCGATGGCTATTATTATAATTTCAGCGGCTGCGGCAATACCATGAATTGCAATCATCCGGTGGTACAGAGGATGATCATCGACTGTCTCAGGTACTGGGTCACCACGTACCGGATTGACGGATTCCGGTTCGACCTTGCGTCTATCCTTGGACGCAACGAAGACGGCACGCCGATGAGGAAGCCTCCGCTTCTACAGGCGCTGGCCCAGGATGCGATTCTTGCTGATACGAAACTGATCGCCGAAGCGTGGGACGCCGGGGGATTATACCAGGTGGGAGACTTCCCTGCATTTAAGCGGTGGTGCGAGTGGAACGGCAAGTACCGGGATGATATGAGGGAATATCTGAAGGGAGGCCTATGGTGCGGCAAGTATGCGGCCAAGCGCCTGGTCGGGTCGCCGGATATCTACGATCCGAATATCCGGGGAAAGGATGCCTCCATCAATTTTATCACCTGCCATGACGGATTCACGCTGTATGATCTGTACTCGTATAACGAGAAGCACAACGAGGCTAACGGCTGGGGCAATACGGATGGCGGCAACGATAACCGCAGCTGGAACTGCGGAGCGGAGGGCGTAACCAGCGATCCAGAGGTTCTTCATCTAAGAAAGCGGATGATCAAGAATGCCTGCGCGACGCTCCTTACAAGCAGAGGGACGCCTATGTTCCTTGCGGGAGACGAATTTTGCAATACCCAGTTTGGCAACAACAATCCGTATTGCCAGGATAATGAGATCTCGTGGCTTGACTGGGGGCTGCTTAAGAAGAACCAGGATATCTACCAGTTCTTCCGGTATATGATCCATTTCCGCAAGAAGCACCCTGCCATCCACGGCCTGTGCCAGCCGGCGACCTGCGGCCTTATGGATGTGAGCCTTCATGGGGTACGGCCTTTTGAGGGAGACTTTGGGGAGGACGCCAAGGTCATAGCGGCAATGTTTGCGGGATTTGACAGCAAAAGAAAGAAAGACGACATCGTCTATATTCTGATCAATGCCTATTGGGAGGCCATGACGGTCACGCTCCCCACCCTGCCGGGAGATATGAAGTGGAGCATTGCGGCGAATACCGGCGAGGAAGGCGTGGGGTACCACGAGGAACCAGTGCCTTTGATGCAGGATGAGGTTCTTGCCGGGGAGAGGTCTGTGATGGTGCTGGTAGGAGGGCATTATGAATGATCTAAATGTGATTATCGTTGTTTTCCTTAGCCTGTTATTGGGCATTATCTGCCTGGCCGCTACGGCAAACGGCTGGGCATATAGCCGCAAGGCGGGATATATCGTGGCGGCCGGGTTTTTGATCTTTGGAGCGGTGTTTGGATTTGCCTGTGTTATGAAGGCAGATCTTCTTCTGGTGTTTGTGATCGCGGTTCCTTTTGGAGGGTTCCAGATTGCGATGGGGCTGTCCATGCTGGCCGACTGCTTGATCTATAGAAAGCGGGGCGAAGGACAGTTTATAAAGGCAGCTTATTCAGGCATGGAGCGAAGCACGGAATACTACAGAATCGTGGTACGTTTTATGGCGGACGGGAAGGTGATGGAGAGAGCATCCGAAGATCATTATACGGAGAGTTATATCAAAAAGCATATGAGAGAGACGGACGCCTGCACCATATGGCAGAATCCCAAGAACCCCGAAAGGTTTCGGATCCGGCGCTTTGAAGGACTGGTGCCAGGCATTCTGGTGTCATTCTTAGGTTTTATATTCTTTAGCATCCCATTTGAACTTCTGCTGGAAAGAATTTAGGAATCTGCAGGCAGGATCCGAATCATAACCTGGGTGACGTATTCTTCTATGGAAGAGATGGCGATCTCATTCAATCCGGTCTCATAGGCATTGCCGGTCAGGATCAGATGGTTCTCGCTGGCATAAGCAAGCATTTTCTTATAAAGAGAAGGAAGAGCGCTCCAGTCTCCTATGGAATAGCCATAGAGGTAGGTGCCTTCCGGGCGCAATAGGAGGCCGGGCTTTTGTTTCTTCTTTTCTACGGGGACGAACAGGCCTCCATATTCTTCAAAATTCCCTTCTCTTATATTTTCAACCGTAATATAACTTCCAAATCCCATCCGGCACTGTGCTGCGTCGAAGGAGTTCCTCAGATGGCGCAGGGCTTTGACGGCATCATCGTCTGCGAAGGCATAGGGGATGGTCGCAAGCCAGGCATCCGGACATTTGCCAATCCGAAGTTCCTGGTGCGTTATACTGCGGCATAAGTCCAGCTGCTGCTTCTGGCGCTTAAGGATATCCTTTGTCTTTTTCAGGCGTCGGATCTCCTGGTCGATCTCTTCCAGCTTGCCATCGGCGATGCGATAGAAGCGGCACGTATCCGGCTGGTCCATATATTCCTTGATCTCCTCAAGGCTCATGTGAAGTTCCTTCAGCATGAGAATATATTCCAACTCTATACTCTGGGAATAGTCATAATACCGGTAGTTGTTATCGCCTTTATAAATGGGAGAGAACAGTCCGATGGCATCGTAATAATGCAGCGTCCGCTTATTGATTCCGTGCAGCTGCGCGAACTGGGCGGTGGTGAGCCGGATAGGCCTGGCATTCAAATTTTTCATAGAGAATCTTCCTCCTTGACTCTACAGTTACTGTATACTTTATGCTCATTATACACGAACATGTGCAAAAGAGAAAGGAGATATATCATGCAGGAAGAGATCATGCTTAGAGAAATGAGGGACGAGGATTATGAAGCCATAGAGGAGATCATCAGCGAGACTTGGAATTATGACCAGCTGACGACCCCGCAGGCTGCCCGTAAGATGGCAAAGGCATACTTGTACGGATGCCTGGCCAACCAGACTTACAAGCAGGTAGCAATATGTGACAAAACGGTGGCGGGAGTGATCATGGGCAAGAACATCAGGCATCACAGGTGTCCGCTTAAAATCCGGCTGAATCAGATTAGGGCCGTGGCCAGGCTGCTGCTTGACCGGGAGGGTAGAAGAGTGTCTTCAATATTTTCCGCCGTAAATGAGATTGACGGGGAATTGCTGAAAGAAAGCGGGAAGGACTATCAAGGGGAGGTGGCGTTCTTTGCCATCCGTTCTAAGTTCCGGGGAAGAGGCCTTGGGAAAAAGATGTTTTGCAGCCTGACGGACTACTTTAAGGCGGAGGGAATCAACGAGTTCTTCCTATATACGGATACCACATGCAACTACCCCTTCTATGAGCATCAGAAGATGCATCGGCGCGCGCAGAGAACCCATGCTTTCCAGATAGAGGGACAGGAGGTGCCGATGACATTTTTCCTGTACGACGGGCTTTGCCGCGAGATGGGAAATAATTGAGAAAAAGATGGGGATGCTCTAGCCATCCTGCCGTTGTTTTGGTACAATAATTGTCAGACTGGAAAATTGGGAGGACTTACGAATGAAGAGACCAGGACAGGAGGCAGCAAAACGCCTGAATATAAATTGGGGAAGTTTTTACCGGAATGTATTTGCCTTGGTCATCCCTATGGCCATTCAGAATCTGATCAATGTGGGGGTGACGGCAGCAGACGTGATCATGCTGGGACGAGTGGGGGAGAAGGTGCTCTCCGGCGCATCTTTAGCCGGACAGATTCAGTTTATCATGACGCTGATCTTCATGGGCATTACTTCCGGGGCTACCGTCCTGACGGCCCAGTACTGGGGGAAGAAGGATACAAGGACCATCGAGAAGGTGCTGGGGATGGGACTTGCGGCGGGGCTGATTACGGCCGTGGCGTTTGCGGCTGCTGCTCTCTTTATTCCGGAGGCGCTGATGCGCATCTATAGCTCGGATCCTGCGGTGATCGCGGAGGGCATCCGGTACTTGAGGATTGTCGGCTTTTCCTATCTGTTCATGGCAGTGACGCAGGTCTACTTAAATATCATGAGAAGCATCGAGCGGGTATTGATTGCTACCTTTGTCTACAGCATCTCGCTGATCGTAAATATTGCCGTGAATGCGCTGCTGATCTTCGGGCTTCTGGGATTCCCGGCTCTGGGAATCCGCGGCGCTGCTATCGGAACGCTGTGCGCCAGAATCGTGGAGATGGTCATCGTGCTGTGCTATGCATACTTTCAGAACCGGGTGGTGCGTATCAGGATCGGGGATATGGTGCATGTGGACAAGGTGCTTTTAAAGGACTATATGGTGTACGCGATGCCGGTGGTCCTCAATGAACTGATGTGGGGACTGGGAAGTTCCGCTAATACAGCGGTCATCGGCCACCTTGGAAGCGCGGCCGTAGCAGCCAATTCCGTGGCCCAGGTAGCCAGGCAGCTGGCGACCGTCGTGGTGTTCGGCATCTCTCATGCTACAGCAATCTATCTTGGCAAGACCATCGGAGAACAGAAACTGGAGCACGCCAAGGCGTATGCCAAGCGGTTCATCTATCTCAGCCTGATTCTGGGAGCGGCAGGCGCGCTGGTGATCCTGGCGGCCGCGCCGATTGCCAACGCTACGCTGGCGCTCAGTCCGGATGCAAAAGGATATCTGACATTCATGTTCTTCGTCATGTCCTATTTCACGATCGCCCAGTCCTTAAATTGCACGATGGTGGTAGGAATCTTCCGTTCCGGCGGGGATACCAGGTTCGGGCTTATCATGGACGTGTCTACCATGTGGGGATTCTCCATACTGCTGGGCGCGGTGGCCGCCTTCGTATTTCATGCAAGTGTGCCGATCGTTTATGTCATATTGATGAGTGACGAACTGATCAAGGTGCCGATTACCATAAAGCGGTATCTCAGTTATAAATGGCTGAAAAATGTAACCAGGGAAAAAGAAGAATTGGAGGGAGCATAGCATGATCGTATTAGAGAAGCAGGAAATCGAATCGCTGATAGACTTGAATCAGATGATGGATCAGATTGAGGAGGCCTACCGGATATTCGGAGAGGGAGACTATTACATGCCGCCCAGGCAGGCTGTGGAGGATGCCAATAAGTCTATGATGTACATGCCCTGCTATACAAAGGAAATGATCGGGACCAAGATATTGAGCATCTTTCCCGACAATGCCAAGCTGGGCCTGCCGTCCATTGACGGCGTGATGCTTTTAAACGACTATCAGACTGGCAAGCCGCTGGCCATACTGGATGGACAGACGGTTACCGCGTGGCGGACCGGCGCCGTTGGAGGCGTGGGAATCCGGCATCTGGCGGCAAAGGACAGCCATACGGTAGGGATCATTGGCGCGGGCGTGCAGGGATTTTACCAGGCGCTTTATGCATGCACGGCCAGGGATATCCATACCGTATACGTCTATAATCACAGCAGCCGGGACTTGACAGATTATCTGGGCAGATTGGAAAAAGCTATTGATAAGGAAGGCACAAAGGTAGTACAATGTAAGACAGTAGAAGAATTAGCGAAAAAAAGCGATATCATCTGCACGACAACGCCTTCTACGACACCGGTGCTTCCTAATGACAGAGCGTTATTGGAAGGAAAATGCATTATCGCGATCGGTTCCTATACTCCTGATATGCGGGAAATACCGGATGTGATCTGGGATCTTGTGGATAAGGTATATATCGAGCTCCCTTATGCATGCGAAGAATGCGGGGACTTAAGCCAGCCGCTCTCGGAAGGACGCCTTACCATGGACCGGGTCATGCTGATGCACGAGTATCTGGCATCAGGAGCGGATGAAGAAGCAGGCGCCGGAAAGACCACCTATTTCAAATCAGTGGGAATGGGGCTTTTTGACGTATGTATCGCACAAAAAATATTAGAACAGGCAAAGGAGAGGTAATTATGAAAGTAGTATCAACAGAGAAAGCGCCAAAGGCATTGGGACCATATTCACAGGGATATGTACATAACGGAATTTTTTATTCCGCAGGACAAATCGCCATCAACCCTGAGACAGACACTGTTGAGGCGGACGATATTGCAGGACAGACAGAGCAGGTTTGTAAAAATGCAGGAGAAGTTTTAAAAGCAGCAGGAAGTTCATTTGACAAAGTGCTAAAGACAACATGTTTCTTAAGTGATATGGCAGACTTTGCAGCATTTAACGAAGTTTATGCAAAATACTTCACATCAAAACCGGCAAGAAGTTGTGTGGCAGTAAAAACTTTACCGAAAAACGTACTTTGTGAAGTGGAATTAATCGCAGTAGTGGAAGAATAGGAAGTGAAATAAAATGGCAGAACAGGAAAAGAATGGTTCATGTTCACCGGAGAGTTGTTCTTCATGTGAACATGCCGGCTCTTGCCCAAGTAAAATGGACTTAAAAGTTCCGGCAAATGAATACACACATGTAAAAAAAGTAATCGGAGTTGTCAGTGGAAAAGGCGGGGTCGGAAAATCAATGGTAACGGCTTCCCTCGCCAGAATGATGAGAGAACAGGGATATTCAGTAGGTATTCTTGATGCGGATATTACAGGACCTTCCATTCCGAAAATGTATGGAATTCATGAGCATGCAGTTGGAAACGAATTAGGAATGTTCCCGTGTATAGCGAAAGATGAGACAAGAATCATGTCTGTAAATCTTCTGTTGGATTCGGAAGATACGCCTGTTATCTGGAGAGGACCTATTATTGCGGGAGTGGTAAAACAGTTTTGGAACGAAGTGCTTTGGGGCGATTTAGACTATCTGTTTGTAGACATGCCTCCGGGAACGGGAGATGTTCCGCTTACAGTGTTCCAATCACTTCCTCTTGACGGTGTTGTGATTGTATCTTCTCCTCAGGATTTAGTACAGATGATTGTAAAAAAAGCGTACTATATGGCGAGACAGATGGATATTCCTATTTTAGGAATTGTGGAGAATTTCAGCTATTTGGAATGCCCCGACTGTAAGAAGAAAATTTCCGTATTCGGTGAAAGCCATGTGGAAGAAATCGCAAAAGAATTAAATATAGATGTACTTGGGAAAATGCCGATTGATCCAAAATTGGCGGAAATGGTAGAACAGGAAAAATTCTATGAAGTACATCATGATTATCTGAAAGATGCCATTGATAAATTAGCATAAAACAAGAAAGACAGTTGATTTCAATAAAAGAAGTTGACTGTTTTTTTTGTTGAATAAAACAGTTGCAAACGTGTGTTCTGTGTGATAAGATATAAGAAACAGAACATATATTCGAGGTGTGGTATGAGAATTGCGGAAAAGATGTCCATAGAGGAGAAACTGAATATATTGACAGATGCGGCAAAATACGATGTTGCCTGTACTTCCAGCGGTGTGGATAGGAGAAATGACGGTACGGGAATTGGAAATTGTGTGAAATCCGGTATATGTCATAGTTTTTCGGCGGACGGACGTTGTATTTCTCTGTTGAAGATTTTATTTACAAACGAGTGTATTTTTGATTGCAAATATTGTATTAACCGTTCTTCTAATGACGTTCCGAGAACTTCTTTTACTCCTGAGGAGGTCTGTACACTGACGATGGAATTCTATAGGAGGAATTATATTGAAGGGTTGTTTTTAAGTTCGGGAGTATTGAAAAGCCCTGACTATACAATGGGGCTTCTCTATGAGACACTTTATAAATTGCGGACAAAGTATAAGTTTCAGGGCTATATTCACGTAAAGGCAATTCCGGGTGCAAGTCAGGAATTGATACAGAAGACGGGTTTTTTGGCAGACAGAATGAGTGTGAATCTGGAACTTCCCACAGCAGAAAACCTGCGCCTTCTTGCACCCCATAAGACAAGAGAGAACATATTGAAACCGATGAGACTTGTTCAGAATGTTATGAATGAGAATAAACAAGAGGTGGCGTTATACAGAAATGCACCGCGTTTTGTTCCTGCCGGACAAAGTACACAGATGATTATTGGCGCAACACCGGAAACGGATTTTCAGATTATGCATGTGGCAGAGTCTTTATATAAGAAATTTGGGCTAAAGAGAGTGTTTTACTCCGCATTTGTGCAGGTGAATGAAGATTCAAACTTACCGGCAAGGACCGATGAAGGTCCTCCGCTGCTTCGTGAACACCGCTTATATCAGGCAGACTGGCTGCTGCGATATTATGGGTTTGAAGCGAAAGAACTTTTGTCGGAGGACAGTCCAAATTTTAATGTTCTATTTGATCCAAAGTGTAATTGGGCGCTGAAGCATTTGGACAACTTTCCGGTGGAAGTAAATAAGGCGGATTATTATACGCTTTTAAGAGTTCCGGGTATAGCACACAAGTCGGCATCAAGAATCATTAAAGCGAGAAAGACGACAGTTCTCGGGTTCGATGATTTAAAGAAAATGGGGGTAGTGTTAAAACGGGCATTATATTTTTTGACCTGCAATGGGAAAATGATGTACCCGACGAAAATCGAGGAGGACTATATTACAAGGAATTTGTTGAGCGCACAGGGGAAAACGCCGGCACATATTCAACAGATGACGTACAGACAGTTATCCTTGTTTGATGATGTGAACTTCAGAAAGGAACAGGTTTTTGATGAAAAAAGTATTTATTTGTGAGAATACGATGACAGGTATATATTCGGGAATTTATGATGCGTGGAAGATGAAACCGACAAGAGAGCAGGTGGGGGTTGCTCTAAGAGGGAATATAGAGCAGGAACTGTTCTGCGAATATGTGGAAAGTGAGCCGTCAGAAAAGAAAGCGGACGCAGTTGAGCATATGATTCAGAAGCACTTGGGAATGGAAGTGTACCGGGAAATCTATCATGCGATGCTTTCGCATAATACCGAAAAAGGCAATGCTGTACTAGGAATGATGATTGAGGCAAGGAATATTCCAAATAGCAGAAGGATAGCGGAACATTTAGGAAATGAAGATGTCTGTAAAGTATTTGAACTGAGCAGGAGAGTATCGAACGAAGCGCACTTTTTCAAGGAGATTGTACGGTTCAGGGAATTGTCAAATGGAGTTCTATTTGCGGAAATTGAGCCGGAAAATCAGATACTTACATGTATCGCGGAACACTTTGCTAACCGTCTTCCGTTAGAAAACTGGCTGATTTATGATGCAGTTCATAATATGACTCTGATACATCAAAGAGAAAAGCACTGGTTTTTGGTTACTGGAGAAAAGCCGGACAGAGAAAAAACTGCTTTGTACTCTCACAAAGAAAGGCAAATGGAAACCTTGTGGAAAGGGGTATGCGAAAGTATTTCCATTAGTGAGAGAGAAAATTATCGCTTACAGAGACAGCATCTTCCTCTGAAATATCGCAAGCATATGGTGGAGTTTACACAATAATTTTGTCGAATCAGGTCGAAAATTGGTAAACCATGACATTGACGAGTGCTGTGGATATGTGGGATAATAATAGATGGCTCAAATGAACAAAGTTTGATATAAAATAGAAAAGAGGGTTCGTATATGAGACGAGAATATAAAATCAGATTGTCAGAAACATCCGATGTGAAAGATTTTGTGACTTCGGCAGAAAAATGCGATTTTGATATTGATATATCTTACAATAGGTTTATTATTGATGCAAAATCTATTCTTGGCGTATTGAGTTTGGACTTGACGAAAGTTTTGACAGTACAATGTGCAGAAAAAAATGCAGACTTTGAGAAGACAATCCAAAAATATTGTGTGGCATAAAAGAAGAAGTGAAAGGGGCTGTTGCAAAAGTAGATGAATAATCTACTGGAGCAACAGTTCCATTTT
>ERZ791934.254-NODE-254-length-76311-cov-12.129826_pt1 | contig 76311 bp, 64 predicted proteins | sample MGYA00510125_ERZ791934 | MGnify/ENA primary metagenome ERZ791934 (study PRJEB30046, sample SAMN00993240) | human gut metagenome | study: EMG produced TPA metagenomics assembly of the A metagenome-wide association study of gut microbiota in type 2... | reverse complement strand
AGGCAGGGCAGAGGAAGCGCCGATATTTTTTATCTGCACCCTTTACACAAAGCTTACAAACTCATAACCATATCCTGCTTTTTTCTTTTGGACAAAACAGGTATCATTGCAATTGCAAACGAGATAAAACAGATGTAAAGGAGAAAATTATTATGAAAAAGAAATTTGTAGCAATTGCGGCAGCAGCCACTCTTGTGATGGCGGTACTCGCAGGCTGCGGTTCCACAGACACTTCAAACGTTAATGCAGCGACTGCCGCATCAGAAGCTCCCGGCAGTGAGGCAGCTCCGGAAGCGGCATCCTCGGAAGCAGTAAGCAGCGAAGCACCCTCTTCTGAGGCGGCAGCAGATTTGAGCGGAAGTATTTCCATGGCTGGTTCCACTTCTATGGAAAAGTTCGCGAATGCCCTAGCTGAAAGCTTTATGGCTAAATATCCCGGTGTAACCGTAACTGCTGAATTTACCGGTTCGGGAGCAGGTGTTGAAGCGGTTACCGCGGGCAGCGTTGATATAGGAAATTCTTCCAGAAATCTGACCGATGATGAAAAGGCGGCAGGCGTGGCAGAAAATATTGTAGCCATCGATGGTATTGCAGTTGTTACGGATCCGGCTAATACTGCAGCAGGTCTGACAAAGGAACAGCTTTCAGGGATCTATACCGGAGAAATCAAGAACTGGAAGGATGCAGGCGGTGAGGATCAGGCAATCGTAGTAGTCGGCAGAGAAGCTGGTTCCGGCACCAGAGGGGCATTTGAAGAGCTGCTTGATATCGAAGATAAATGTGCATATGCTAATGAACTGGACAGCACAGGCGCTGTTATGGCAAAGGTTGCAGCAACTCCCGGAGCAATCGGCTATGTATCGCTGGATGTTATTGATGATACGGTAAAAACCCTTGCAGTGGATGATGTTGAGCCTACCGTTGAAAATATCAAAGGCGGCAGCTATCTGTTAAGCAGACCTTTCGTAATGGCTACCAAAGGAGAAATCTCCGAGCAGACGGAAGCCGTACAGGAAATGTTCTCTTATCTGGCATCAGACGAAGGAAAAGCCCTGGTGGAAAGCGTCGGACTGATTACCGTAGACTAATCCCATAAGAACAAAATACCAGCAATATTCAAACCCTGCGAAAGCAGGGTTTACCTTGCGAAAGCAGGGTTTACCTTGCGAAAGCAGGTCCCTATAAGGATAAGGAAAATCATATGAAACAATCTTTTTCAATCATAGGAAGCAGACAATCAAAAACGGCAGTGGAAAAAACTGCTCAGCTAATTTTTACCGTTTGTGCTTTTTTTGCCATACTTGCAGTTTTCTCCATTACCATATATATGTTGATAAACGGTACTCCCGCGCTGTTTAAGGTAGGGTTAAAGGATATTCTGTTCGGAACCGTGTGGAAACCGACAGCCAAGGATCCCAGCTTCGGTATTCTGTATATTATTCTCACTTCCATAGTAGGCACCACTTTGGCTATTCTGATCGGAGTGCCGATAGGTGTTCTTACAGCCATTTTTCTTGCCGAGGTGGCTCCTAAAAAGCTGGCGGCGGTGGTGAAGCCTGCGGTAGAGCTGCTTGCCGGTATCCCGTCCGTTATTTACGGTCTTTTAGGGATTATGATATTGAATCCCTTGATGTATAAGGTGGAAACGGCGCTTTTTAAAGGTTCGGAAACCCATCAGTTTACCGGCGGCGCCAACCTGATTTCCGCAGTTATCGTATTGGCTATTATGATTCTGCCTACGGTCATTAATATCAGCGAGTCGGCTCTGAGGGCAGTTCCTGCCCAGTATAAGGCCGCTTCCCTGGCATTGGGCGGTTCCCATATACAGACCATATTCAAGGTGATCCTTCCGGCGGCAAAATCCGGCATTGCCACAGCGATTGTATTGGGCGTGGGGCGTGCCATCGGTGAGGCTATGGCCATTACCCTGGTATCCGGAAGCTCGGTAAACCTTCCGCTTCCCTTTAATTCCGTGCGTTTTCTTACAACCGCAATTGTAAGCGAGATGGGTTATGCATCCGGCCTTCACAGAGAAGTTCTGTTTACAATCGGACTGGTATTGTTCGCCTTCATCATGATTATCAATACCTGCCTCACAAAGATTCTCAAGCCTAAAAATGTGGAAGAGAAAGAAAAAAGGGTGAAAAGCAGAAAAAGCCAGGTGGTAAAGGCAGAGATTCCTGACAGCAGCGTGGGAGTAGCGGCTCAGAGCAAAGCCTGAAATAACCGGTTACCCGGAACATGCCGCCTGCGGCACGGAGGAATAGGAATGGATCAAAGTATATTGATAAAAAGGGTCAGGATATCTGATTATATTATAACAGCACTGATTTATGCGGCGGCATCTCTGTCCATATTATTGCTGGCTGGAATTGTGTGCTATACCTTTGTAAAAGGGGTATCCAGCATCAGCTGGCAGTTCCTGACAACGGTGCCCAGCACGATTAAAGGAACCTTCGGTATTGTGGGAAATCTGCTGAATACCTTATATATTGTTATTATTACCCTGCTGATCGCCACGCCTGTTGGCGTAGGATCCGCGATCTATCTGAATGAATATGCCAAACCCGGAAAAATAGTGAGTACGATTGAATTTACCACAGAAATCCTTTCCGGAATCCCTTCTATTATTTTCGGCCTTTTCGGTATGGTATTTTTCGGAACGACCCTGGGTTTTGGATACTCTATTTTGACCGGTGCACTTACACTCACACTGATGGTGCTGCCCCTGATCACCCGGAATACCCAGGAGGCATTGAAAACCGTACCTGAAAGCTACCGCAGCGGTGCGTTGGGAATGGGCGCTACCAAATGGTATATGATACGTACCATTCTTCTGCCTTCCGCCATGCCCGGTATTATTACAGGTATCATTCTGGCTGTGGGAAGGATAGTGGGAGAGTCCGCCGCCCTTCTGTTTACTGCAGGAAGCGGCTATCTGCTTCCTAAGAGCGGCATGGGATTCCTGCATAAAATCCTGGAATCCGGCGGGACTCTGACGATACAGCTGTACCTGTGTATGTCCAAAGCGCAGTACGGAGAGGCCTTCGGCATTGCCGTGGTACTCCTTGTTCTCGTGCTTGGCATCAATATGCTGACCAAGTATTTGTCCGGAAAGTTTAATGTGGAGACGAGAGAATAGTAAGGGTGGAATCCCCTGATGGATACACACGTAACTCATATGCCCGGCAAAGCGGGCAGACAGGAGCAATGATGGAAAACGCGAAAATCAGTACAAGAAAATTGAATCTATATTATGGAACGAACCATGCGCTGAAGGATGTGGATATGGATATCAGCCCGAATGCCATTACCGCTTTTATCGGTCCCTCCGGCTGCGGGAAATCCACTTTTCTGAAGACCCTGAACCGCATGAACGATCTGGTGGACGGAGTGAAAATAAACGGGGAAGTCACGCTGGACGGTGAAAATATATATGATGAAAAGGTGGATACCACACTGCTTCGTAAAAAGGTGGGTATGGTATTCCAGCAGCCGAATCCGTTTCCCATGAGTATTTATGATAATATTGCCTATGGCCCCAGGATCCATGGAATAAAAAATAAATCACAGTTAGATGAAATTGTGGAGGAAAGCCTGAAGGGCGCGGCTATTTTTGATGAGGTGAAGGATCGGCTGAAGAAATCCGCGCTGGGACTTTCCGGCGGTCAGCAGCAGAGACTGTGTATTGCGAGAGCTCTTGCCGTACAGCCGGAGGTGCTTTTAATGGATGAACCGACGTCGGCGTTGGATCCGATCTCCACATTAAAGATAGAGGATCTGATGGAAGACCTTAAGAAAAAATATACGGTTGTGGTAGTAACCCATAACATGCAGCAGGCGGCCAGGGTTTCCGATGAAACCGCATTTTTCCTGGTGGGTGAGGTTGTGGAAAAGGATTTGACCGGAAATATTTTTTCAAGGCCAAAGGACAAGAGGACAGAGGATTATATTACAGGCCGTTTTGGATGATTGCAGGTGAAACGATATATAATTGGCTAATAAGGAAATGCGAGGAGCAGGATTATGACAGTACGAACCATTTATCTGGAGGAGTTAAACAGCCTGCGCAAAAGCGTGGCTGAAATGGGGGAAGCCGTTGAGGCTTCTTTTGATATGCTGCTGACGGCTGTGGACAGTAAGGATGAGGATCTGGAGATGCAGATTATCCGGGGGGATCGGGTGATCAATGACATGGAAAGAAGCATTGAATCAAAATGCCTTTCCCTGATAACCCGGCAGCAGCCTATTGCAGGGGATCTGCGTATGATATCGGCTGCCCTGAAGGTGGTAACGGATATTGAGCGTATCGGAGATCAGACTGCGGATATTGCCGAACTTCTTCTGCGGCTGAAGGGATGTGATCTGGATGCTTATTCCAGGCATATAACCGGTATGCTTCAGGTGTCGAAGGAAATTGTCCATGATGCGGTCCATGCCTTTGTAACCCGAAGCAGTGATGCGGCAAACGAGGTAATACGCCATGATGACGTAGTGGATTCTCTTTTTGCCAAGGTTAAGGACGATCTGGTTTACATGCTTCAGGAAGGCGTAGACAATATCGACGCCTGTGTGGATGTGCTGATGATAGCCAAATATCTGGAACGAATCGGGGATCATGCGGTTAATATTGCGGAATGGGAAATTTTCCAGGAAAGCGGATCCATCAAGGACATCCGTCTCATGTAAAACAAGAAGAGAACAAAGCTGAGGGCAGTACAGACTGCCCTGCCGGAAAGATGCCCATTAACGCCGCAGCTCCTGTTCTCTTTTTTGTACGATGAATTTGACATATAAAATCAGGGCGATCAGAAAGACGACACCCAGGCTGTTTGTAACCTGCTGGGCATACAGGGTCTTTCCTCCGATACTCCAGCCTGCCTGCTGAAGAAAAGAAAGAAATCTGCCGGCCACAAAAGACACCAGAAACCCATAAACGCCTCCAATGGAGGAGAGGATGGAAAGCTGCAGAGTCCTTTTTTCCTCGTTCAGAAGCTCCAGCTGGATGCCGAACAGTCCGATACCGGCAAAGCTCCAGCCCACCGCCGAAAAAATGGTGGCGGCAATGGTCATGGGATAGGCGTTGGAGGGAACGGAAACAGCCATAAAGGCAAAATTCAGCAGGATGCCGATCAGGGAATATTTATACATATAAGCCATGCCAAAACGATCCCCCATTCGTCCCACAACAGGAGTGATGACGATCCGGACCAAATTTCCGAAAAAACCAACCAGCATGATAAATGTGAAGGGAAGGTTCAGTTCTTTAATCTGGTAGCTGGTATTAAAGGGAGAGGATGTATAAAAAGCGGTGAGCCATAACAGGTTGGTAAAAAAAGCTTTGCGGAAATCAGAATTCCGGAAGGCTTCTTTTATTTCTGCTTTCAGTACGCCCTTTTGTTTTTTAGCCTGGTTTTCCATATACTTTTTTGCCAGGTTGCCGTGAAGCTCCTGTCCGGCGGCATTCAGTATGGCGTAACGGGGCTCTTTCATACGGCTGAAGGCGCAGAAATTGATGAGGACAAGGATGAAAATCAGCATCCCGTTCAGGAGAAAGCCTATATGCTGGCGTTCTCCTGCAGTACTGTCCATAATCACGCCGGCGCCCAGCATAACAGTTACTGTGACAAATACGGCCACAGCGTCTTTTTTGGAGAAATAGCTTCCCCTCAGCTCCATGGGGACAAGGCTCGCTATCCAGTCCTGTGTGGCGGGAGTCCCGATTTGAGACCAGGCCTGGGCAAGAAAATACCCTGCAACGATAAGGAACTGCTGAATATGAAACGGCAGCGGAAGCAGGGGGACAAAAAAGATCAAAGAAAAGAACAGCTTCTGCAGTACGGTGATACAGACAAAAAGCTTTCTTTTTTTCAGTTTATTAATCGGCTGCATGGTAAAGAGCTGAAACAGGGCAGCCAGGCTTCCCATGGATGTGATAACACCGATGGACGCATCAGGAATATGTACGGACAGCATTAAGGAAACCAGAAAGGTTCCGCCTGCCAGCTGGGCAATCGTCTGATTGGCGGAATCACCCGCAATGAAGTTTTTCCGGCTTTTTTCATAGTCCCCTTCATTTTCGGGAAGGGCCATAAAATAAATCCTGCGCAGCCGCCCCAGCAGCCAGGTGAAATCAAGCATAATTTTGCTCATAAAATACCCCATTTCCGCGTCCTGCGCGGCCTTCCCAAGTACTACCCTCAGCCTGATATTACAATAAGGAAGGCCGGAAAAAAATGTATTATCTTAGTCAAATTGATGTATTTTATTGCTGTGCGGAAGAATAAACCAGAGGCCGATTTCGGAAATTGACAGGGAACCGGATACGAATTAAACTGATAGGAAAAGGAAGAAATGATTTAAGTTCTTCAGGAGGAAGGGTATATGAAAAAAATGAAATCTGCGGCGTTAATCGGGCTTGGCGCTATGGGAGCTTATTTTGCGCCCCGGCTTTATGGGGAATACGGCGAAAACTTCAGGGTTATTGCCGGGGGTGAGCGGAAGAAGAGGCTCATGGAACAGGGGGTGTCCATTAACGGCGTAAATTATCATTTTCCTGTTGCCGATCCGGAACAGGCCGGAGAGCCCGCCGATCTGGTGATTATCGCGGTAAAGGGCTATGGCCTGGATCAGGCGGTAAAGGATATCAGAGGCTTTGTTGGTGAAGAGACGGTTATTCTTTCGGTACTAAACGGGGTTGACAGTGAGCAGAAGGTGATTGATGCATATGGTGAAGCTCATGTGCTTTATTCCTATATGAGGGTTTCCATAGTGATGAAGGATGGCTGCACGAATTATGATCCTGCGCTGGGAAGCATCCATTTCGGAGAAAAAGAGAACCGGGAAGGCCATTATTCGGAACGTGTTATAGCCGTAAAGGAGGTTTTTGACAGATGTGGAATTACCGGAATTATCGATCCGGATATGATAAAGGGCATCTGGTTTAAGTTCATGTGCAATGTGGGAGAAAATCTGACCTGCGCCCTTCTGGGAATTCCGTTCGGAGCCTTTCAGAGAAGCAGCCACGCCAATGCCATACGAAAGCAGGCTATGCGGGAAGTGATGCAGATTGCCGTAAAACAGGGAATTGATTTGAGTGAAGAGGATATGGAAAAGCAGGAGGAAACCCTGCGCGGGCTCCCTTTCCTGAATAAGCCGTCCACACTGCAGGATCTGGAAGCGGGAAAGAAGACGGAGATTGCCATGTTTGCGGGAACGGTAATGGAGTACGGAAACAGACTGGGAGTTGCCACACCGGTGAATGAGCTGCTTTACCATGGTATCTGCGTGCTGGAGGAGAAAAACGAAGGTTTGTTTTAAGGCAGGGATGGGGGGAACATCCGGTAAATACTAAAAAGAGTATGTTTGAGGCAGGACGGGAAAAATTTCGTGACAGGAAGAAGTCACGTTATTTTTTCGTCCTGCCTTTTTAGTGCTTTTACATATATGAACCGGAGAACAGGATTGTATGCCGCTGTCCGCTTTTAAAATTCCACTTATCCTTCTCGGGCTGCTATTTACCGCTATTTACCCCTCACTATTGTAAAATAATAAATATTTATTGTAAATCAATAAAAATATATTGACTTTCAATGAGAATGATGCTATTTTATGGAAAAGAGGCATTAACAGTTTTGCATGCTCACTTTCATGGCACAGTGCTGCTGGGGCACATACGAAAGGCTTCGGGAGAAATAAAAAAATGAAGACAAAAGGAAAAGTGGTTTTTCTTCTTGGTATGCTGGCTTTAACCGCAGGGCTGCTGCTGGCGTACCGGATTAGTGAAAGAAACTCCTATCTCAGGATAATACGGGCCAACTGGCAGACAGACCTGCCCTATGGCTGCAGGCAGCTGTACGAGATTGACAGCGGAAAAAGCTTTCATGGAGACGGGGAACGTTATCATGTGTTCCTGTATGATGAAAGAAAGGAACAGCCTGTTCTGGAGGACGGGAGTCTTTTGTCCGGGGCTTCGAAGGAGCGGGTGATTGAAATACTGAACAGTCTGGGCGCTGATAAAGACTGGTACCCGTATTTTGAAAAAGTGACAGGGAAAAAAATTTACAGGAAGCAGGACGGTTCTGTCATGTACCTTCTCTATGAAGGCGGGGAAAGAAAGCTGTATGTGGTTGAATATTTTTTATGAGCAGGAGGAAAGAAGAAATTATGGGAAATAAGCTCACACGCTTTACCAAATTAATGCTGGATGTCATGTTTTACGCGGGGATAGTGGTGACATTGACGCTTCCGGTTTCCGTTAAAATTTATGGGCAGATCAATTCCTATTTTGCCCAGTATTATGTCCATATGATTATTATGTTTGGGATTTCCGGGATATTGGCCGAATTGATCCTGTATGAGCTGCGCCGGATTTTCCGTACCGTTCTGGAAAATGACTGTTTTGTCCAGGCCAATGTGAAGAGTCTGAACCGGATGGGGACCTACAGCTTTCTGATTGCCCTCGTTACGGCCGGCAGATTGTTCCTTTATCTGACACCCGCGGTGATGATCATCATCCTGGTTTTTGTGATTGCGGGGCTGTTCAGCAAGGTACTGAGTCAGGTATTCGATCGGGCTGTGGCTTATAAGATTGAAAATGACCTGACAATATAGGAGGTGGAAAATGTCCATAATTATTAACCTGGATGTAATGATGGCCAAAAGGAAAAAAGGACTGACGGAGCTGGCCGGAGAGGTGGATATTACACTGGCCAATCTGTCTATTCTGAAAAATAACAAGGCAAAAGCGGTCCGGCTTTCCACCTTAAATGCAATTTGCAAAGCCCTGGAATGTCAGCCCGGTGATATCCTTCAGTATGTGGAGGATGAGGAAGAAGACAGTGGGAGCAACAGCCTGTAGGAGGTATATATCATGGATTATGGCAGAATGGATTCGGTAAACGGGAATTATACGGCGGAGAACAGTCATATGGCGGAGAATAATCCGGCGTGGGCGGAGCAGGAAAGAAGAAGGGCGGAGGAAAGAAAAAAGGAGGAGGAAAGAAGGCTGGAGGCGGACCGGAAAGCGGCGGTTATGCGGGGAGCCTTTCCATTTTTCGGATGGGCCAGCGCGGTTTATGCCCTTTTTTATACGTTCTGTCTGTACAAAAATGCTTCTGGGATTACCTACCCTTTTTTCGTCGCAGGAACCCTTGCTTATTTTGGCTTATGTACCAGAAAGTCAGGGGTTCCATTAAAAAAAGACAGTATCTTTACCGTTGTGAGCATGATACTGCTGGGCATATCCGTGTTTCTCACAGACAATGTAAGCATACAGCTCATAACCAAAACAGGAATTTTTCTCCTTACCCTGAGCCTGATGCTTCACCAGTATATAAATGACAGTCAGTGGAATTTTTCCAAATACCTGCTTTCCATCTGTCAGTGTCTGCTGGAAACGATCGCCTGTGTGGGACGCCCTTTCAGTGACGGCGCTGTCTGGAGGCAGAAAAGGATTCAGGAGGGAAAAAAGGATGGCAAGGGACGTTATGTCGCATTGGGGCTTCTTGTGGCAGTCCCCCTCGGGCTTTTTATTCTCGCCCTTCTGGTGAGCGCGGACGCGGTATTCCGGGATCTGTTTGTACGCCTTTTCCGTCATATCAATATAGGGAACATTCTTCTGGTTCTTTGTATGCTTGTGCTGGGCTTCTTTGCTTCCTACGGCTTCATGGCTATGCTCAACAGCCGGGTTATTAAGGAAGAATGCAGGGAAAACAGGAATCAGGAGCCGGTGCTGGCTATTACCTTTACCTCTGTACTCGCCGTTATGTATCTGGTTTTCTGCAGCATCCAGGTAGTTTACTTATTTATGGGACAGATGAGACTGCCGGAGGGCTATACCTATTCCTCTTATGCCAGACAGGGCTTTTTCCAGCTCCTCGCGGTATGTATCATAAACCTGATCATAGTGCTTGTATGCCTGGGATTTTTCAGGGAAAGCAGGGTGCTGAAGGGGATACTCACTGTTATTTCCCTTTGTACCTATATTATGGTGGCATCCAGCGCATACCGGATGATTTTATATATTCAGATCTGTGAGCTTACTTTTCTTCGTATTATTGTATTATGGGCCTTAGCGGTTACGGCTCTGGTATTAGGCGGCATTATTGTCACAATTTTCAGGCCGGGTTTCCGTCTTTTCCGATACTGTGTCACTATAGTCACGGTGTTTTACATCCTCCTGGCATTTGCGAAGCCGGATTACTGGATCGCAAGGTATAATATGCAGTTTGTAGATTTTACCGCCGTCAGTGAAGAGCCGGCGGAGGACAGCTACAGGGACTTCTATTACCTGAGCCATCTGTCAGCGGATGCGGCGCCCATACTGGCAGCTCCGGAAAATTATGAATTCCTGAAAAATAAATCCTATTCCATGGAGGAATATTTTTCCCGTATGGAAAGAAAATCAGAGGGAATGGGACTCCGCGGTTTTAATGTCTCCCGTTACCTTGCCGGGAAAGCAATCGATAATACAAAGAAATAATTGTTTAAATTTTTCTTAAATAGTATATACTCCATTGACACCTGACCGTTTAGAGCGTAATATAATTAGGACACAGAATTTTCACATTTGGGAGGAAATAAAGATATTATGCGTATGAAAAGAATGGCAGCAGCAGTTGTGGCAATGGTTACCGCACTGGCACTTACGGCATGTGCAGGTGGATTTGATGCCAGCAAGTACGTGAACGGCGTACTTAACAATATTTATCTGGGAGATTCCACGGGATATATGGAATTGGTAGACATAACGGCAGATGAGGCCAAGGAAGAATACGAGCAGGGAATTGGCGTAGAAGCAGACTTTTTCCTGCAGTATTACGGCCTCGACAGTGTATCTGATGATGTATATCAGCAGATCGTAGACATGTATAAGCAGATTTACAGCAAGTCCAAGTTTGAAGTAAAGGATGCTGTAAAGAACGGTGATGATTTCAACGTTGAGGTTGTTGTCAGCCCTATTGATGTTATTGTGAACAGCGAAGATGCTATCAGCACAGCAGTGGATGATTTTGTAGCCAATGCCAATCCGGATGATTATACCGATGATCAGGTGCTGAACGATGACCTTGCTAAGCTGGTTATAAAGGTTATCAACGATAACATGTCTAACCTGGGATATCAGGCAGAGAAGTCCATCATTGTTAAGGTGGAAAAAGATGCACAGGGCTATTACGGACTCAGTGATGATGCCATCAGCCTTCTGGATCAGGATATGATCGCTTACTAAGAAGAATTATTAATTACATAAAGAAAGCTAACGTAACCGTACTCTTTTTTTAAGGGCACGGTTACTTTTCTATAGAGAAAACAGGGCGCCGGGCGGCGCAGAGAAGGAGCGGATATGGAGAAATTCAGCGCGGAACAGTTCATTGATTTTTTAGGCAGGATAGAAAAACTGAAATCAGTACCCAGGCATTGTGTGACGGCGGACGGTGTTGTGGAAAATGTGGCGGCCCACAGCTGGCGCACGGCCGTAATGGCTTATCTGATGAAGGATGAGCTGGAGGATATAGATACGGATAAAGTCATCCGCATGTGCCTGCTGCATGATATTGGTGAAGCGGTGACGGGTGATATTCCTACGTTTGAAAAAACAGAGGAACATGAAGAGGTGGAAAAACAAGCTGTGGACGAGCTTTTGCAAAGCCTGCCCGGGCCTCTGTATCAGGAAATTACAGCCTTGTTTGAGGAAATGGATGCGCAGGAAACAAAGGAAGCCAGAGTCTATAAGGCACTGGACAAGCTGGAAGCTGTCATTCAGCATAATGAGAGCGATATCCGTACCTGGCTGCCTCTGGAATACGATTTGCAGAAAACCTATGCGGCCGAGGCTGTGAAAGGTTTTCCTTTTCTGGAACAGCTCCAGGAGGAATCCGTAAAAGAGACTGAAAGAAAAATAGAAGAATATTCCACAAAATAATGAATCAATATCCAAACTTTTTTCAAACACTGTCCATCTATAGTATGAAAGGAAACGTTGTACAACGGTCCAATCGTAAAAGCCGCTGTTCATCCGGGCTTTGACGATAATCATAAGGGTAATCCAATCAGGATATATGCCCGCATACAGGAGGATATAACAATGAAGCAGGATATTTATGACCTGACAGTGGCCTATATCCTGGAAAACCAGGAAAAATGTTATCGGCTGGCCTACAGTTATGTACAGGACAGGGACAGTGCTTTGGATGTGGTGCAGAATTCCATATGCCAGGCATTGGAAAAGTGCTGGGGACTCAGGAACCCGGCGGCAATGAAAACATGGTTTTACCGGATTGTGGTGAATGAGGCGCTGCAGTACCTTCGCAAAAATAAAAAGGAAATCAGCACCGAACCGTCGGAAATAAGAGAAGAGCCCTATCAGGAATATGGCTTTGAAAAAGCAGATATGGACTCAAATGAGGTCTATGAAGAAATACAGAAGCTTCCGGAGGATATGAAGACAGTGATCATCCTTCGTTTCTATGAGGAGCTGAGCCTTCAGGAAATTTCCGAAGTGACGAAAACCAATTTAAGTACGGTAAAGTCACGGTTGTATGCCGCTCTTAAAAAACTGCAGAAAGGTTTGGAGGAGATCAATTATGAGAAAGCCTGAAGATGGAAAAAAAGTATATGATAATATAGAAATACCGGAAGAATTAAATAATGTGGTAAAGGATGCCATCCATTCCATGGATAAGGGAAAATCCATAAAAAAGCATCGTACGCACAATGCCGTAAGGATCTTCAGGTATTGTGGCACAGCCGCGGCCGCGCTGCTCGTATGCATGACAATAGGCCTGAACACAAATGAGGTTTTCGCAAGGGAAATGGGCGAACTTCCCATTATTGGTTCCCTCGCCAGAGTGCTGACCATACGTTCCTATCACGAAAAAGATGAAGGCCATGATATTACCGTAAACGTACCGGAAATACAGCTGGACGAAACACAGACCGGTGATGCGGATGCGGGGAAGGAAACCTTTGTAGGAGATATCAATCAGGAAATACAGACAATCGTGGACGATTATGTGGCTGACGCAAAGCAGAAATTTGCAGAATACAAAGAAGCCTTCTTTGCCACAGGCGGAACCGAAGAAGAATGGGGAAACAGGGACATTGCGGTTAATGTGGATTATGAAGTCAAATATCAGCAGGGCAACATCCTGTCCATGGTATTAATCACAGATGAAGCCTGGGTATCCGCATACGGAGTCCGTTATTACTACAATCTGGATTTGTCCCGGAACAGACAGCTTACCCTTCAGGATCTCCTGGGTGATAACTATGTGGAAATAGCTAATGAAAGCATCATCCGTCAGATGAAGGAAAGAGATGCGGCAGACGAGAATGCGGTTTACTGGGGAATCGGAAAAGCAGCAGATGACGGTATGATAGATGGTTTCCAGACCGTAGACGAAAATACCAGCTTCTATATCAATGCAGACGGCAACCCCGTAGTTTGCTTTGAAAAATACGAAGTAGCGCCCGGATACATGGGATTTCAGGAATTTGAAATACAGAAGCCTGCCCAATAAACAAGCCTGCTTAATCAAATAAACAAGCCGGATGCTGTGTCCGGCGTCCTCCGATGGAAAGGACGCCGGACCATAACATCCGGCTTTTTGTCTCCGTCCGTAATCCTACGCGTTCTTGTTCTTTTTTGCCTTCTTCTGTTCTTTTTCTATAGTATCCAGAACAGAATAGAGCAGATGCCTTACAACAGAAGCCAGCGGCCATATCAGCCAGCTGGTGGACCAGGAATGGAACAGAAAGCTCCATATAAAATAAATACAGGTAATGAGCGGCCAGTAAACGGAAAGAATCAGGGAAATCGTCTGACCGGCCTGGCTGGAAGAAACAGAAGCTTTCTTTTTCTTTTTTCCCTCTTTTTTCTTTTCCTGCAGAAGTATTTTGTAAATATCCTCTTCCGATCCTGCGGTAATAAAGAGATAAACGGCGATGGAAATAAATAAAAACAGGAAGAAAATACCTATGGTACCGCCGTATTCCTCTCCGAGGGAAGTGCTTTCCCCAAGTTGTGACAGGGCTATGAGAGTAAAGGGAGCTAATACACACAGCACAATGCCCACTGTGGTAATTACTGCGCACTGGGGCTGGAAATTTGCCTGCATATCGGCTACAGAGGCCTGAAGAGAGGGACTTAAAATCAGGTTGGAGTGTTTCAGGAACTTATACTGTTCAAGCCGGCTGCTTCCGTAAATGAGCATGCCAAGACCCGCAGCCAGACAGAGAAAAAGAGGAAAGAGAGTAAAAACAGCCTCCAGTCTGGATAAGCGGGCAAGCTCCGGCCTGACGGAAGAAAACAGGCCGTTTATTAAAATCATTAATGCCGGCCCCATGATACATAAAGAGGTTCCCGCCCCTGTCAGACGGCTATATCTCCGGGTATCCGAAATAACCTGTTCCACCTGCTCTCCGGATAAAAAAACGGCTCCGGAATTATTATCTTCATAGCTTTCTTTTTCTGTATTTTGGGCCGTCTTCAGTCCCAGCTCTTCTAGCAGTTCATCTATATTGCCGAATTCGGAAATAACGATTCCGATGGCTTCATTTTCTGATTTTCCCTCGCTTTTCAGCTCTTCGTATTTATCCTCCATGGTGTGGAGCATATCATTCTGCAGCTTCATGATCTCAGGGGTCCCGGGAAGCCGGGCGAACATATTTTCAAGATAAATTCGTATGGTATCCATAAATCGTCCTTTCTTACAGTCTTATGAACTGTTCTACTACTTCCTTGGTCACTTTCCACTCTTCACATTTTTCCCGGTAATAATTCCGGCCGTTCTCCGTTATCTGGTAGTAGGTACGACGCTTCCCGTTGGTTTCGTCTCCGTAAAAGGATTCGATATAGCCGTTTCTTTCCAGCCGGGTAAAGGCGGAATACAGGGTCGTTTCTTTAATAATGTACTTGTCTCCCGAGCGCTCTCTTATGTGTTTGGATATTTCATATCCATAGGAGGGACCGTCCAGAAGATGAAAAAGAATGAAGGTATCATTGTAGCCGCGGATGATATCACTGCTTATCAATTCATCAGCTCCTTTTTATTCCGACGGATAAGGAAAGACTACTCCGTCTGACGTACTATGTCTGTCGTAGTAATTACAGTATAGCAGATTATCATACGATGTCAATCATTTACAAGCCTTTTACAAAATTTTGAATTTGGTGTGATAGTTGCCGGAGAAGGGGGTTGTTATAATTTGAGTGCTTAAGAAAAGACAGCAGAAGAAAGGAAGGGCGGCATGCTCAGTTTACAGCATATTAAAAAATCTTATGATGGTGTTCCTGTACTGCAGGATATTACGTTGGATATTAAGGATGGGGAAATCGTATCCATATTGGGGCCCAGCGGATGTGGAAAAACTACGCTGCTCAATGTGATCCTGGGGATAACTGACGCGGATGAGGGAAAAATCCTTTTCCATGAGGAGGATATCACCCATGAACCCATGGAAAAGCGGGGCTTTAATATTGTTTTCCAGGATTATGCCCTGTTTCCCAATCTGAATGTATATCAGAATATTACATACGGCCTTCGCAACAAGCCGGGCATCTCATCTGAAGAAGAGGTGAAGGAGCTGATCCGCCTTCTGGGACTGGAAGAACACCTGGATAAGAAAATCGATCAGCTTTCCGGCGGGCAGAAGCAGAGAGCGGCGTTGGCGAGGACGATGGTGATGAAGCCCCGTATTCTGCTGCTTGATGAACCGTTAAGTGCGCTGGATGGTGTGATAAAGGAGTCCATCAAGGATCGGATAAAGACGATAGCCAGGGAATACCATCTGACAACAATCATCGTAACCCATGATCCGGAGGAAGCGCTCACGATTTCTGATCGTGTGCTTATTATTAATGAGGGCGGTATTTCCCAGTATGATGAGCCTGCGGAAATCATCCATCAGCCCCAAAACAGTTTTGTCCGTAAATTCATACTGAATCAGCTGGAAATCAAGAGGAACAATATCTATTCCCTTTTTAAAGAAAACCCGAAAGAAAGCTATCTGGCTATTTGAGGGAGCGGGGAATGAAAAAGAAAAATAAAGAGAGTAAGATTATTTTCCTGATTTTACTCATTCTATTCACGGTGTTCCTGATTCTTCCGGTTTTCCGGCTTCTGCTGAAATCATTTTGGGGAGAGGAAGGGCCTACGCTTGCCCATTACAGCGGCGTAATTTTTTCCGGCGGATTCGGGAAGGCGCTGGGAAACAGTTTTCTTGCGGCATCGGTCAGCGCGCTGATAACCACAGTCCTGGCTTTTTTTCTGGCCTATACGATCAATTATACCAATATTCCCCGTTGGATGAAGGGGATGATCAGGGCGGCGGCCCTTCTTCCCATGTTTCTTCCTACGATTACCTATGGATTTGCGATCATATATTCCTTCGGTAAGCAGGGGCTTCTTACCAGACTGTTCGGCAGGCAGCTGTTTAACATATACGGCCTTAACGGGCTGCTGGTGGGTTATGTGATTTATACCCTGCCCATAGCGTTCATGCTGATTCATAACACGATGGGATACATAGATAAAAAATTCATGATTGTATCCCGTGTCATGGGAGACAATGGTTTTTCCACCTTTATGATGACCATCGTAAGGCCTCTTCTGGGAACGCTGGCCGCTTCTTTTATCCAGGCCTTCTTCCTGTGTTTCACGGACTTCGGGATTCCGGCCTCTGTGGGGGGGAAATATGAGGTGATAGCCTCTGTCCTTTATAATCAGATGCTGGGAAGCATTCCCGATTTTGCAAGAGGAGCGGTGGTGGCCATGGTGATGCTGGTGCCTTCCGCAATAAGCATAGCGGTGCTGCAGTTCCTGGAAAAATACAATGTGAGGTACAGCAGGATATCCACTATAGAAATCAGCCGCCACAGGCTGCGGGACATAGCCTGCGGTGGTGTGAGCGCCGCAATAATCCTGTGTGTATTGTCTGTTTTTGCGGTTATTTTCATTGTTCCTTTTATATCGGAATGGCCCTATGATATCCGGTTTACCATGGAGCATGCAGTCAGTGTTTTGGAGGATGACGCTCTGTCCGGGGTGGTGAGGAATTCACTTGTGGCAGCCCTTTTTACGGCAGTGGCGGGAACCCTGGTGGCCTATGGAAGCGCTTTGGTAACGGCAAGGAGCACTGTGAGTAAAAAGCTGAAGAATGTGATTGAAGGAATCGCTCTTGTGACGAACACCATTCCCGGAATGGTAATCGGCCTGGCTTTTCTTTTCAGCTTTTCCGGCACTCCGGTCCAGAATACTTTTTTTCTTATTGTTGTGTGTAATGTAGTGCACTTTTTTTCCACACCGTATCTGATGATGAAAAACTCCCTGGCGAAAATGAACGCATCCTGGGAGACAACTGCAATGCTGATGGGGGATTCATGGATAAAAACTATCATCCGTGTGGTAACGCCAAATGCGGTTTCCACCATACTGGAAGTATTCAGCTATTATTTCATCAACGCCATGGTAACGGTCAGCGCCGTGATTTTCATTGCGGGTGCAAGGACCATGGTCATGACGACAAAAATAAAAGAACTGCAGTATTTTAATAAGTTTAATGAAGTTTTTGTGTTGTCATTAATGATTTTGTTTATCAACCTGATTGCCAGGGTTCTTTTTCAGGTCCTGGCAAACGGCAGGATAAAAATAAAGCAGAAAATGAGGGAGTAAAGATGAAAAAATGCAAGAGACTTGCGGCGGTGGGATTGGCTGCGGCAGTGGCACTGTGCACTTTTACAGGCTGCGGAAAAAGTGCGGCAGATGAAAAGGTGATTATTTATTCCAATGCGGACGACGAAGCGGTTACGGCCATGAAGAACGCGCTGGATAACAATGGTTTCCGGGATCAGTATATTTTCCAGTCCTTCGGAACCTCCGAGCTGGGAGGAAAGCTTTTGGCAGAGGGAAGCAATATTGAGGCGGATCTGATAACGATGAGTACGTTTTATATCAACAGCGCTCAGGAACAGAATAAGATGTTTAAAAACCTTACCTTCCCAGTAAATACTTTGGACGAGTTTCCTTCCTATTGTGCGCCGATTACCGCTCAGGAAGGGGCAATTATCCTGAATACGGAAATGATGAAGGAAAATAATCTTCCTGTCCCTGCATCCATAAAGGATCTGGCGAATCCGGAATATGCGGGCATGATTTCTGTGACGGATATCAATTCCTCCTCAACAGCATGGCTGCTGATTCAGGCTCTGGTATCCGAATATGGGGAAGATGGGGCGAAGGAAGTACTGACCGGGATTTATGCCAACGCGGGGGATCATATTGAGGATTCCGGTTCCGCTCCTTTAAAGAAGGCGAGAGCGGGCGAGGTTGCCATCGGTTTCGGATTACGGCATCAGGCGGTGGCGGATAAAGCCTCCGGCCTTCCCATTGATTTTGTGGATCCGGCGGAAGGAAATTTTTCCCTTACGGAATCGGCAGCCGTAGTGGACAAGGGAACACAGAGCAACCCCAAAGCTATGGAAATGGCAGAATGTATTATTAATAACGGCAGGGCGGAGCTGCAGGCAACCTATCCGATCCCCCTTTATGAGGGAGAAGCGGAGGATACGGAAAATAAATCAGGCAATCCCAGGGTTTTTGGAGAGACGCTGACCTTTGAACTGCTGAAAAAACATCAGGAACTGTCTGACAGCTGTAAACAGAAATAATCCGTATTTGTGAAGGTACGGATTATCACAATAACTCTACATATTAGTAGTAAAATGGAAATGGAGAAATATATGAATCACTATAAATTATTAACCCCGGGCCCCCTTACCACGACGGATACGGTAAAACAGGAAATGCTGTTTGACCATTGTACCTGGGACGATGACTATAAAAAAATAACCCAGGAGATCAGGGCAAAGCTGTTAACGCTTGCCGGAGTATCCGATAAGGATTATACAGCGGTGCTTATGCAGGGAAGCGGAACCTTTGGCGTGGAATCCGTGCTTACCAGTGTGATTGGCAGGGAGGATAAGCTGCTCATTGTCTCAAACGGCGCTTATGGGGAAAGGATGGGAGACATTGCGGAGCATGCTTCCATTTCCCGCCTGATATATAAGCAGGCTTATGATAAGGTTCCCGATCCGGAGGTCATCGGTATGCTGCTGGAAGAAAACCCGGATATCACACATGTTTCCATGGTCCACAGTGAGACAACCTCAGGGATTCTCAATGATATTGCGGCGGTGGCCGGTGTGGTAAAAAAAGCGGGAAAGACTTTCATTGTGGATGCCATGAGCAGCTTCGGAGGCGTGGATATTCCTGTGGGAGAGCTGGGAATAGATTTCCTTATCAGCAGCGCAAATAAATGCATCCAGGGAGTTCCCGGGTTTTCCTTCATTATTGCAAACCGTGAAAAGCTGATGGAGAGTAAAGGCAAGGCCAGAAGCCTTTCCCTGGATCTGTATGATCAGTGGGAGACTATGGAAAAGGATGGAAAGTGGAGATTCACTTCACCCACCCATGTGGTGCTGGCCTTTGCCAGGGCATTGGAGGAAATGGAGGAGGAAGGCGGCATTGAGGCCAGAAACCGCCGGTATACGGATAATAACCGTCTGCTTATCCGAAGAATGAAGGCGATGGGGATTTCCCCTTATATCGGAGAAGAATATCAGGGCCCGATTATTACCACCTTTTTTTATCCGGAAAATCATTCCTTCACCTTTTCTGAAATGTATGAATACATCAAGGAAAGAGGCTATGCCATCTATCCCGGAAAGGTGACGGAGGCGGAAACCTTCCGGATTGGAAATATCGGGGAAATCTATGAAGAGGATATCAATAAACTATGTGATATCCTGGGAGAATTTCTTCAGACAAAGGAGAAAAGAGCGGTATGAAGAAGCTGGAAGCGGTAATTTTTGACTGGGCGGGAACTACGGTGGATTATGGGTGTTTCGCCCCTGTACAGGCTTTCGCGGAGGTGTTTAAAGCATTCGGAATCGAGCCGACCATGGAGGAAGTCAGAGAGCCCATGGGAATGCTTAAGCGTGACCATATAAAGACTATGCTTGCCATGCCCAGAATCCGTACTTTATGGGAAGAAAAATACGGAAGACCATCTGGGGAGACGGATATTGACAGCCTTTATCAGATGTTTGAAGGAAAATTAATGAGTATCCTGGAGAATTTTACTGATATCAAGCCCGGCGTATTGGAAACGGTGAAGGTTCTGCGTGAAAAAGGAATAGCCACTGGTTCCACAACCGGCTATACGGACGGAATGATGGAAATTGTTGTGAAAAAGGCGGAGGAACACGGCTATAAACCGGATGCCTGGTTTTCGCCCGACAGCACCAATAAGCTGGGGAGGCCTTACCCGTACATGATATACAGAAACATGGAGGCCTTTGCGGTTTCCTCTGCGGATGGAGTCGTAAAAGTGGGGGATACGGTTTCCGATATCAAGGAAGGAAAAAGTGCGGGTGTCTTCTCCATAGGAATTATCGAAGGAAGTTCGGAAATGGGACTGAGCAGGGAGGAGTATGACAGCCTTACCGGAGAAGAAAAATCCCGCAGGGCGGCACTGGTCACTGCGAAATATGCAGAGGCGGGAGCGGATGCGGTCATTCACAATATGTGGGATCTGATTCCGTTGCTTAAAAATATATTTATTATCGAATAAGAAGATACAGGCTGAAAGGAAAAACTTCAGCCTCCCTGATTTGAGTGCGCCAGGCGTGCGGAAATCAGCACGCCGCAGCCTACCGGCCAGATGTCCGGCGGCCTTCAGGAGAACGGCGTTTCCTCTTCTTACTCCGCTTCATGAGAAACAGCACCAGAAGAAGGGAAAGAATATTGGAAAGGACAATTCGGAGTATCTGAAGCTCGTCAGCTCCGGTATCTGTGACAACATGTAAAGAATTACTGATAAAATTGTTGAAAAAATGTTCAAAGATCCCGGTCCAGATTGTTCCGGTGAGAGTGACACAGAGACCCCATTCAAAACCGAGAATTCCGGCCAGTATGATATAACCGATGCCCATGAGGAAGGCGGCCCCCAGCGTGAGGCTGCCTTCTTTGAACCATACGGCAACGATAACAAGGTGCCAGATACCAAAGAGCAGAGCCTGAATGAAGTTGGCGCTCCGGGTGGAAAAAGCCCTCCGGCCCAGCTTGAAGATCAATCCGCGGAAAAGTCCTTCCTCCGCCGTCACATTGATCACATTTCCAAGGATACAGATGAGAAGTGCGGAAAGGGAGATGCCGGTGACTGTTTGATCGGAAAGAGCGAAGTTGGAAATATAAAAGGAAAGCCGTGGTGATTTTCCCATGAAAAACAATATGAGGAATTCGGCAAGATAGGATATCGCAAAGGTGCTGAGCCCTAAGGAAAATCCGAGAATAAGCCCTTTTTTTATGCCCTTTAGACGGAAACCGATGCTTCGCCAGGAGAGCTTTCGCTCCACAAGACATTGGGAAATGACAAGGATGGCAAAAATTTTGCAGAAGATATTTTCCGCCAGGAAGGTTTCATCCGTTTTGAGCACAAGGAATTCAAAATCCTTGGCGGCGGAGCACAATATAAATACGAATAAAATATAGAGGATTGAGCGCTTTTGTTTTCTGGTTATCATACCGGCTCCTGTTCCGATACTCCTAACAGCTTCTTTATCTGATGATAAATACCTGTGAGCATCTCTTCTGTAATTGGCATCACTTCACTGCACATTTTCACCCCTTCTACCATAAAAAGGACAGCAGAAGCAGCTTCTCCCGGATCTTCCAAATGGAATTCTCCTGTGCGGACTCCATAAGCAAGAAGCTTAAGGAGGAGTTCTTTCCCCCGTTCATACTGGGCTGACATAAAAGAAGGGGCTTGCATTTCCCGGTTTTCCAGGCAGTATTCATAGATAGCGCCGCAGAGTCCCGGTTTCCTGTCCTGTACGTCTCCCAGTTCAGAAAGCAGGTAATCCTTCAGCAGCCTTCCGGCAGAGGTATTTGACTCCATGCCTTCCTTATGGTGAAGCCTTCTGTCCTCCTGGAAGCTTTGCAGCAGATCGGAAAAAAGGGAGGACTTATCCTTATAATGGCGGTAAAGACCGCCTTTACTTAAACCGCTGGCCCGGCAGATATCCTGCATAGTGACGGCTTTGTACCCATGCCGGATAAACAGGGGACAGGCACTGTCCAGGATATGCCTGCGGGTCATGGTACCTTTTTCACCCATGGGCAACACTCCTTTTGAAAAGCGACTATATGGTCGCTTTTCTTTTATTATAGATGCCGGGAACATAAAAGTCAACCTGGAATAAAAAGTTCTTTGACATGCAGAAATACAGTGTTTACGGGGATTTGCAGATGTTTTGCGGGAAAATGTTATCTGTAAATCGTCATTTTGCCGATTGCCAGCCAGCAAAAGGTCCGTTACTATAAGAGAAAAGGAAGTTCTTTTCCAGCAGGCCTGATTTGTATATTTTTATTTTCGGTGCAGAATCTGCTGCGCCATTGATTCTATTTGCTGCCAGGGGGAGTTCCCTGCAGGGCAGTGATCTTAATTGCCGGTTCGGCTGCTTTCCGTCATCCGTATGCACAGCTCTTTGTTGGGGGGTGTTCTGCTTTGAAGGATGGCAGATATGCAGAAGGTAATTCTGTGCCGGTATCTGTTAAAGGAGGCATATCTGTGCAAAAAAAGAAGGGTATGAATGTGAAGGGAAAACAGCTGCTCAGGAAGCCGGCATTTTTCTGTGACTTGATAAACGGAGGACTTTTTAACGGCAGACAGCGTATTTTGCCGCATATGCTGAGGGGAATGCCTGAAGTATTAGGGTACAGTTCCGATGACAGAGGAAAAAAGCAGATCAATCTGGAAAGAATACCGGATGTTATTTACGCTGCAGGGAATGAAGAGGATTATCTTCTGCTAATGGATGAGAACCAGCAGCAGACGGATTTTTCCATGCCCTTAAGAAATATGCTTAATACTGCCCTTGCCTATATGCAGCAGAAAAAGCAGATAGAGGAGCTTCACAGACAAAGGCATGATTTAAAAAGCGGAAGTGAATATCTGAGCGGGTTTGCAGAGCAGGACAGACTGCATCCTGTGATATGTATTATTTTTTACCATGGGGAAATCCCGTGGGAGGGAGGCACGAGCCTTTATGACATCCTTCGGTTTCCGGCTGGGTTTGATGATATGAAGCGGTTATGTCCGGATTTTCCCATGAACCTGATTCATGCATGGAATGTGGAGCCGGAACACTTCAGAACGGAGCTGAGGGTCGTTTTTGAGCTGCTGCCCCATGCGGCGGATAAGGAAAGGCTTCAGGAATATGTACGACGCCATCCGCAGCATTTCAGAAATCTGACGGCAGAGGAATGCGACATGCTGGAGGTATTTATCGGAATGAAAAATCTGGGGGAAACAGAGCGGGAAGGATACAGGAATGACGAAGGAGGTTACGATATGTGCACAGCATTAGTGGAATTAAGGCAGGAAGGCAAACTGGAAGGGGAAATAGTAAAAATAATATCCATAGTCAGGAAAAAACTCAGGAAGGGTAAATCGCTTTCTGCCATTGCGGAGGAATTGGAGGAAACGGAGGAGACAATTGCACCGGTTTTTGAATTGGTAAAGGCTTATCCGGATACTTCCGATGATGATATATATGCGATGTTAGGAAAATAGCGCTGGAAACGGTGCACAGGCCCTTATCCGCTCCGGATGTAATTCTGATCCGGTTTTGCCTGTGGGTAAAGGGTCTGTGCAGACAGGTATATGTCATGGAGAGTGGCGGCAGCAGTCTATTCCATATAACCGCCCCTCATGGGGGAAACGGCATGCTCCGAATAAATTTTCAGTACGCCCTTTTTATATTTGGGCTCTCTTGGCTGCAGCTTTTTCCTGCGTTCTTCCAGGATCTGCTCCACCTCTTTGGCAGAAAGCTCCTGACCTTTTATACCGATGATTTCCAGAATCCGTGCCGGGATATCGATATGGATGAGATCGCCTTCTTCCACAAGGGCGATAGGGCCTCCCTGGGCGGCTTCCGGAGAAACATGGCCGATAGCGGGACCCTTGGAGGCTCCGGAAAAGCGGCCGTCAGTTATCAGGGCAATGGATTTTCCCAGCTCCGGATCGGAAGAAATGGCTTCCGTGGTATAGAACATTTCCGGCATTCCGGAGCCTTTAGGACCTTCATAACGGATGAATACGGCGTCACCCGGATGAATGCTGCCTGACAGTACGGCGGCAATCGCATCCTCTTCACAGTCAAAGGGCCTTGCTTTAAGCACTGCCTGGAACATTTCCCTGGGTACGGCAGAATGCTTTACCACGGAGCCTTCCGGTGCCAGGTTGCCGCGCAGGACAGCCACGGTGCCGTCGGTCCCGATGGGAGTGTCAAAGCTGCGGATGACATCAGCAGGTTTTAAATTCCACTTTTCCAGATAGGAATGACATGTCTCATAAAATCCATTCTGTTTCAGCTCTTCCAGATTTTCTCCCAGCGTTTTTCCGGTAACGGTCATGACATCCAGGTGCAGCATGGATTTGATTTCTTCCATGACGGCAGGAACGCCTCCGGCATAGTAGAAGAACTGGGCCGGCCATTTACCGGCCGGGCGGATATCCAGCAGATAATGGGCTCCCCTGTGCATGCGGTCGAAGGTGTCGCCGTCAATTTCAAAGCCCAGTTCATGGGCCATTGCCGGAATATGCAGCAGGGAATTGGTGGAACCGGATATGGCGGCATGTACCATGATGGCGTTTTCAAAGGACTTCATTGTCACGATATCGCTTACCTTAAGTCCCTGTTTGGCAAGCTCCATTACCTGTAATCCCGCTTTATAAGCCATTTCCTTTAATTCCGGACAGACAGCGGGCATCAGAGCGGAGCCGGGAAGCATCAGGCCAAGTGCTTCCGCCATGATCTGCATGGTGGAAGCGGTGCCCATAAAGGAACAGGCGCCGCAGGAGGGGCAGGCATTGTGCTTATAATAGGTAAGCTTTTCTTCGGAAATCTCACCTCGCTGGTACATGGCGGAGTAAGCGCCTATCTGTTCCAGGGTGAGCAGATCCGGTCCGGCATCCATGACACCTCCGGTGATCACGATGGAAGGTATGTCAAGCCTCGCCAGGCCCATCAGACAGGCGGGAACGGACTTATCACAGCTGGCAATAAAAACCCCGCCGTCGAAGCCCGTGGAATTTCCGTGTATTTCGATCATATTGGCGATCATGTCACGGTGTGCCAGAGAATAGTTAATTCCGTCATGTCCCTGAGCGATTCCATCGCAGATGTCGGTAGTATAATATCTGGCACCTCTTCCTCCCGCGTCTTTTATCCCGCGCATGGCCTCTTCCACAAACTGGTTCAGATGGGCACTTCCCGGGTGGCTGTCGCCGAAGGTGCTTTCCACCATGATTTGGGGCTTCTCCAGATCGGCTGCCGTCCAGCCCATACCGAGCTTTAACGGATCATTTTCAGGGGCCAGGGCCCTGACACGCTGGCTGTTCCATTCCTTCATAATTATTCCTCCCATTTAGTTGTTCTTTTGTTATTCGCCATATGCTGATTCTGACAGAATCAAGACATCAGATGTCTTACTGTATTTATCCTATCATTTCCCTGAAAACAGAACAAGTCATCCTATGTACATTCTACTTTTTGCTATTATTATATAAATCCGGCTGGATGAATTTCACAATTTATTATATTCTTCAGCCGAGAAGAGGAGAAATTTCTTTGAATGATAAACAAAGAAGGACAAAGTCATCAGATGATTTCGGCTTTGTTCTCCTTGTCCACAGCATATTTTGTGTTTCGCATCCATACCGGTTTGAAAATGGAAGAAATATTCTTACGGTTCTTCTCTAATCAGCCTTTTAATCAGCTCCCGATTATAGGTCAGATGCATCATCATTGCGGTTTTTGCCCCTATGGTATCATGCTCTGCAATGGCATCAGCAATAGACCGGTGAGTGCGTACGGTTTCATCGGTAAGCTTTTGATGGGTTATATTTACGAACATCAGGACGGCAGTATCAATAATGGGTACCAGCTGTTTTACCACTACATTGCGGGAGCATTCGGCCACGCAGGAGTGAAAAGCAATATCCTCGTCAATATAACTTTCTCCGTCATTGATCCGTTTTTCTATCTTCCTGCACAGGAGATCAAGCTTTTTCACATCCTCCGGGGAGGCATGAAGCGCTGCCATTTCTGCAATTCCCGGCTCAAGCATGATACGTACGTCAACCAGATCGAGCGCCAGCGCCATTTTATCCTCCACAGCCCGCAGGCCCAGAGGATCCAGATCTGAGGGTGTGGTACTGATTACATAGGTTCCCGAACCCTGCCGTACCTCCAGAACTTTTCTGGAAACAAGAAGTTTTACCGCTTCCCGTATAGTACTGCGCCCTACGCCGAATTTTTGTCCCAGTTCGAATTCATTGGGAAGCTTGTTTCCCACAGGGACAGGGGTACTCAGGATATAACGGAAAAGCTGATCCTGTACCTGCTCTGCCAGAAGTTTGCTTTTTAAGTTGGAAAATTCGTCCATGTTCTTATTCCCTCTGTATCATTTATGCTTTTCCTGACTGGAAGAATGCTGGCTCAGCATCTGTATCCGGGTCTGCAGCTGCAGTCCGTCGGAGCAGGCGGCCTGTATCCGGCAGCCTTCCGGAGCCTGGATACAGGCTGTAAGAGTACTGCCGCTGCGGGTCCAGCGGATGGACAGGAGACCTCCTGAAACAGAAAGGGTACCCTGACATTCCGTGAGGGGGAGGTCATGGAAGACCAGTCGGATTCTATTATTTTCTATACCGGCAACACCCAGAATATCACGATAGAAGCAATGAAGGATATGAGAAGCAAATCCGTGGTTGCAGCTGGCGTAATCTCCGGTATTTTCCCATAAAGTGCCTGTTTTCAAAGCCATGTAGTCAAAGTATTCCCGGGACTCCTTTAAAAGCTGGGCAGGCCTTCCCGCCCTTGAGAGGAGTTCCATGCGCAGATAATTGCCGATAAAAGCATTTGCGGGCCAGATTTGGGTATGGAGTCCCCGGGCTGTCCGATCAGGTCCGAAATCTTCCAGAAGACGGTTAAAGAGATCCGGGTAATCTTCTTGTTCGGCTGTCCCGAAAAAGAACGCATAATATTGACAGACCTCCGTTGCATCAGACTGTCTGACAAGCCTGCCGTCTTCACGTAGCGCATGATCACAGAACCATTGGCCGTCAAAGGACTGCTCCCGTATTTTACAGCGGATCCGTAAGCCTTTTTGGCGGTATTCCTCCTTTTTATACAGCCTGGAGGCCGCAAGAAGGGCGGCGCTGTAAAGCATATTGGAGGGATAATTGACTCCGTCCGTGAGTTCATTGGCTTTGGACCATTCTACAAAGACCCAGCCGGGGATATTTTCCAGCAGGCCGTCTTCATTTTCATAGCGGGCCATGAAAGCCAATATACCGTCCACACGATTTTTTAAGGCAGGGATCAGGGAGCTTTGGGGACTTCTGCCCTGGTACTCGTATAGTTCAAGGATAAACCAAAGCGCCCAATTGGCGATATATACACCATCGGGATGGTCGGAGGGATAACACATGGGTATCATCCCTTCCGGAAGATATGGGAACTGTTCCGGAAGCAGATAGTTTTCCAGGAAATTATCTTCCACAAGATGGTTTCCGGTCAGATCCATTTCCACCCGTGCGGTAAAAAAGCTGTCGCACAGCCAGCCGGCCCGTTCTCTGGAAGGGCAGTCCATGTAAAGATCGGGGGCATATTGTGCAAAGGTTTCCCTGCCTGCCTCAAAAATCCGGTTAAGGGAATCGTCGCAGGCTGAAAAAGATGCCTGGGAAACTGCAGGATTTTTCAATTCACGGATATAGATATCCCGGATGTTAACGCTGCCGGAAAGGACCATAGGTTTGAGATAACGGCAGGTATATGGCTGGATGGTTTCCAGACAGTATTTTCCGGGTTTCAGTTCCAGGCTGACGGCATTGACGCAGGACATCCGGTTATAGGAGACGTCTCCGTTGAGGAGGACCTCATCAAAGGTGATATATACCCTGGATGCCTGTGTGCATTCCAGACAGATACCGATAAAACCGGTAGTATTGCGTCCTGCGTCGGCAATGAAGAAGCAATGCTCAGAGAGCAGCCCTCCGTCATCAAGGGAGGATGGAGACTGTCCGGAGGTGAGGGTACAGGTTACACAGCCGTCCATGACAAGGGATACCTTTTCCTCCAGTTCATCCAGGGGAAAACCATGAAGAGTATCTCCGATTTCAAATAAAGAACGATCCTGCCAGACGGGAAGATCTGCCTTTCCGGAATCAAAGGTACCTTCAGCGATAATTTTGTTTATTTGAAGTACCGGGAAATCAGGCCAGGGAACCCTCCTTTCCAGAAGCTGTTTATCCTCCTGTCTGCAAAGAGGCTCTCCGGATCCGCAGGTACCTTTTTTCCAGTCATCGAAACCCTCTTCCAGACGGAAAGCTTCAATAAAAGGACGCTGGAAGCTGTAACGCTGTACCTTCTGAAGACGTTCCTTTAATGTATGGGCCCTGAAATCACCATCTGCGTCTGTAAACCTGATTACTTTATCATCACACTGAAGCTCTGCCTGCAGAAAACCCGGCTGCTCCACTATATAAAAGCTGTTTACATAAAAACTGATCACCTCAATGGTCAGAATATTATTCTCCTGCAGCAGGTCGGAAGGGATTGCTATGCGATCCACCCGGAAATAACCATGTGCAGCCCTGGCGGGACCATGACCAAGGAAACTTCCGTTCAGGCAGGCCCGGTATATACCGGATGAAGCTATGGACAGCACTAAGTTATTGCCGGAAAGCTCCCGGGAGTTAAAACAGCATATAAAACCAACTCCGCAGTTCTTTTCTTTTTCCCTGCCGGTCAGCCAGACCGGTCTTGCATTTTTAAAATATGTCATATCATAACTCTCCTGTCTGTATCCGGCATGTGCCGGGATCGATTTGTATGTATGAATGGGCGGATTGTCCGCTGCATGGTATGGGATCAGTATAGCATATAGTACGGAGACATTTAATCAGTAATTTGGTTTCCTTGCCAATATATTTTTCCTTTTCTTATTGTAACTTTTATCATCATATTATGCTATAATCTAGGAAAGCTGCTGTCATGAAAAGGGGGAAATGATTATGCCTTGTCCTGAAAAGTTCAGAGAATCACTTATAAAATTCGATGTGGATGCATCCATTATTGATCAGATCAATACCGGTTTTGAACAGGTAGTAAGCAGTACTCCGAAAAAAATTAAGGCATCCTATTTTAAACGTGCCATAGATATTATGGATGAAAAAGTGGATGCCGGTAAAAAGAGGGATATACTGGACTGGAATGCGTGCTGTAAAAGCGGCGCCAGGGAAAAAGCATCCAAAGCCTTTACCCGTGAAAATAAGGAACTTTCCTGGAAGGAAAGACTGGCTAAAATAAGGGAAGAGGACTATATGGGAACCCCCATATTAAATGAGGACGGTACGATCACCGTTCATGCGGTATATTACAGGGATGGAGACAAATATGCATGCTCCTGCCCTAATTTCAATAAATTGAAAAGGGATTATCCTGTCTCAAAGACCTATTGTTTTTGCTGCGGGGGGCATTTCCGCTTCCATTATGAAATTATGCTGGGTTTGAAACTGAGAGTGAAAGAGGTGGTTTCCTCACCATTGGACAGCGAAGGGGAAAATCCCTGTATTTTTATTATGGAAATAATAGGATAAATGATACGGAAGGGAAAAGAAAATGAAATTTCATGAGTTCGGCAGTAAAAAAAATCCCCACATTATGCTGATACACGGAGGGGGAAACGCATGGTGGAATTATCTGCGTCAGGCGCGGGCGTTATCGGATCGTTATCATGTGATACTTCCGACTCTGGATGGACACGGGGAGGAATATGCCCTCACTTACAAATCCACGGAGGATTCTGCGGATAAGCTGATGGCTTATATTGAAGAAAACTGCGGCGGACATCTTTTTGCGTTGGGAGGAGTATCGCTTGGAGGGCAAATCGTGATGGAGCTGTTATCCAGAAAAGCGGATATAACCCGGAAGGCCATCATAGACGGAAGCCTGTGTTTCCCACAGCCGGGCATGGCGCGTTACTGTATGGCTGTTATCCGGTTCGGCAGCAGGTTTATGTTCAGTGAAAAGGCCTGCCGCCGTCAGATCAGGTGGATGCCGAAGCTCCTTCCGGCCAAAATGCAGTATCCTGAGGAAATACAGGCATATTATATCCAGGACATGCCGCGCGTCAGAATGGAATCTCTGGAAAATATGTACCGTACTTATATGGCTGAGTACAGGCTGAAGGAAAGTGTCAGGGATACGGCCGCGGAGGTTATGTACTGGTATGGGGAAAAGGAAATGAAGTGTGTAAAGGAATCGGCGCGTTTATTCCAGTCCTTTGTGCCGCCCTGCAGAATATATGAAGCAAAAGGCTATAATCATGGTTATCTTGCCATTTATCTGCCGCAGGAATGGCTGGCTGTGGCAGAACCTTTTTTTAATGAGGTTAAAGAATAGTTTCTGTCGGTTTGCCCATACTATTCCTGAGGTGAGAAAATGGATAAAGACAAGCAGGAAAAAATAAATCAGAAGAAAAACAATGAGAAATTCAACAGCATAACACAAAAGGTGAAGCCGGAGAACCAGAACCAGTCGCATAATGTGCGTTCCGAAGCGGTGGAGCCCAAAATCCGGCAGGTATAAGCATCCTTAAGAGGGTGCTTTTTCTATATCCTTTTATGGAGGAAAGTGGATATCCTCCTGAAAACATAGTATAATGCCTGTATGGAAAAAAGATTTTTAAAGGGGAATACATATGACAAAAAAGGAAAAAGTAACTCACGTTTTAAATATGCTGGATAAGACATATGGAACAACGAAGGAGGGCTTTTACCATAACCATGACTGGCAGCTGCTGACAGCTATTATGCTTAGTGCCCAGAGTACGGATAAGCAGGTGGATGAGGCGCTGCCGGAACTGTTCGGGCATTTTCAGTCTGTACAGGCTGTGGCGGAGGCACCGGCGGAAGAGATCGAGCAGTATATCCGTTCGGTAGGTTTGTATAAGAATAAAGCTAAAAATATCAAAAAATGCTGTGAGCAGATCGTCAGTGAATATGGCGGAAAGGTGCCGGATAAGCTGGATGAGGTGCTGAAGCTTGCAGGAGTCGGAAGAAAAACAGCCACTCTGTTTCTGGCTGATGCCTATGGGATTCCGGGGGTGACAGTGGACACACACGTTTTCCGTATTTCCCGCAGACTGGGCTGGGCGGAGGGAAAAAATCCGCAGCAGGTGGAGCAGGAACTGATGAAGGTGCTTCCGAAGGAGAACTGGAACCGGATAAATTTTCAGCTTATCTATCTGGGACGGGCAATCTGTACGGCCCGGAAGGCACGGTGTCAGGATTGCCCGCTGCAGGAATGGTGTGAAAAGAAGGAAGTCGATTAATTATGTATTCTGGGGGGCATCGGAAAGCTGGGAAAGAATGGAGCGAACATCGTCCCCCATTTTAATCATAGCTGCGGTGGTGGGATATTCGATGCCGTGGACCAGCCCGTTTCGGGCGTTCCGGAGAGCTACCACCTTATCCAGGCTTTCTTTGCTGAGTACTTTCATCCGTTTCAGGCTGTTGACATTAAAGGTGCCTCTCGCCTTGGGATTGCTTTTCAGAGTGAGACGGCCCAGTACGGTTTCCAGGCTGATCCAGGGCTTCATGAAATATTCCATGGCCTGGAACTGATCCTTTGCCAGTTTCTCTCCGGGAGCGCGAAGCTCGCGGTAGAGGTGATAGCGTTTTTCATTTCCGCAGATTATCTGATCAATGAGCTGCTCCGTGATGGTGCGTTTGTCGTTAACCAGCTTTGTGGATTTCAGAATCGGTTCCAATTCCTTTACGTTGGCTATTTTCAGCCGTCCCATCAGACGCAGCAGAAGTTCCACATTCCCCATACGGGGTTCGATATCAAATCTTTTGTATCTTGTACTCAGATAGTTATACAGGTAAGCCGCCAGATCGTATTGGTTATTGAATGCGGTATTTTTACTCTGAATTCTCTCGTTTCCGGCGGCCTGAAGGCGTTCCAGGGCGATTTCACCGCTCAGGACCAGCCCATTCAGCTCATCCAGGATAGAAAGCTCCTCATCGGAAAGAGTACCCTGGAGCGGCTTATAAACCAGATCATGCTCCACCTCCGACCAGGCATGCATCAGGACGGACGCCACCTGTATTTCAAGACGGACCGGCGCATATTTCAGCTTGCTTTTTTCCAGGGATTCTTCTTTCATGCTGGCCCGATAGTGTGTGGCCCAATAACCGGAAAAACGTTTGTTATAGGAAGGCTGTTTGGACTGGACAGGAAACTTTTTCGTCTCCGCCACTGCAAAAAGGTTGTTGATGACTCTGTCCGCTTTTGCCCGGTCACCGGGGAAATAAAGGGAGACGCGCACGCCGGAAAGATCGGCGATGTCAGCATAAATTTCACCCATATTCTTATAGGGAGTTTCTCGTTTTTCATTCCGCTGGGAGACCTTGATTTTCAGCCTTCCGGGGCTTTTGGCACGGGATGTCACCATGGCGCGGATACCGGAAGAACGCAGGGAATCTTCCAGCATATCGGCCGCAATCCGTCCGGCCGTTTCATAAAATTTTATTTTTTTCTTGTAGTTTTCAATAAATTGATTAATCAGATCCATTTCTGTTTGCCTCTTATTCTTTTGGCAGGGTATTCCGAAAAGTATTATATATAGCTGAATTGTGGGAAACTGCCCCTTCATCCTATCACAAATATAAAAAAAAGTATACGATCGAAACGTTCTTATACAGATCTTTATAGAATCTTAATGGGAACTAAATAAAGTTTTATTTTTCATGGGGTATGATTAGAATACAGATAATAAAATATGTATGTTTGAAGGTTTAGACGGGAGGATATTTTTATGCTGTTTTTGATGGATTTGGCGATTGGCGCCGGCAGCGGGCTGGTGCTTTCGGTTCCGGTTCTTTTATGGCTGGAGAAAAAAATACAGAAGAAAGAGGAAAAGAAGCCCTGGCATACGGCAGGCGTGCTGCTGTTTGCGTTTTTGCTGGCCGGAATCATTACGGTAACAGGGGTTCCTGCCATATACCATTTTCAGTTTGATGCGAACATCAATGTGATTCCCATGGTTGATATTTTTACTGATTTCAGCCAGTATTTTAAAAATATGCTTCTGTTCGTGCCTTTTGGTTTTTTGCTTCCGCTGCTTTGGAAGAGGGAACGGCTGGTGGAAAAGACAGTGAGTATCGGGTTCCTTTTTTCGCTGTTCATTGAACTGATACAGCTGTTTTCTTTCCGGGCCACCGATATAGATGATTTGCTTATGAATACCCTGGGGACATGGGGAGGATATCTGTTATTTAAAGTGATTTTGAAGATAATGCCCGGGCTGTGTGAACGGCTCGGGGCAGGAGAAAAACCGGAAGAAGGCAGCTTATGGGGGGAAGAGGACGGGCAGAATGGTAAAGGTGCGGAGGAACGGGAGGAATCCCCCGCCGCCCGCTATGAAATGGAGCTTTGCTTCGGAATTATCCTTTTTCTTATGCTGACCCTGCAGCCCCTGCTGTCAGGGGCCTTATGGGAGCTTTTGTATCATTGAGCCGAAAGCTTCCGGAATTAAAATACCCGGGTAGTCCATTTAGTGCAGTCCCATACATCGGTAACCAGATCTTCATAAAATTCCGGTTCATGGCATACCATGAGAATGCTGCCTTTATAGGCCAGCAGAGCCCGCTTCAGTTCAGCCTTGGCATCCACATCCAGATGATTGGTAGGCTCGTCCAGCAGCAGGATATTGGTTTCCTTGTTGATGAGCTTGCACAGCCGGACCTTTGCCTGCTCACCGCCGCTTAAGACTTTTACCATGCTCTCGATATGCTTTGTGGTCAGGCCGCATTTTGCAAGGGCGGAACGAACCTCGTACTGGGTAAAGCCGGGAAATTCCTGCCAGATTTCCTCGATACAGCTTGTGGAGATATCAGGGGGCATTTCCTGCTCAAAGTAACCAATGCTAAGATAATCTCCCTGTTCCACGCTCCCGGAGAGGGGAGGGATAAGGCCAAGGATACTTTTCAGGAGAGTGGTCTTTCCGATTCCATTGGCTCCGATCAGGGCAATTTTCTGTCCTCTTTCCATGGACAGGTTCAGCGGCAAGGATAACGGCTCATCATAACCAATGACCAAATCCGAGGTAGTGAATATATAGCGGCCCGGGGTACGGGCTTCTTTGAAATGGAATTCCGGCTTCGGTTTTTCTCCGGATAATTCAATCACATCCATTTTATCCAGTTTTTTCTGACGGGACATGGCCATGTTCCTTGTGGCTACACGGGCCTTATTACGGGCCACAAAATCCTTCAAATCGGCAATTTCCTTCTGCTGCTTGTTATAAGCGGCTTCCAGCTGGGATTTTTTCATGGCATAGACTTCCTGGAATTTGTCATAATCCCCCACATAACGGGTCAGAGCCTGGTTATCCATATGGTAAATCAGGTTGATGACGCTGTTCAGGAAGGGGATATCATGGGAAATGAGGATGAATGCATTTTCATACTCATTCAGGTAGCGTTTCAGCCATTCGATATGTTCCGCATCCAGATAGTTGGTAGGCTCGTCCAGCAGCAGGATATCCGGCTTTTCCAGCAGCAGCTTGCCGAGAAGGACCTTGGTGCGCTGGCCGCCGCTCAGCTCGGAAACGTCACGATCCAGCCCGATATCGGACAGCCCCAGGGCGCGTCCCACTTCCTCCACTTTGGAGTCTATCATATAAAAATCATGCATGGTGAGCATATCTTGTATGGTTCCCAGCTCTTCCATATACACGTCCAGTTCTTCCGGGGAGGCCTCTCCCATTTTCTCACAGATTTCATTCATATGAGCTTCCATTTCGAAAAGGAAGGAAAAGGCGGAAGCCAGTGTTTCACGGATTGAGGTGCCTTTTTCCAGCACCGTATGCTGATCCAGGTAGCCTACCCGTACATTTTTGGCCCACTCCACTTTCCCTTCGTCGGGCTGAAGCTTTCCGGTGATTATATTCATAAAAGTGGATTTTCCTTCTCCGTTGGCGCCGATAAGGCCGATATGCTCTCCCTTGAGCAGACGGAAGGATACATCATGAAAAATAGCCCTGTCCCCAAAACCATGGGAAAGGTTTTCAACATTTAATATGCTCATGCAGGTTCTCCTATTGCCGGGGTATCTTGGTTACGGCCGGCAGAAAGCCAGCCGACGCAAGTATACCACAAGAACACCGCATTTTCCAGATCTTTTATACATCAGCCTCTATTCAGCTTACATTACCCGCCTGCCCTGTGCTTGGTGCCTCCCGCCGGCCGGTTCGCCTCCCCGCTTGGGATTTCCCTCCCGGCAGGTCTGTGTACCCTGCGCAGGCACGTTCTCACTCTGCCAAAAACGCAGCGGTACTAAGATTGCAAAGGACGCAATCTTAGTACCGGCGTTTTTAGAAGGCCTTTGCAGGGTACACAGACCTGCCGGGAGGGAAATCCCAAGCGGGGAGGCGGACCGGCCGTCGGGAGGCACCAAGCACAGGGCAGGCGGGTAATGTAGGTGCTATCTAATCCGGATTGGAAAAGCGCTCCCATTTACGGAAGGTGAAGAAGCACAGGAGGGCTCCTCCAAGGGCGACCAGTACCCAGACTGCGATGGTGTAAAACCAGCCGAAGCGTTCGGAGATAGCGCCGAAGGCATAGGTGGAGAGAGAGCTTCCTATGTAAGTGGAGGCGTTCAATATGCCGGATATGGTAGCAACCCGGCCGAATCTGGCAAAATGCCGGGGAACCCGGCTGATGAGCAGCAGATTAATGCCGTACATGCAGCCTGTGATGAGGGTCATCATCGTGATGCTGAACACGGGCAGGGACTGGTAAAAAGGAAGCAAAAGGAGAGAGGAAAGCGTTCCTGTTACAAAAAGGATACCTGCGGTAAAAAGCTCATTATGCAGTTTCTGCAGCAGCCATGAGGCGATGGTGATGCTGAAAATACTGAAAATCGGAAGTACTGCCGTTGTGAGGATGGACAGGGAAGTACTGAGTCCGAAGGTTTCCGTAATATAAGCGGGCATCCAGGTGGTAATCCCGTCCCGGAGGATCCCATGAAGGATAATGGCCAGAAGGATGGGGATGAGGGATGCCTGGAGAAACAGGGCAGGCAGTTTTATTGTATAGTCCGTTTCCATTTCCACATTTAAGGCGGAAACCGTGTTGGTTCCGTCAGACTGCAGTCTGGTAAAGCTCAGCAGCCAGAAAAAGGCCGTGGCGATACCTAAAAGGCCGGGGAAAATAAAAGCCAGCCTCCAGCCGGAAATAAATATGCAGACAGGCGCGAGGACATATACGGCGATCATTCCTGCGGAAGAAGCAACGGATACCTGTACGCAGCATTTTTTATAATGCTCTTCATCCAGGCCTTCTGCCATCACACGTACGAGCGGAGGCCAGAGCATGGACTGAAAAAAGCCGTTAAAGCACCAGATTGGGATGATGACTTCTATCCGGGGAAAAAGAGCGGCCAGCAGATTACAGACAGAGGTGGCCGTCAGTCCGGTAAAAATCATATCCCGGGGGTGGAAACGGTCTCCCATAAAGCCGCAGAGAAGCTGGCCGATTCCATAGGTGATAAAACAGCCGGTAACCGGAAGTCCGGCCAGGCTTTTGCTGATATTCAGGGAACGCTGGACCTCAGCAAGGCAGGCAGCATAATTCAGACGGGTGAGGTAGCTGACAAAATAAACCAGGCAGCAGAGAAAGCTTAAAAAGCGGATATCACGCCTGGAAGTTAAACGATTGATCATATCAGGCTATTTCCCTCCCATTCCCTGGCGGGTGAGGCTCCTGAAAGCCGGGTTATTGTGGGGGCAATATCACAGATTCCGGCCTGTTCGAAACGGGAACCGGGGCAGAAATCCGGACCGATGCAGATAAGGGGGATAAGCATATCTTCTTTTTCCAGGGAACCATGTGTACGGTCGTGCCCTCCGTGATCTGCCGTGATTATAATTGTGTATTCATCCATAAAGCTTTCCGTAAGCTTTTGTATTTCATCCAGGGACTGGCGGCAGGCCTGCAGGTATTCTTCGCCCATCCAGCCATACTGATGTCCTGCGCTGTCGGTAAGCCCCAGGTAAACGAATGCGAAATCCGGTTTTTCTTCCCGGATAAAGGAAAGGGCGTTGGCGGTTACCATTTCATTTGCCTTTTCATAGGTATATACGCTTCCGGATACAAAATAGCTGTAAGCGAGTGAGGAAGGACGGCTTAAGTCCCGCAGCTCTTCCCAATTATAGAAAAAAGCACAGGTTTTACCGGCGGCGTTCAGCTGCTCACAAAGCCCGTTCACCGGACGTACCTGGGGAACATAGGTGTTGGTGAGAATGCCGTGACGGCCGGGATCAACACTGTGGAAGAGGGACATGTGGCAGGGGAGTGTAACAGAAGGATAAACCGTTTCTGTTTCCAGGCAACAGCAGCCAAGCCCGGTAAGACGGATTCCGTAAGGATGGCCGCAGGCCGCCAGAGCATCGGGACGCAGTCCGTCAGCCAGGATGAGGAGTACTTTTTTATTCATGGTTCGACCTTTCCGCCTGCGTACCGCAGGACTTTTATAATATGTATCGGCCCTGATGAAAGGGGCGTCAGCATTTCGTAATCTGAAGTCCTGCTTTTCTGTAGGCTTCGGCTATTTCGTCCGACAGACCCGAATCGGTGAAATAGAGGAAACGGGGATTGAGATCGCAAACCTTCAGGGCTGCACAGGTCTCAAATTTTGAACTGTCCGCCTGGACAATGATCTGATCAGAAATAGCAATCAGCGCTCTCTGTACCGCTATCATTTCATGGATATGATCACTGATGCCGAAATCCAGGGAGACAGCGGAGGGGGCCAGAAAAAATTTGGATACATGCAGCTGCTTTATCATGTCCAGCGCCAGATGCCCGTAGAAGGTTTTTTCACCGGGCATATAAAAGCCGCCGGTCAGGATGGTCTGAAAGCCTTCTTTGCCGGATAAAATCTGGAATACCTCCAGGGAATTGGTGACGATGGTGAGTCTGGAAAAGCGCTCACACAGCAGGGAAGCCAGCTCAAAGGAGGTGGAACCGGTATCGAGGGCAATTCTGTCTTCCTCCTGAATAAAGGGAAGGGAAGCCAGAGCAAGTTTTCTTTTTTCCTCCCGGTGCTCTGAAACACGGAAGGAAAGGCTGGTATAATTCTGCATTTTATGAACGGTGACGGCTCCGCCGTGCACTCTCTTTAAGGCCCCTTGTTTTTCCAGATATTCCAAATCCCTTCGTATGGTTTCAAGGGATACCCGGAAGGTATGGGTAAGCTCATTAACGGTTACAGAAGAGCGGCGGTTGAGCATTTCCGTAATTTGTATTCTTCTTTCATTTGCAAACATATACAATCATCTCCACATAAACACAATTGTTTCCACATAAATGTATCATCCTTCCACAAAACTGTCAAGATGTCATGTTAATTCTAAGTGAAACTTTCTTTAAGATTTTATGTATTTTATTGTAATAAGAAGAATATGCGTTTATTATGAGTGGAAGCTGGAAAGTCAGACATAAGAAAAGGCGCTGAAATGTGGGAAATACAGGATTTAAGCAGAGATAGAAAGGAGCAGATATGAAATTCAGAGAAGACGGAACCTTTCATATATTACATATAACCGATATTCAGGAAATACCGGAGGTGGCGGAAGATACATTAACCCTGATGCGCAGGGCGCTGGATGCGGCGAAGCCGGATCTGGTGGTGCTCACAGGAGATCAGTTAAAGGGATACAGCAAAAAATTCCGTAAAAAACCCGGGCAGGTGGAAAAAACCATTAACAGGATCATGGAGCCTGTTGTCAGCCGGGGAATCCCCTTTGCGGTAACCTTTGGAAACCATGACGAACAAAGCGGGATGACCAATGACGAACAGATGGAGATTTACCGGAACATTCCCGGATGTGTGGACTGGCTGAACAGCCGCGGACAGGAAATCCTTCATGGGACGGAGGAGGGGACCTTTGCCGTCGGTATCCGTAATTTTGAAGAAACGCAGACCGTTATGGCGGTTTATCTCATGGATTCCAGGGGAGACGCTCCCGGGGGCGGATACCAGACGCTGAATCCCAGGCAGGTATTCTGGTATAAGGGCGCCAGAGATACCTTTGAGCAGGAACACGGCAGACTGATTCCGGGGATTGTATTCCAGCATATTCCCATGCCGGAATATTACCGGCTGCTGAAGAAGACAGATAAGAAGACAAAAGGGGCGGTACGTACCTACCGTACCCATGCCAATGAATATTATGTGCTGGATCCGGAAAAGTACCGGAGCGGCAGCTTCAAGGAAGCGGTGAGTATTCCTGATAATAACGCAAGGGAATTCGAGAGTTTCCGGGAGAAAGGGGATATTTTTGCAGTATACTGCGGTCATGATCACAGGAACAGCTTTGTGGGAAACTGCGGCGGCCTGGATTTGGGCTATACGCCGTCCTGTGGTTTCAATGAATACGGCGACGGTGTGAACCGGGCGGCCAGGGAATTTATTTTCCATGAAGAGGATCCTGCCGCATATGAAACAAGGCTGCTTACCTATAAAGATCTGGTTGGAGGGAAGCCTTCCCGTCCCTTTCGGGATTTCGCGTACAGCCACATCCCTGCGACGAAAGAGGAGGCTGTGGCAAAAATAAAAAAGTACGTGCTTTTCACCGGACTGGCTATAGCAGGGGTTCAGGCGGTGAGGAGCGTATATAAGAGAAGGAAAAAATAGTGATATGGAAAAGAATTATAAGGTGACAATATAAAACTGATTAAAATAGAAAGGGTATTATGGTAGAAATACTTTAAATAATACGGAATATTGACATCTTGGTTGTCACCTTATAATTTTCCAATCCTCCCCAAACAAATACTTCATTTCGGCTAAACGTACACCATTTATTTCCATAAAACCTGAGTCCTCTCCCTTATATTTTAGCTGATAGGATGCCAAATAGGATCGAGTCAGCCCGGCGATATATCCATTATAATAATCGGAGTGGGCCGACATGTATTCTTCACCCAGACGTTTGGTATATGCTTCCTTAAGCTGTTCGGCTGTGTAATAATCGGATATAACTTCTCCGGTCACCCATGAAATCCATCCATACTCGTCTGTTGTTGGATCTGCTGTATCTTTAAATCTCTTTTCCAGTTCTTTTTCTAGTTTTCCGATATGTTCTTCCGGACATTTGAGTGTCATGTTTTGTAAGCCCAGCATGAGTTCTTTGCTTTCAAAGAAAGACATGCTTACTTCCATACTAATGCCATAAACCTGGATTTTATCCTCTAATGTCACCCAAAAAGTACCATCTTTTTCTGCAGTCTCATCGATAAAAGGATATATTTTTTTGACTTCTTCACTACTCATTCCCCAAGTCAGTCCCTCAATCGGGGGATCCCATACATTTTCTTTTTTGGATGATTCCCCACAGCCTGTCAGAAGCAGTAAAGAGATGGCTGTTAATATAAAAATACAATATTTATGTTTCATACTTGTGCCTTTCTTTATCTTTCTGCCTGTAATAAATAAGGCCCGGAGGTTCATCCATTCGGTCACTTTATTCAAAAATATTGACGTCTCCAACCAGCCACTCCATGGATACATTCAAAGCCTTTGCAAGGACACGCAATTCAGCATCACAAACATGACGCTGATTTTTTTCAATTCTCGAAATAATCAATTTGGTCATATCTTCAAAACCCAGCAGCTGGATTTTCATGGCAAGTTCCTCCTGCGTTATTGGCGGCTGCTGGAGTGCCCGTCCCAGTCTGACGCGATCTGCACATATATTTCCTTTAATTACAAACATACTTTTTGTCAATTATGTCACCTCCGGAGTATCTAGTTTGCATATTTTATATATTTATATTTGATTTTATTGCAAAATAAGATATAATACTGAATAGACACGATACAAAATATCTAGTTTAGATATTCTTTGTAAATTTTTTTATTGCAATAGTTACAAGACAAATCGTTTGAGGTAAGGGAGGATAGATAGGAAGCCAGCATGAATATCATACCCATACCCTTTGCCGGATATGTATTGGGTCAGGGAGCCTTGGAACAGAGGTATGGGGAATATGCAGACAGATATGTGAAAAATGTTGAAATAAGACATTAAATTAATTATGTAAAGGGAGGAGGAATTGTTTATGGCGGTGAGAACAACCGGGGAAAAGGGAAGGGTTATGAAAAGCCAGCCGAATGCTAAGAAAAGCATGGGGAAAAGGATATCTGTGGAGGTGAAAAGACACTGGCAGTTATATCTGATGCTGGTTTTGCCTGTGACCTATCTGATTATTTTTGCCTATTTCCCTATGGGAGGGGCAATTATCGCGTTTAAGGATTATTCCATCCGGGGAGGAATCTGGGGTAGCGAATGGGTAGGCCTAAAACACTTCAAAAATTTTTTTACCACACCGGATTTCAAGAATCTAATGACAAATACACTTGCTCTCAGCCTATACAGCCTTATAATCAGTTTTCCTATGCCTATCCTGCTTGCGTTGGCAATCAATGAAATGCGGGGGCGGCATTATAAGAAAATGGTTCAGATGGTTACATATCTGCCTTATTTTATATCGACAGTAGTATTAGTTGGGATAATGCAGAATATTTTTTCGGTCCGGACAGGGCTGGTCAACAATATTATTACCTTGTTTGGGGGTACAGCAGTTGATTTTATGGGAAAGCCGGAACTTTTCAGAAGCCTGTATGTATGGTCGGGTGTCTGGCAGGGGATGGGATACAGCGCGGTTATTTATATCGCGGCACTTGCGAGTGTGGATATTTCTCAGACAGAGGCCGCCATTATTGACGGTGCAGGCCGTTTTGCAAGAGTATGGAATGTAGACATTCCGGCAATTATGCCGACGATTGTAATTCAGCTGATTCTGGCGGTAGGCAGTATCATGAGCCTGGGCTTTGAAAAGGTATATCTGATGCAGAATCCGGTGAATATGCAGTCTTCTGAGATTATTTCCACCTTTGTGTATAAACGGGGTCTTATTAATTTCCAGTATTCTTATGCAACAGCAGTGGGATTGTTTAATTCTGTATGTAATCTGGTTCTGATAGTGCTTGCAAATATGTTTTCCAAAAAGGTAAATGAGACGAGCTTGTGGTAAGGAGGTAGCTATGGCAAAGATTGTTAAAAAGAAAAATGTGTCTGTCCGGTATTATACGAAACCGAAGGATTACTTATATATGGCGCTTGTCCATATTTTATGTGCCGTATCTGTGATCTGTATTATGATTCCATTGATTTATGTTGTGGCGGCTTCTTTTTCGTCGCCGAAGGCGCTTCTTTCAGGCAGGGTCTTTCTGCTGCCTGTGGATTTTACCCTGCGCGGATATAAAATGCTTCTGCAGCATCAGCTGCTTGTAACCGGGTTCGGCAATTCCCTTTTATACACGGTGGTAGGGACTGTGATTAATTTGGTTATGACAGTTCTGGCAGCCTATCCGCTTTCCCGTAAAGATCTGGCGATTCGTAATCCGATTATGCTTTTGTTCACGTTTACCATGCTTTTTAACGGCGGTATGATTCCTACTTATATTCTGATTAAAAATCTGGGAATGCTGGACAGTATCTGGGCACTGGTGGTACCGACTTCTATTTCGGTCTGGAACCTGATTATTACCCGTACCTATTTCCAGTCGACAATTCCCGGGGAAGTACAGGAAAGCGCAAGCGTGGATGGCTGTGATGATTTTACCTTCCTGATTAAAATTGCCATTCCTCTTGCAAAGCCGATCCTGGCAGTTAATGTCCTGCTGTATGCGGTAGGACACTGGAATTCTTATTTTAATGAAATGATGTATCTGAGTACAAATACCAAATTCCCTCTGCAGCTGGTTCTGCGGGAGATTCTGGTTAATATGGGCACGGCAGGCATGACGCTTGATGTAACGAAACAGCTTGAGATGCAGGAAACGAAATATCTGCTGCAATATTCAAGTATTATTGTGGGTTCCGTGCCGGTTATGCTGCTTTATCCCTTTGTACAAAAATATTTTGTAAAAGGAATTATGGTAGGGGCGATTAAGGGATAGGACAAACGGGGGTTATTATTGGAATATTTCATTCTCGATGACGGGAATGGAATGTTTCAAAAAAAATATAACAAGGAGGATTTGTAACTATGAAAAAAAGAGTAATGGCCTTGCTGTTATCTGCGTGTATGGTATTGGGTATGGCAGGATGTTCGTCCGGGAAAGCAGAAACCACTTCGGACGGCGGAGGAGGTAAAGCCTCAGATGCGGCATCCGAAGCGGCGGCGGATGCTTCCGGACCGGAAGGCTTTAACGCTACCGGCATGCCGATCATGAATGAAAAAATTACGCTGAAGGTATGGATTGAAGGAGGGGCGGATATAGACTGGGAACAGAACCGGTTTGTAAAGGAGATTGAAGAAAAATCCAATATCAAGATGGAGATTATTTCGACGCCTCTCTCTGATGCTCTCCAGAAGAGAAATCTGATGCTGGCCAGCGGGGATTATCCGGACCTTATTCTGACAGACTGGCCGACAGTATTTACAAAGTCAGATGTTATGCAGTATGGGGTTAAGGAAGGCGTTTTACTTCCCATTACGGATTACATTGATAAGTATGGCAACAATATGAAACGTATTTTTGACGAGAATCCTCATTATAAGGAGAGTTGTATTGCACCGGATGGGGAAATCTATGGATTCGCACGTTTCTCAGAGTGCTATCACTGCAGTGCATATCCCAAGATTTATCTGCGTCAGGACTGGATGGATGCCCTGGGACTGGATATGCCTGAAAATACGGAAGAGCTGAGAGAAGTATTAAGGGCCTTTGTCAATGATGATCCCAACGGAAACGGAAAGAAAGATGAAATCGGAATGATCGGCGCCACTACCTGGAATACGATGGTTGAATACGCATTGATGGGTATGTCTTTCCAGACTGTAAAACCGGATTTCTGGCTCAGTCTTGGTGCTGACGGAAAATCGGTGGAATTTTCTCCGTCGACAGATGCTTACCGTGAAGGACTGCGCTATATTAAGAGCCTTTACGATGAAGGGCTGATTGATGGCACTTCCTTTACCCAGAAGGAAGATCAGATGGCACAGACAGTCAGGACAGAACCACATGTGGTTGGAATGTATGTCTGTGATCATGCGGGCATGGGCTATGACAATAATGACCCGGTGGAAGCGGAAAATTATCAGATTCTGATTCCTGTGGCAGGGCCGGATGGCTTCAGACGTCAGGGGCAGAACGCGAACGAGGGTGAAATACAAGGATTCCATGCGGTAATTACAGATGCTTGTAAGTATCCTGAAGCCGCTTTCCGACTGATCGATGAGTTCTTCTATGATGATGATTATAATATGGAACGTATGCATGGAGAACGGGGGATTGGCTGGGATTATGTTCCGGAGGGAACCAAAAATGTATTCGGCGGTGAGGCCAGATATGTTGTAAATTCTGTTTCTGAGGATCAGAGTGCAGAGATCAAGAAGGATCTGATGGGAGTAGGACCGCAGGCAGATTTGGCTTCGTTCCGTCTTTCCATGCTTCCTGAGGCGGAGGATATTTATCAGCCCGGAAATTATGAGCAGCGTATTACCCTTGATACCCAGAAAGTAGAGCAGTATATCCCGGAAGAAAGGCTGGATTATATGGTATACATTCCTCTGGATATGGCGGATGACTATGCGGAAATCCAGACGAATCTTAATAACTTTGTCCGTATGGCTACCGTTCAGTTTATTACGGGTGATCGTGACATCGAATCCGGCTGGGATCAGTATCTGAGTGAACTTGATTCGTATAGAGTTGATCGCTATATTGAAATATATAAGGCTGCTACCGGCAGATAAAAAGAGATAGGACGGTCAGGCTTCCGGATATCAACCGGAGCCTGACTGTTTTTACGTAAGCAGGCATTTATTCTTATGCAATGGGAAAGGAAGAGACAGTATTATGGAATTATGGTACAAAGAACCGGCATCCTATTGGGAAGAGGCGCTTCCGCTGGGGAACGGAAGGCTGGGGGCAATGGTATGGTCGGGGACGGATCAGGAAAAAATCTCATTAAACGAGGATTCCCTGTGGTCTGGTTATCCCCAGAGCCATGATATATCCGGAGCAGCGGAATACTATTTACAGGCGCGCCGGCTGTCCATGGAAAAGAAATATGAGGAGGCACAGGCGCTCCTTGAACAGAATGTGCTTGGGGAATATACGCAGAGCTATCTGCCGTTAGGGGAACTGACGTTGGATATGGCACATCCTGAAGGAGAGATACGGAATTACAAAAGGGCATTGGAGCTTGAGAAGGCACTTTCCAGACTGGAATATTCAGCAGGGGAGATTAATTACACACGGGAAATGTTTATCAGTGCGCCGGATCAGGTTATGGTGATGCATATTTCAGCCGACAGGCCGGGTATGGTTTCCCTGAAAGCCGGTTTTTCCTGTCAGCTCCGCGCAGAAGTGTCCATAGAAGAAAACAGGATGATCCTGGATGGAATCGCTCCCTCACAGGTGGATCCTTCCTATATTGATTCTCCGGATCCTGTTATTTATGAGGATGCTCCGGATAAGAAGGGAATGCAGTTTTGTGCGGTGCTGGAGATTGATTCTGAGGGCGGGGAAATGAAAAGGCTGCCGGAGGGACTGGAGGTAATCCATGCGGACAGTGTTACCCTGTTTCTGGCTGCCCGCACAAGCTTTAACGGTCCGTTCCGGCATCCGTTTCTGGAAGGAAAGCCTTATAAAGAACCCTGCTTCATCGAACTTCAGGCTGCACGGAAAATAGGATATGACAGGCTTCTTGAACGGCATATAGAAGAATATCAGCAATATTTTAACCGGGTTTCCATGGATCTGGGACCGGGAAGAGAGGAATTGCCTGTTCCGGAACGGCTTGCTGACTGGGATAAGGATGTGGATCCGGCACGGTTCACCCTGCTGTTCCAGTACGGGCGTTACCTTCTGATCTCCAGCTCCCGTCCGGGAACGCAGCCGGCTAATCTTCAGGGAATCTGGAATCAGCATCTTCGCGCCCCATGGAGCTCTAATTATACAGTCAACATCAATACGGAGATGAACTATTGGGGAGCGGAAACGGTGAATCTGCCGGAAATGCATGAGCCTTTATTCGATCTGATTCGTAATCTGAGGATCAGCGGAGGGAATACAGCCCGTATCCATTATAATGCCGGAGGTTTTGTATCGCATCATAACAGTGATATATGGTGCCTTTCCACTCCGGTGGGAAACCGCGGAAAGGGTACGGCAGTGTATGCTTTCTGGCCGCTTTCAGCCGGCTGGTTAAGTGCGCATGTTTACGATCATTATCTTTTCTCAGGGGATTTGGATTTCCTGCGTCAGACAGGTTATCCTGTCATTCATGATGCGGCACGCTTTTTCCTGGATGTCCTTACTGAAAATGAGGATGGTGAGCTTATTTTTGCACCGTCTACCTCTCCGGAGAATCAGTTTATTTATCACGGCAAAGTATGTGCAGTCAGTCAGACGACCACAATGACGATGGCGATTGTCCGTGAAGTGTTGGAGAATGCTGCAGCCTGCTGCAGGTTACTGGGAATCGATCAGGAATTTCTTGCAGAAGCGGAAGAGGCGCTTGGACGTCTTCCTTCTTACCGGATCGGCTCAAGGGGCGAACTGCTCGAGTGGAATGAAGAGCTGGAGGAAAACGAACCGACGCACAGACATACTTCCCATCTCTATCCTCTATATCCGGGCAGACAGATTTCTTTGGAGGAAACACCTGAACTGGCGGAGGCCTGCCGCCGGACACTCGAACTGAGAGGAGAGGAAAGCACCGGTTGGGCGCTTGCCTGGAGAATCTGTTTGTGGGCCCGTCTGCATGACGGAGAAAAGGCTTATGGGATGCTGAAAAAGCAATTGCGCCCTGTGGACGGCAGCAATCCCATGAACTATCAGCAGGGGGGAGGCTGTTATCCCAATATGTTCGGCGCACACCCTCCCTTCCAGATTGATTCCAATTTCGGATCCTGCGCAGGTATCGCGGAAATGCTGATGCAAAGCACGGAAGAAGTGATCGATCTGCTTCCGGCACTTCCGCGGGCTTTTGGAACAGGTATGGTTTCCGGACTGCGTACACGTGCAGGAGCGACGGTCGCTGTCAGCTTCCGGGACGGCAGGCTTGAAAAAGCGGAGCTGAAGGGGACGATGCCGCAGGAAAGGGAACTGACTGTCTGTTATAAAGGCAGAAAGAAAAAAATAATCCTCGGAAAGGGAATGTCAGTCAGCTTAACGGAGGCGGATTTCTGACAATTATGCGTAAAATTTTCCTGTGAATCTCCTGTGGCGGGGCAAAGGAAATTTATACAATTATGTCAGAGGAATTGGGGAAAAGAGTATAGATTTAAGGCGCTGCGTGAAGAAATTCCGCAGTGTCTTTTTTTTATTTGTAAGAAACTTGTAAGAGTTTTGATGGAATTTTAAAAAGATTTGTCCGTTAACATGAAGTAACAACAAAAAAGAAAGGACAATCAATTTATGAAAAAAACAGCCGTGAGTAAAACATTGGCGCTTTTTCTGTCGGCCGCGCTGCTTTTTGCGGGCTGCGGCAAAACGGGCGGAGAGCAGGAAAGCGTGGGAGATATGGCCGGAGGCGGCGATAAAACCATGGGAAGATATGTGGAGGAAGAAATAGGCAGACCGGAAGAAATGGAGAGAAATGGAGGAATAGTCCGGCTTGCGGATGGTACCCTTCAGATTTTTGACTTTAATCAGGGCCCCTTTGTGTCTCAGGATGAAGGAAAAACCTGGACCAAAAAGTATGATGACTGGTCAGGTATGGTGGGTGAAGGCTATTTTATGAATGCTGCTGCTGCAAAGGATGGAAGCCTTTTCCTGGTATACAGTACTTATGATGCGGTGTCTTCTGAGGAAGGGGAAGAAGCATCTCAGGAAGAGGTGTCTGATGCGGAGCGCTCCGAACAGCCGGATACGGAGCCGACAGAGACAGAAGATACCGAAGTACAGGTGGAAGAGTCCGACATGTTTACAATAGACTGCCATTATATGTTTGTTTCTCCGGAAGGAGAGACTCGTGAGATTATGCTCCCTTTTGACATGGATAACTATGAACTTATTACAAACTGCTGGTATACACCGGACGGCAGACTGCTTGCCAGCCAGGGAGGGGCCATTTATGAGATAAACCAGGAGGATGGTTCTCTGACCGTGCTTTTTGAAACAGATGGGGATGCGGATACAGCATGCTTCTCCGACACACAGATGGTGGCCTTTACAAATACCAAAGCCTATCGGTTTGATTTGGTAAAGGGGGAGCTGATGGAACAGGATGAGGAGCTTGATAAATTTATCAGCGGCCTGACGAACAACGGTGAAAAAGGGGTTTACTGGACCAGCGGCAATTATAGCTTCCTTGTAGCGATGGATAAAGATAATACACTTTATCTGGCCTGTCAGGACGGCCTGTATCAGTGTACCGCAGGAGAAAGCCCGAAGCAGCTTCTGCAGGGAACCCTCTGTTCCATGGGAGATCCTTCCAATGGAAAATACGGAATGCTTGTGGAAGACGGTCCGGTATTCCTGGTTCTTTTCTCCTCAGGGTTATCCCGTTTTACCTATGACGAGACAATGCCCGCCACCCCGGACAAAGAGCTGAAGGTTTACAGTCTTAAGAAGGATCAGACTCTGCAGCAGGCTGTTTCCGCTTATCAGAAGGCTCACCAGGATGTTTTTGTAAAATATGAAGTGGGTATGTCGGGAGAAAACGGGCTTACAGCAGAGGATGCTATTAAGGCATTGAATACGGAGATTATGGCAGGAAACGGGCCGGATGTAATTATGCTGGACGGCCTTCCCATAGAATCCTATCTTGCCAAAGGAATGCTGGCAGACTTAAGTGAAAACCTGAAGGCAGTAGAAGAAAAAGAGGAATTTTTTGATAACATTACCCGGGTATACGAGGAGGATGGGAAAATATATGCCATACCTACCAGATTCCGGATTCCTCTTCTCATGGGAAATGAGGAGTTTGTATCAAACATACAGGATTTGTCTTCCCTGTCAGCCGTTATGGAAGAAATGAGAGAGAAAAATCCGGAAGGAAGCATTTTATCGGCATATACGCCGGAAATTCTGCTGAAAATGCTGGCAATCGCGAGTGAACCGACCTGGAGTAAGGAGGATGGAAATCTTCAGGAAGAGACGGTTAAGGAATTCCTTACACAGGCCAAAAAAATTTATGATAATGAAATCAGCGGTATTTCTGATTCGGAAAAGGAAGAATTCCTGAATTCCGTCAGAGGTTCGGATGACAGTTCGGGTACGGCGGAGGAAACAGCGCTGGATATTTCCTGGAGTATCCTGAATTTCCTGACCAAGTCCCAGGCACAGCTTGCCATCGGGGCATCACAGCAGGTAAGCCTGGACTTTACCAATGTAATTTCCGTTCCCAGGGTTAAGCCTGAGGTAGTATATAAACCGCTCTCTCTTCAGGCTGAGAATGTATTTCAGGCTGAGTCCATAGTCGGCGTGTCCGCTAAGGCTGCGGAGCCGGAAATGGCCAGGGAATTTGTGGAAATGCTTTTATCCTATAATGTGATGTCTATGCAGCAGGAACCATATCCGGTGAACGCTGCCAGCTTTGACAGCCTCTTTGATACGGATATGGAAGGGGATGGCGCATTCGGCTCTATGGGCATCAGCAAGGATGACGGCAGTGTTGTAACCCTGGATTTATATTGGCCAAATGAGGAAGAGCAGAAGGGACTGGAACAGATGGTGAGAAGCCTTAAAACCCCCTACCTTCCCGGCAGTCCTATAGAACAGGCGGTTCTGGAAGCAGGTGTATCCGTACTGGAAGGAAATATGAGTGTAGATGAAGGAGTGGCGCAGATAAAACAGAAGATACAGTTGTATCTGTCTGAATAAAAGAAAATGAAAAAAAGAAGAAAGAAAAGAAAATCCGCATATCTTTTTTTCCTGCTGCCCAGCTTCCTGGGAGTGACCCTGTTTGTATTGGCGCCCTTTGCAGATGTGGTCAGACGATCCTTTGTTACGGCAGTAACCGGAGAATTCAGAGGCTTTGAGAACTATAAAATGGTCTTTGAGACAAGGGCCTTCCGGATGGCGGCAGGAAATACGGCGCGGTTTATTCTGGTATGCCTGCCGCTGCTGATAGGGCTGGGACTTATCATTGCTTATTTTTTAAGCCGTTTTCCCCGGATCCGCTTCCTTAAATCCGCTTTTTTGTTCCCCATGGCCATACCGGCGGCTACGGTAGTGCTCATCTGGAAGCTTGTATTTGATAAACAGGGATTTCTTAACCTTGTGCTGACCAGTCTTTCCGAAAGGCTGGCCGGCATGGGTCTTGTGGAAGCAGCAACGGTTTTTCAGACAGACTATATGGGGACAGCTGCCGCCTTCTGGGTGTTGGTTTTCAGCTACATATGGAAAAACCTTGGATATACGGTAGTGCTGTGGCTGACAGGCATTCTTTCCATATCTGAGGAAGTGCGGGAAGCGGCACGGGTGGACGGTGCGGGAGAATGGAAATGCTTTATAAGAATTATTATGCCTAACCTGAAGCCGGTTTTATATACCATAACAGTGCTCTCCTTTTTGAATACGTTTAAGGCATTCCGGGAGGCGTATCTGGTAGCGGGCTCCTATCCGGATGAAAGCATGTATCTGCTTCAGCATTTGTTTAACAACTGGTTTACCAAGATGGATTTTGACAAAATGGCGGCAGCGGCGGTATGTATGGGACTGCTGTTATTTGCCGCAATTATGCTGCTGCAGAAGCTGTGGGATGAAGGAGATTGACGATGACGGGATTTTTATATGGACATCAGGGAAAAAGAAGGAAGCTGAAACGTGCAGCGGGCCGTATCTTCAGGAAAATGCGGGAAATGGTTATTTACGCATTGCTTGTCCTGATCGGGCTTTTTCTCTGTTCCCCTGTTTTGCTGCTGTTATCCGGTTCCATAACCGGAGATTATGAATTGACCCAGGCGCTGAAACCGGCCCTCCTTGAAGGAAGCGGATTTATATCATGGGACTTCATTCCGGAGTTCCCCACGTTTGCATCATTTCGGAAACTCTTATTTTATTCTCCTCAGTTTTTTATGCTTTTCTGGAACTCAATAAAAATGGTGCTTCTGATTCTGGCAGGACAGCTTTTGGTTTCGGTTCCGGCAGCCTGGGCCTTTGCAGTATATAAGTTTCCATTCCGGAAAATTTTGTTTACGCTCTATATTGTACTTATGCTGATGCCTTTTCAGGTGACCATGCTTTCCTCCTACCTGGTACTGGACAGACTGCATATGCTTGACACCCAGGGGGCGGTGATCCTTCCGGCGATATTTTCCACGTTTCCCGTATTCCTTATCTACCGGGGGTTCCGAGGTGTTCATCCGGGTCTGCTGGAGGCGGGGAGAATGGATGGAGCGGGGGAACTGAGGCTGTTTGTAATGATAGGACTGCCCCTGGGTTCATCGGGAATTCTGTCCGCGTTCGTCCTGGGATTTTTGGAGTATTGGAATATGATTGAACAGCCGCTTACCTTTCTGAAAAACAAGGCCCTCTGGCCTCTCTCCCTGTATCTTCCTGAAATAGGGCTGAACCAGGCCGGATTTGCTTTCGCGGCATCGGTGGTCACGCTGATTCCGGCTCTATTTATTTTCCTCCTGGGACAGGATTATCTGGAGCAGGGAATTGCGATGAGCGGGCTGAAGGAATAGATTTTCCGGACAGAGATGAAAGAGGAACAGGAGAAATATCATGGATTTTATACGGAAAAAGAAAAAAATTCTTATTGCAGGCTGCATATTCTTTGGAATTATGTTTTTATGCACCCTGCTTTCCAAAGGGATATATGGGGCCAGCCTTCCGCAGGTGGAAACGGCTGTTCCGGAAAAAAGAGCCATCGGGCATACGGTGGAAGCGGCGGGAAATATCACTGCGGGCAGAGAGCTTGCGGTAGATGCGGTGAGCGGACTGAAAGTAAATCAAATTTACGTCGATCTCGGAGACAGTGTTTCCGAGAATACACTGTTGTTTGATGTGGATCAGGAGGATCTCAAGGAGAAGATAGCCGAGCAGGAGCTTGCCATTAAAAAACTGGAAATGAGCAATGAACAGGCACGGCAGCAAAAAGAACTCGATGCGCAAAAGGATCTGCTGAACCAGAACCGTTCCCTGGAGGATTATGCGCTCGCAGATACGGAAGAAAACCGTAAAATCGAACAGGCAGGGGATTCCGTGGCAAAGGCGGAGGAAAAGCTGAATGATCATCTAAACAACCAGCCGAAACAGACCTCCGATGAGGACAGAAATAATAAAAAACAGGAATATACGGATTGGGAAAGCCGAATGAAGGATCTGCAGAAGCAGCAGATTAGTGCATCTTCTGAACTGGAGTCTGCAAAATCTGCGGAAGAGGCGGCACAGAAAGCTTTGGATGACTATATTGCGGCCCATGGCAGCAGCGGCAATACGGGATCCGGGACAGATGGGGGCCAGGCGGCGCCCGAAGAAAGTCAGCAGCAGGAGAGCAGTGCCGCTCCGGCTGCGGAAGGGGATGTAAGCGGTAATGATACCGGAGGCAGTACAGACAATGAAAACTCAGATGATAATTCTTCCGGAGGAAATCAGGGCAGCGGACAGTCCCAGGATTCCGGTGACAATAATTCCGGAAATAATGGAAATAACAATGACCCGGAAAGGGAAAAACTGGAGGAAGCGCTGAAAGCGGCCGTATCCAGAAGAGAAAACGCGCAGAAAAGGCTGAAAGAAATAGAGGATGAGCTTGCAAAAGGCGATGTGGATGCGAAGACAAAGCCGGATTATACAGGGGAAGATTCTGCCTGGGATAACTGGAAGAGCACCAAAAAAAGCCTGGAGGATTCTGTGGACAGTGCCAAACAGGATCAGGAGAACAGTGTCTGGGATAAGCTGGATGCCATGCTGGAAGCAAAGCGTAAGGTGGAGGATTCCAATCTCAATGGGGATCCTGATCTGACGATAGAAATGAATCAGATGGAGATCACCTACAGGAAAGAAATTCTGAAAAAGTATACACAGCTGGAAAATAACGGGGGACAGGTTTTCGGGGAAGATAATGGTATTGTAACTAAAATTAAAATTTCACCCGGAGAAATCATACCCCAGGGAGCATCAATTGTGCTGGCGGATTTGGATGAAAGTCTGAAATTCCGTGTTATCCTTACCAAAGAAGAAAAAAAGTATGTGGATATAGAAGATACGGTAACGCTTAAGCTGGGAAACAGCGGAAAAACAGTACAGGCGCAGGTTGCTTTCATTGCGGAAAGTGAAAGCATGCCGGGAAGCTATGAGGCTGTTGTTTACCTTCCCGAAGGTGTTGGAACAGTAGGGCAAAGCGGAACTCTTGTGGCGTCCTCCCAGTCGGAAAGCTATCCGATAACCATACCGGCAAAAGCACTTCACAGTGAAAATGAACGATATTATATTTATGTGCTTAGAAAGCAGCAGGGGATTCTGGGAGAGGAACTGGCGGTAAGCCGGGTGTATGTGAATGTGCGGGATAAGAATAATAAATATGCTTCCATTGAAGAAGGAGCCATAGATGCGGAAACGGAGATTGTGGTGGATTCTACGAAGGAGCTTTCGGAGGGGAAAGTGGTGAGGTATGGGAAAAAGTAAATTAAATTGACTAAATAAATCTCTTATGATAGTATGAGGGCATGAGGACACAAATTACTTATCACCTATCAAAGGGAGGCGGTTGCAGATGGTCAGTAATAAGGATTTGGAAATACGTAATAAGTTTGTGAAGGACTGGATAGATAATCCTTCCTGTATACCTTTTGTGTTTACCTGCGGAAATGAAGAAAAACAGGGGATTCCAAAGGATTACACATATTCATGGGAACATTGGATTGTTGACAAAACAGTCAGAATGCATCGTTTAAAGGCGCAAAGTCCGGATGGGAAGCTGGAGCTTTCTGTTGAGTATGTGGAATATACAGATTTCCCGGTATGTGAATGGACAGTATGGATTAGGAATGTTGGAACGGATAATAGTAAAATTATTGAACAAATTCGAAGCATGAAATATTCCTTCGAAGAAAGAGATTGCGTTCTGTGGAAATGCAATGGTGATTTCTGCAGTGAGAATGGCTATGCTCCTTCAAAAGTAAAGCTAACTGAAGAGGCTGTTCATGAGGTGCCTCATGGAGGACGGAGCTGTGATGGTGCGTTCCCATATCACAGGCTTCAGTTTCCTGATTACGGATTGGTCATTGCTACAGGATGGCCTGCGCAATGGGATGGTACTTTCTGTTCAAAGAATGGAAGAACGTTTGTGGATCTGGGACAGCAGCATACGCATTTTTATCTGAAACCGGGTGAAGCAGTAAGAACTCCGAGAATGGCACTCCTTTTTCATGAGGGAGGAGAAGACAGGGCGGTAAATCTGTGGAGAAGATGGGCGGTAAGACATTTAACGCCATGTGAAGGCGAAGATACAATCCATCCCCGGCTGGTAAGACTGAACTCGGGAGGCGGAGAGGAATTTACCTGTGCCACTGAAGAAAATCAGTTGGAAGGAATTGAAAAACTGCATGAACTTCCCCTGTATCAGGATTCGGTCTGGTGGATTGATGCAGGATGGTATCCCTGCTATTATCCGAATGGTGAAAAACACTGGGTTCGAGTGGGAACCTGGGAACCGGATGAAAAGAGATTTCCCAGGGGCCTTACTCCGATAGGAGAAAAACTGGAGGAGGCAGGAATCCCTTTTCTGTTGTGGTTTGAACCGGAAAGAATTATGCAGGGCCAGATGTTGGATAAGGAACATCCGGAGTGGGTTTTGAAAAACGCAGATGAGCAGAAAATGACAGAGGAAGAGCTTGAAGGTGCCACTTTTATGCTGAATATGGCAGATCCTGCATGTGTGGACTGGCTTATAAACCATGTGGATGGAATGATTAAGAAATATAAAATCAAAATTTACAGGCAGGATTTTAACATGGAGCCTTTAGGCTATTGGCAGGCAAATGAAGAAGAAGATCGAAGAGGAATGCTTGAAAATCAGCATGTACAGGGTTATCTCAGATATTGGGATACACTTTTGCTGCGTAATCCGGGCCTGCTTATAGATGCCTGTGCATCGGGCGGAAGAAGATATGATCTGGAAACTATGCGCAGATCGGTCCCTATGCACCCTACAGATTACGGTTATGGAATTCATTCGGTGAAGTTAGCTTTTGCACGTACTATGGCAGAATGGTTTCCTTATTTCAGGCTGATGATCCTGTCATGGGAACAAGAGGATGGAAGCTATAACGAAGGATGGTCTCCGGATGGCGGGAATCAGTATGAGCATTCCAGCAGTTTGGATGCGTTTGATGTACACTGCGGACTTGCCCCGATGGTTAGTCCGGGTGAAGCCACCGGTGAACAGTTGGAATATATCTGGAAAACAGGGGCACAGATTATGATTGACGGGGATTATTATCCTTTGACTCCATTTTCTATTGAGAATGACAGGTACGTAGCACGGGAATTCTACCGACCGGAACGAAAAGAAGGGTTTGCCCAGGTAATACGCCTTGAACATTGTCTCCAGGAGGAATTTCTCCTGATTTTAAAAGGTCTGTCAGAGAAATGTGAATACCAGTTCCGAGATGTGGAGACAGGAGAATGTTTTACTGCAGACGGAAATGAACTGATGAATAAAGGAATTAAAATCTCGATTCCTAATAGAAGCGGTAAAATGTACTGGTTTCAAGCAAAATAAAGTATATCAGGATAATTGAAAAAAGCAGGAAAAACCGATGCTCTGGTTGAATAGGAGCATCGGTTTTTCTTTGTCTGAAAAAGAATTAAAGTAAATAAATATTATTAATAAACAAAAAAATAGATTAAAATAATTATTATTTATTATATTATTAGATAAAATTACCAAAATAAAAAGCGATAAAAATAAATTAAGTAAAAAAAGTTGACATATATCAATGAATTATGTATGATAATAATATCAAATATGTAAGGAATGAGTGATGAGAGTAGGTGATTGAATGAAATATAGAATTGGGATTGATATAGGTGGTACAAAATGTGCAGTCCTTCTTGGAAAAAAGGAGAATGATACAGACGAAAAGACTCTGCTTTTAAAAAAAGTAGTACTTGAAACCAGTAAGACTGACAATCCTGATGAAATGATTTCTTGGTTTATTCAGACGATTGATGCTATCATCAAAGAATTTATGATTCCTCTGAAAGAGGTTGAAGGTATTGGAATAAGCTGCGGCGGGCCGTTGGACAGTAAGGAACGGGTTATATTGAATCCGCCAAACCTTCCGGGATGGGTAAATATACCCATCGGAAGAATTCTGGAGAACAGATTTGATATGCCTGTTATTTTGGAGAATGATGCTAATGCATGTGCTGTGGCAGAGTGGAAATATGGTGCCGGAAGAGGATGCAGGAATGTAGTTTTTCTTACATTTGGAACAGGACTGGGTGCAGGATTGATATTAGATGGAAGGCTGTATCGGGGAACCAGTGATATGGCGGGAGAGGTAGGACATGTCAGGCTGACAGAATGTGGGCCGGTTGGGTTTGGTAAGATGGGGTCTTTTGAAGGATATTGCAGCGGCGGAGGTATTGGTCAGATTGCCCAGATGAAGGTTCTTGAACAAACAGAATGTGGTGTCTTTCCGGAAATCTGCAAAAGCGGTATCCCGCTGAATGCGAAGAATGTGGCGGCAGCAGCTGAAAGAGGGGATGAACTGGCAAAGGATATATATGCGATGAGCGGCAGATATCTTGGAAAAGGACTTTCGATTTTAATCGATATTCTTAATCCTGAGATGATAATAATTGGGAGTGTTTTTGAAAGAAGCAGACATTTGCTGTGGCCCTATGCAAAGGAAGAGATTGACAGGGAAAGCTTAAAACTGGCCAGAGAAGTATGCAGAGTGGTTCCATCGGAGCTGGGGAACAGCATTGGCGATTATGCGGCTCTTGCATTGATGGAAATTTAATATGTACATATCACAGAAATGTAATTCATTGTCTGAAGGGATTGAGGGGATACAAATATGATTCACAACTTTAAAAGAACAGCCCTGGATGGTGACTGGAAATTATTTTATCAAAAAAACAGCGAATATCTGGCAAGCGCGGAGCACCCGGTGACATTTGATGCAATCTGTGCTGAACAAGAGCATATTCCTGCAAAAGTTCCGGGTAATTTAGAAATTGATCTGCAAAGAGCCGGGCGTATTGAAAATCCTTTTTTTGGTCAGAACACTTTGAAAATGCAGGCACTTGAATCAATGCATATGTTTTACGGACGTAAATTTGAGTATCACAGATCGGAGAATACGGTTCCGGTGCTTACCTTTGAAGGGTTAGATACTGTGGCTGAAATCTTTTTAAATGGCTGTAAAATCGGCAGCTGTGAAAATATGCTGATTACACAGACCTTTGAACTAAAAGAAGTCTTTGAAGGTGAAAATGATCTGGTAGTACATATTATCCCTGCTTGTATTGCTGCAAGAGGAAGAAAGATGCAGGCTCTTAATAATGCTTTGAAATATGATTATGAAAGCCTTCGGCTGAGAAAAGCGGCATCTATGTTTGGCTGGGACATTATGCCCCGAATTGTTTCAGGAGGTATATGGAAGCCTGTATATATTGAGGATTTGCCATGTGAATCTTTGAAACAGGTTTATCTGATGACTACAAGTGTCTGTGCGGAAAATAAAACTGCAGATTTGGTATTATTTTATGAAGCGGATGTAAAGGGGGATGATATTTCAGAATACAGAATAAGCCTTAGGGGGCAATGTGGTGAAAGCACTTTTGAGGCACAGGACAGGCTATGGTATACGGCGGGTAAGCTTTACGTACATTTGGAAGATGCAAAGCTTTGGTGGCCTAAAGGCTATGGCGGGCAGAATCTTTATGATGTGAAGGTGACTCTTACCAGAAAAGACCATGTAGTTGATACATGGAATACAAAAATGGGTGTCCGTACTGTGGCTCTTGATAGAACTGCATTGACTGACCAGTTCTTTAACGGGAGGTTTCAATTTTATGTAAATGACCAAAAGGTCTTTATACTTGGTACTAATTTTGTGCCGATTGATGCATTACACAGTCGTGACAGGGAAAGGCTTCCTAAGGTTATGGAGCTTCTGGAAGATATAGGATGCAATGCAATACGCTGTTGGGGAGGCGGTGTATATGAAGATGATTACCTTTATGATTACTGTGATGCGGCAGGGATTCTTATATGGCAGGATTTTATGATGGCCTGTGGGACCTATCCTGTGGATCCGGAGTTCTGCAGTATCATGGGAGAAGAAGCGGAGTTTGTTGTCAGAAGGCTCCGTCAGCATCCCTCTCTTCTTCTCTGGTCAGGAGATAATGAATGTGATATGAGTGCATTCAAGAAACATCCATCAGGAAACAGGGTTACAAGGGATGTTATCCATTCAGTGGTAGAATATGAGGATCCGGTAAGACCATTTCTTCCAAGTTCTCCTTTTGTAGATAAAGAAGCGGAAGGGTATCCTGAAGAATATTTGCCCGAAAATCATTTATGGGGTCCAAGAGATTATTATAAGTCAAATTATTATAGAAATTCCTTATGCTGTTTTGCAAGTGAGATTGGATATCATGGATGTCCGTCCAGAGAATCTATAGAAGAATTTATTCCGGCCGATAAGCTTTGGCCATGGCAGGATAATGATGACTGGATGGTGCATGCGTCAGCAATGGAGCTTGGCAATGAAGGGAATTTTAATTACCGGATTAAGCTGATGGCAGATCAGGTCAGGGAACTTTTTGGGACAGTGCCTGAAACGTTGGATGATTTTGTGACGGCAAGCCAGATTTCGCAGGCTGAAGCGAAAAAGTTCTTTATTGAGTTTTTCCGGACAGGACAGCCAAACCGCAGCGGAATTATCTGGTGGAATCTGATTGACGGCTGGCCTCAGTTCTCTGATGCGGTAGTGGATTATTATTTCCGTAAGAAGCTGGCATATTATTATATCCGGCAGGTTCAGCAGCCGGTGCTCATTTCTATTAGGGAACCTCAAAACTGGAATTTAGAAATGGTGGCGGTGAACGATACACAGGGAACTATACTTCTGAACTATTCGGTGGTGGAACTGACAACCGGAGAAACAGTGTGCAACAGCAGCGTTTCCGTACCAAAAGGGATCAGTCATCTTCACAATATACCTTATAGTCAGAGTGATAAAAAGGTTTATATGATGAAGTGGGAGTATAATGGAACTTCCGGCAGGAATCATTATTTAGCAGGCAATCCACCGTTCTCCCTGCAGGCCTACAAGGATATTCTGCTCCGGGTATATCAAAAAACTGAAGTTCAGAACAATATAAACAATGAGTTTAGAAAAGGAGGGTTTTAAATGAAAAGGAAAAAATTATTGTCACTCTTAATGACAGGTGTACTGGCATTATCGATGCTGGCAGGATGCGGAAAGACAGCAGAACAGGGAGGAAGCGCTCAGACTGAAAAAGCGTCTCAGGATTCGGAAGCCTCTCAGGGCTCGGCAGAAACAGGTACCGAATCGGAAGCTAAAAGTATTACGTTCCCTCTGGAAGAACCCATTGAAATCAGCGTATACTGCTGCAGCGGCGATTCATCCATGAAGCTGGAGGATACAGCAATCTTCAAATACATGGAAGAAAAGACAAATGTTAAGCTTAAAGTAACAAATGTTAATCTGACTGAAAATGATGAAAAGAGGAATGTCTTGGTCAATTCCGGTGACTATCCTGATGTATTCATTAAAGGAGGCATGTCCCCTGATGAATTGTATCAGTATGGTTCTGAAGGGATTCTGCTTCAGCTGGATGATCTGATTGACCAATATGCCCCCAATTACAAAGCCCTTATTGATGAAAGGGATGCCTGGAATGATGTTACTTCCACAGACGGACATATTTATTCTACATATGAAGTTTCAAAGCCTAATACCGGAAATACGCCTAATATGTGGATTAATGAACAATGGCTGAAAAATCTGGGGCTGGATATGCCCACTACCCGGGAAGAGTTTTATGATGTGCTTGTAGCGTTTAAAGAGAAGGATGCAGACGGGGATGGTGATCCAAATAATGAAATTCCCTGGATTGCTTCAAGCGATATCACTCCTGTAGAATTCCTTCTGCCCTGTTTTGGTTATAACATGCAGGGATGGTGGGATCCATGGACGGTTTCTGAAGATGGCCAATCCATCGAATTTTTCCCTGCAACAGAGAAATATAAGGAAGATCTAGCATTTATTGCGAAATGTTATAAGGAAGGTCTTCTGTATAAGGATTCCTTCAGTATTACCTGCGATCAGATCAGAGCGATGGGACAGACAGGAGAATCTCTTGGTGTATTCGGTGAATGGCATCCCGGAAATGTTGTTGGTTATTATGACAAAACCAAATCTGAGGAGGAGAATAAGATTCTGCAGTATACTGCGTTAATGCCTTTTGGAGATGCTAAATGGCCTACAGCCGGTGGCCTGGTACGCGGTGGTTTCTGTATGACCGATAAGTGTCAATACCCTGAAATCATGATGGCATGGATTGATTTTCTGTATAGTGAGGAAGGCGCTTTGATTGCTGATTATGGCATTGAAGGAGATACCTACGATCTGGTTGACGGAAAGATTAAGATGAGAGATAAGAATAATCCGTCCACAACCTGGGGAGAAAATGTATCCCATGCATTACTGGCTATGGGAGGAGGAACGTTCTCTCCCTGCAAGACTTATGTTGATGACTATGAGATTTATGCAGACCTGGAAAGTGATCCTACTGCGAACCTTCTGTTGGATACATATGATAATTTGGAAGCAAATGATAAGCTGTATCGTGCATGGCCTACTCTTACTCTGACAGAGGAGCAGATTGAAACCAACAGTGATGTCAGCGCAGATACGGATTCTTATCGTTTGACCTACCGTGCTGAAGTAATCACCGGAAAGAAGGATCTGGATTCTACCTGGGATGAGTATATCAGCACATTAAATAAAATGGGTCTTCAGACAGCTGTTGATAACATGAATGATGCTTATGACAAACTGAAATAATGCAGCATGGAAATAAAAATTGTATGGCGGTATCCCATGCCGGGGTACCGCCATATGTAAATGGAGGGATTTGTATTGAAAAAAGTAAAAGAACCAAAGAATAAGGCCAGTTTTTCATACAGATTAAAGAAGGACTTTAAACATAACTGGCTTTTGTGGATTATGTTTTTGCCTGTTATAGTTTATTATGCCATTTTTAATTATGCCCCTATGTATGGTATCCTGATGGCTTTTAAAGATTATAAGGTCAAAAAGGGTATTATGGGTAGTCCCTGGATAGGCTTTAAATATTTTGAACGCTTCTTTTCCGGCTACTACTTCTGGGATTTGATTAAAAATACGCTGGGTATTTCTGTTTATTCACTGGTTGTGGGTTTTCCGCTGGCGATTATCTTTGCAATACTTCTTCACTATTTGACACTGGGTAAGCTGAAAAAGACTGTTCAGATGGTTTCCTATGCGCCGTATTTTATTTCCACTGTGGTTATATGCGGTATGCTTACTATTTTCATGGATCCCGGCAATGGAGTATTCAATAAGGTTCTTGGCTTTTTTGGACGGGAATCAGTTGCATTTTTATCGGTTCCGGAATATTTCAAAACTATTTATGTATGGTCAGGCGTATGGCAGGGCATAGGCTGGAGCGCAATTATTTATATATCGGCGCTGACAGGCGTTGACTATGAAATGCACGAGGCAGCGATCATTGACGGTGCAAGCAAAATACAGCGTATCAGGTATATTGACTTGCCGTCGATTCAGCCGACGATTACCATGCTTCTGATTATGAACCTTGGGAGTCTGATGAGTGTTGGTTTTGAAAAAGTATATCTGCTGCAGAATGATCTTAATTTTAGCGCGTCGGATATTATTTCTACTTATACCTATCGTGTCGGACTGATAAACAGTGAATTTGGCTATTCAACAGCAGTAGGATTATTCAACACAGTGATCAATTTGATTATTCTTGTAGCGGCTAACACAACAGCGAGGAAAGTGACAGGTGATGGATTATGGTAAAAAAGAATGCGTCAGCAACTAGGCAGAAACATAAAATAATCAGTAATTCTCCTAAAGACAGGGCATTTGATATTGCCAATATAATCATTATGATAGTACTTCTGTTTATTTTTGCATGGCCATTGTGGTTTGTGGTTATTTCATCTCTCAGTGATCCGTATGAGGTATGGAATGGCAATGTATTGCTCTGGATAAAAGGCTTTACCTTAAAAGGGTATCAGGAAATGTTCAAATACAAGCCTATCTGGGTTGGTTACAGGAATAACCTTTTCTATACGATAGTGGGTACCCTGATCAATATGGTAATGACTATTCTCTGTGCATATCCTTTGTCGAGAAAAGATTGGATGCCCAGAAGGTTCTGGCTGAAATATTGTCTCATTACCATGTATGTGGGCGGTGGTTTGATTCCTACATATATGGTTATTAAAGGGCTTCATATGACTAATACGATCTGGGCGATGATGATCCCGGGAGCATTATCCTTCTACAATGTGTTAATCGTAAGAAGCTACTTTATGAACAGCATTCCTCCTGATATGCAGGAGGCGGCGGAATTGGACGGAGCGAATCCGTTTCAGTATCTTGTTAAGGTAGTACTGCCTCTGTCTAAGCCTGTTCTTGCGGTAGTATGTCTGTATTATGCGGTAGGGCATTGGAATGATTACTATACAGCCCTGATTTACATCAGTAACAGGGATTTGATTCCGCTGCAGACAGCCCTGAGGGAAGTACTGATATCCTCGGCATCTGTTGCAGATCTGCTGCATAATGCGGATTCTAATACGGCCCTCATGATGCAGCAGAAGATGGAGCTTGCACAGAGCCTGAAGTATACTTCCATTATTGCCGGAATTATACCCATGATGATAGCATATCCTTTTGTTCAGAAATATTTTGTGAAAGGCATTATGGTTGGTGCAATCAAAGGATAAGAGGAGGACGATTATGGGGATCGACAAAGAACAATTTTTAAATCCTGACAGACGGTATGCGATCTATCCGATCTACCATTCGGGTATCATACAGGGGGCTCAAAATGCCGACGAATTACTTGATTGGGGTTATGCAGGCTTAGTGGGGAATATCCCCTATACCGAAGATTTTCCGCATAATAATGAGGCATGGAATATGACCGAACAGGCTTATCGGAAACTGATTAAAAAGGGGATGCATACCTGGATCTATGATGAGAACGGGTATCCTTCCGGTTCGGCGGGAGGAGCGGTTATTGATGAAAATCCGGATTATACGGCAGAAGGCCTTTACTGTTATGAATACTGGAAAACACTCACAGGACCGTGCAGGTATCGTGCGGATGTTCCGGGCGATAAACTGTACAGCGCACTGCTTCTGCCTCTGGATGGCGGGGATCCCGTGGATGTGACCGCTTCTCAGGACAGCAGGGGTACTCTGCATATGGATGTGCCGGAGGGAACATACCACCTTTTTATGATGAGTATACGCAGGCTGTTCGATGGCACTCATGCAGCTGAAAGCTACTCTGAACCAAGAAACTATATATGTTTAAGTGATAAGAAGGCGGCAGAGAGCTTTATTAAAATTACATATGAAGGTTATGCTGAAAAACTGCAGGATGAATTTGGGAAAGGAATTCTTGCATTTTTTACAGATGAACCATCTCTTATATCCTGGAATATCCGTCAGGGAGTATATCCTATCGTTCCATGGCACCGGACTTTTCCGGAAAAATTTGCGGAGAAGTATAATTATCCCATAGAATTGGCAGTAACTGCAGTAGTGACTAAACGCGGAAATGAGATGATCAGACGCAGATGTGATTTCTGGGATTTTGTATCCGACACTGTTGCAGAGGGTTATTTCGGAACGATACAGGAATGGTGTCATGCCCATGGAATCAAGCTTTCGGGGCATATGCTGGAAGAAGAACGGCTTTCTGCCCATGTCATTAACTATGGTTCCTATTATAGAAGTATGAAGCGCATGGATTGGCCCGGTATCGATCAGTTAGACAGTGAACCGCAATATCTGATGGATCATGAAAAACTGCCTATTGCAAGGCTGGCAGCATCCTTTGCTGATATCAGCGGAGAACAGGAAAGCTTTACGGAATTTTCGGATCATACCTCAAGAATGGAGAATAAACAAATAGGTATCGACTGGATTTATTCCAGCGTAAACTGGCATTTTGCATTGGGTATTAATAATTTTACCAGCTATTATAATTTCAGTGCTTTTACAAAGGAACAGATTCAGAAATTAAATACCTATACAGCCAGGCTCGGTTTTCTGCTGAGACAGGGAAAAAGAAATTCCAGGGTTGCATTACTTTATCCGGAAGCCACTATCTGGGCCACTTATACACCTTCTGTATTGGAAAGGGCAAGGGATTTTTCGGAGGCAACCCTGAAAGTCGAGAATGCTTTCAGAGATATATCCTGGGAGCTTTTGGAACGTCAGATTGATTATGATTATGTTGATGAGATGCTGATTCAGGAAGGCGAGGTTAAAAACGGCTGCCTTTGTTATAAGGATCGGGAATATAAGTCTGTTGTTTTGCCTGCGGTAAAGATTCTGAACAGAAAGACAATGGAAAAGCTGGAGCAGCTGCTTGACAGCGGAATTGGCGTGATTTTTGCAGGAGAAATGCCTTCACTGGAAAGGGAAACCGGAAATCCCTGTGATTTCCCGGTAAATATGATGAAATATCGCGGTAATCCTCATTTTTATTACAGTGAAGAAACGACGCTGCCGGGTATGAGTAAGATACCTGCATTGGTAAGGGAAATGCTTTTGGTACCTGATTCCCTTGAATATGTTTTGACCGGGGCGGAAGGAACAGGGAAGATTGTTGATGGTGAAATTATTTCCGGATCAATACTGTCCCACATGAGAGTGGAGGGCAGGAAAAGGATTTTGTTTCTGACCAATATGGGCTGTAAGAATTATAAAGGAAAAGTTATCATGCGCAGTGTGAATCGGGTGGAAACTGCAGATCCGGAGAACGGAAGTATGATGGAAGCTTCAGTCAGCTGGCAGGGAAAAGACTGTTATATTCCTGTGGAACTGAAGCCGTATAAAGGAATCTGCTATATTATTCATGATTAAGGGGAAGAAAACAGTGAGCAGGAAAAAGGCTATATTTTTAGGGGACAGCATTACAATGGGGTATGGGCTGGAGGATCAGACAAAACGATATTCTTCCATTTTCTGTAAAATGGCAGACTGTGAAGAGATAAACTATGGAATTACCGGAACATTGATTGCCAGGGCAGGGGTCAGTGTTCCGGACAACGCAGCTTTTATTGACAGATATGAAAAAATGCAGGAAGGTGACCTGGTAGTGATATTTGGAGGTGCAAATGATTATTGGTGGTCAGATACACCCATTGGAGATGAAAATTCTAAGGATGCAGCCAATTTTCATTGTGCACTCAGATATCTTTGCCAGGGGCTGAAAACAAAATATTCCGGAATTCCTGTCATGTTCGTGATTCCCTATCAGCATCGCGGTTATGGTAATTTTTATGGAGGCAGGGATTTTATGGACGCCTGTTTCCATGATACAAATGCACAGAATTATATGGGGAATACACTTAAGACATATTGTGACCTTATACGCAGTATTTGCAGCAGGTATGATATACCTGCTCTTGATTTATTTTATAACAGCGGTATGGATATACCTGGCAGTGATGAAGATGCTGCAAAATATACTCTGGATGGATGCCATCCCTCTGCTGAGGGACATAACCTGCTGGCACAAAAACTGTATGATTTTGTGCAGAAAAACAATATGTTTTAATAATATAGATATATAAATATTTTAAGAATATATGCAGATAAAAATCAAAATTTAAAATATATTCAGCTCTCCGCTGAAAATTTTATCTGTTACAACGGCAATGGAGCCAATCAGAGGGGCATTGCTGCCAAAGTAGGATTTTTCAACCCGGATTTTGCCATCCTTTTCGGCAACGTCGGAATTCAGTTTCAGTTCCAGTGTATCTTCCAGAATGGTGGTATGAGCGGCAGAATCGTAACCTACTATAATGTGCCTGATATCCATCAGGCTGATTACATTTTTCAGTGCAAAGGCAATATAATTGCAGAAATCATCAACGGCGGCAGTTGCGAGAAAATCCATAGAGGTTGCAGCGGAAATGATTTCGTTCCAGGTATGATTTTTATCCGGGGACAGTAAGGAAGCTCCTTTATAGATGCTTCTTAAGCTTTGCATTTTAGCATTCATAGTATGAATATTGGCGTACAGCTCCAGGCAGCCATTGTTTCCGCAGTTACAGAGAGGTCCCGTAAAGTTGATAGACATATGGCCCAGTTCACCGCCCTGCCCCATATCGCCGTCATATAATTTACCCTTCAGGATATAGCCGACTCCGATGCCGTTCATAATGTGAAGATACAGGAGATTATCCAAATCTTTCGCTTTTTTGCTGTATATTTTTTCTGCCAGGGCTCCGGCACTGCTGTCGTGGATTAAGTAAGCGGGAAGGGATGTTTTTTCTTCGATTATTGATGCAATAGGAAGGTCATGAATACCCCAGAAGTTGGCCGGACTCAGAATTTTACGGTTTATCATATCAACAGGCCCTATGGAGGAAATACCGATTGCCAGAATACGGCGTTTATGACGTGAAACAAGGGTGTGATACAGTTTCATTAATGTATCGATCAGAAGATCTGCATCAGCAGATTCATATTCCCAGTTAATCTGATCAAGAATTGAGCCCTTCAGATCGGCCAGTATCACACTGAGAAGGTTTCGCTTAATGAGCATTCCCATAACCAGAGGTGAGGAAAGGGAAAGATCCAGTGTAATAGGGCGCCGTCCAAGGGCTGTTTCGGAATCATCGACAGGTGCTGTATATTCGCGGATAATGTCTTTGGCAATCAGCTCAGATACAATATTGCCCAAAGTGGTTTTTGTGAGGTGCATGTTTCTGGCCAAATCAGCCCTGGAAACAGATTGCTCAGTCGCAATGAGGCGAAGGGCTAAAGCCCTGTTTTTTTCCTTGATATTAGTTAAATTTGTACCATGCTGCACAGACATAGATACTTTCTCCTTCGGATATGTTGATGCATTAATGATAAGGGATTCCGAGGCAAAAGTCTATATGATTTTTGCTGAATTTTATATAATAATACAATATTTAGATAACTTAAATAACACATTCTGATTAATTTAAAGTAATAAGTAATGCTATGTTATGAATAAGCACTGTAAAACCCATAGCAGGCTTAATATCAGTATGTTTTATGTAGAAATTATTGCTTTTACATATAAAACTAAAATATAAAGTTAATTAAATTGACTTTATCTATTTCAAAATTAACTAAATATGTATTCAAAATCCTATAATCTAACGAGCATATGAAGCACATAGAGAAGAAATCAGAAAATATTACACAGCAGTAATATGGCAATACCTCCCATAATGAGCCCGAACCACTGCTTTTTTGTAAGTTTTTCTTTCCAGAGAAGAATTCCTGCTGCGGTTGTCAGAATCATGGAAGAGCCGTTTACTACAGGGAAAAAGATAATAGAATCCATTGCTCCTGACAGATACATGTTAATCTGGTTGCAAAGAGCAATTCCGATGCCGCAGATAAGAGAGCAGAATATCAGCCTGTGCATTTCACCTTTTGCAAATACACAGATCTTTTCTCCCTTCATGTTCCTGTAATATACAGTAAGGATAATGGAGAATACAGCGGAAATGCCAAAGGCAATGATTAGAAACATTCCAAGTTCATTCTTGTAAAAGGAATTTTGATGGATTTTCTGCATGACACCCACGGCTCCGGAAAATAGAAATGCACCCAGACAGAATAAAAACCATCGCAGTGATGTACCGCAACTGCCATCCTTATTATCAACAGCGCAGATAAAGGAAGCAATCATTAATATGATACCTGCAGCCTGCCATATGGAAACGGTTTCGTTGTACAGTACCATGCCGGAAAGCGCCGGTATTACCATGGCGCATGAAATGATTACGCTGGTGTAGGATAACGGGCCGTTTTCCAGGGCTTTCATATTTAGGATAGCACATAATGCGGTGCTTATGCCAAATACAATACCCAGTAGTATTGTATATAGAGAGGGAATAGCGAGTGAAGAAGTACATGCACTGATTATGATCAAGGTTACCATGGATATCAGACTGGACAGCGCGTTGAAAATGTTCAGGTCAGAATTGTTCCGTACATCTTTTTTGCAGAATTCATTGCGAACGATTCCATAAGAAATAAGATTCATGATGATAGATATAGCCAGTAATAGTGCATTCATTATAATATCCTCACCTTTCAGGAGAAAGAATTGGCTTGTGTTTCAAACGTAGCATGAATAAATAACTGTGTCAAGCATAAAAGTAAATAAATATTATTAAATATCTAAAATATTTAGGAAAATGATTTTAAATGAAAAGAAAATAGATGATTTTTTATAAAAAATAATAACTTGCATACTTTTAAGTAAAATAAGATTACTATTATGGATGAGATCGTATTCAAAATTGAGGAGATAAATTTATGAAGCATATGTTTTCACTTGATGGCAAATGGAGCTGTTCTGGGATTACACCTGAAGGAAAAACAATTAATATTACTGCATCTGTACCATGTTCAGTACATATGGCATTAATAGATGCCGGAATCATCAAGGATCTTTATGTGGAGGATAATGCACTGAAATATCAGTGGGTCGAACAATGTATATGGGAATTTAAAAGAACATTTGTTATAGAGGATGTAAAGAAGGATATGAATATTTGTTTTGAAGGTCTGGATGTGTATTGTGATATCCTTATTAACGATATAAAAATCGGCAGTACTGATAATATGTTTATTGAACATAGCTTCCATATAGGCAATGTAATAAAAGAAGGTGGGAACACCATCAAAATTGTTTTTTATCCACCGGACAGCAGGGTGAAGGAATTTCCGGAAAGAAGTGCGGCTTTTGGGAACTGGACCAGAGTTTATACAAGAAGAATCCAGTGTACTTATGGCTGGGATTGGGTAGAGCGTTTTGTAACCTGTGGTATAGTGAGAAGCGTTTATTTATATTGTGATGATAAGACAGAACTGGATCATATTTATGTTTATACAAATAATATCGACGAGTACAGCGCGCAGGTTAAAATGGAAATCCGGTTTAAAGCTGTGGGAGAAAATACATGGCTTCATATGGAAATATACGACCCGGATGCGGGTAAGGTATATGAGGACAGGAAACTGATAGTTGAGCAGGACATGTATAAAACCGTAGACATTGTTGGGCCTCAGCTTTGGTATCCCAACGGTTATGGGGAACAAAAGCTGTACCATATCATTTTGGAAGTTTTGGAACGCGATACAGTTCTTTCTGTGAAAGACATTAAGTTTGGTATTCATACCATCAAAATATTGCAGAAACAGGATTTGCCTGGCAGTACATATTACAATAAGTGTCTGGAAATCCAAGATACATTGTCCTTTTCACAGGATATAAAGGACTTTGAAAAAAATACAGAATTTTTTGGTTTTATAGTCCTTGTAAATGAGATACCTATTATGTGTAAGGGCGCAAACTGGGTACCCTGTGATCCTATCAGGTTTGCTGGGAATGGAGAAAAAATAAAGAGACTGCTTCAGCTGGCAGGCAGAGCAGGTTTGAATATGCTGAGAGTCTGGGGCGGCGGAGTGTTTGAAGAAGACATATTCTATGAGGAATGTGACAGACTGGGGATTCTGGTTGTACAGGATTTTCTCATGGCATGTGCCTCCTATCCATGCGATGAAGAGTGGTTTTGCACACAGTTGGAGAAAGAGGCAGTTTTTGCAGTGAAGAAGCTTCGCAACCATGCCTGCCTGGCATGGTGGAATGGCGATAATGAAAATGCTGCAGGTGGAAATGATAATCAAAAAGCCTATGATGGAAGAAAGGTTGTCAGAGGAGTTATCATGCCGATTCTTAAAAGATATGATTATATGCATGAAGTATTTCCTTCCAGCCCTTATGGCGGAGACCGTTATGCATCGATTACATCGGGGACCACACATAATACGCAATTTATGTCTCCTAAATATATAGATGTCAGAATAAAGGATATGAATAACTATGAAGATTATTTTGATATCTATTTATCGCGTTTTGACAGCGAAGAGCCTGTTATGGGGGCACCATCTCTCTCCAGTTTACGTAGATTTATGACAGATGAGGAGATTTTTGGAAAAGACATTACCATGTGGAGATATCATACCCGGAATAATCCATGCGGTGAATTTCTGAATTATGATTTATTCCAGTATCATAAGATATTTGCTGAAAAGCTTCTTGGACCATTCAGGAATATATATGACAGATTGCTTAAACTGCAGTATATTCAATATGAACTGGTGAGGAAAACCATGGAGCTATACCGCAGAAACAAATGGTTTTCAGCTGGGATTATCTATTGGATGTTCAACGATGAATGGCCGGCTTCAGGCTGGTCTCTGATTGATTATTTCGGAGTCCCAAAGGCAGGATATTATGCTTTTGCTAATACGGCACAGCCTGTAATTGCCTCTGTAAAGCATGAGAACAGAGCCTATTGCGTATATATATGCAATGATTGCTGTAAGACGGCGGAAGGGCATCTGACAGTGACAGCACAAAATTTTAAAGATAAAGTACATAGCTGGACATGTCAATTTGTATCTGAATCAAATACATCCTGTGTGGTATTGGAGATTCCGGATACGATAATGGATATATATACAGATAAAACTTCCGTATTGCTGTGTGATACGGTGTCGGATTTGGGTGAACATCACACGAGATATTACATGAGTAAGCCGGCGAATGTATCATATCCTGAAGCTAATATTGAGATATTAAAGCAGGATTCGGAAAAAATTACACTGATTGCTGATGCATATGTACCAGTAGTAAAATTGGAAGGGGATTGTATTTTTGAAGATAATTATTTTGACTTAAGGAAGGATGTTCCCAAAACGATACGATTGATTTCTGCTGCAGAAAAAATAACAGATAATATAGAGATAAAAGTGCTGAGCGAGGGAAGAAAGAATGGTTAGTGATAAAATTCAGAAACTGTTGGAGCGTGCGGTTGCAGAAGGAGACAATATGGGATGCAGCGCATTGGTGCTGAAGGAAGGAAAAGAGGTTGCTTATTGCCAGGCAGGTTATGCGGACAGAGAAGCTGATAAAAAGATTGAGAGAGACAGCATGTTCCGTATATTTTCCATGAGTAAGCCTGTGACGGCAGTGGCTGTCATGAAGCTTGTGGAAGAAGGAGAATTAAGCCTTGTGGAACCGGTATGCCGGTATCTTTACGGATTTGAAGATCAGAAAGTGATGCAGGAAGGCGCTCTCGTTCCCGTTAAGCAGAAGGTTCTTATAAAGGATTTGATGAATATGACATCAGGGCTTGTATATCCGGATCCCGATACCATTCCAGGGAAAGCAGTTGCAGAAATATATAAGGAAATAGATGCCGGAGTGCTTTCTACCATGGATGCTGCCAATCGGTTTGGGCAGTGTCCTCTGGCGTTTCAGCCGGGGGAAGGGTGGAGGTATGGTGTCAGTGCAGATGTGCTGGGAGGAATTGTGGAAGCGGTATCCGGTATGAAGTTTGGAACATTTCTCAGAGAAAAAATTTTTGAACCGTTGGGAATGAATGATACGGATTTTTATGTTCCGAAAGAAAAATTTCCGAGGCTGACCAGAACTTATTCTTTAATGGAGGATAGAAGGAATAAAGAAGACAGGACAAAATTGCTGGGAATCAGTGTGGATATGAAAGAAAACCCGTCTTTTGAATCGGGGGGAGCAGGATTGGTGTCAACTATTGATGATTATGGATGTTTTGGCTCCATGTTGAATAACGACGGCTGGGAAAATGGGAATCGGATATTGCAGCCAGCCACGGTGAGGTTCCTTACCAATGCAGGCCTGGCCGAAAAGCCTCAGAGAGAGTTTATAAGTACGATATCGAACAGTCTGGGCTTTACATATGGTAATTTGATGAGAGTGACAAATGATCGGAGGCTGGCGGGCAATATGGTGGGAGACGGGCAGTATGGCTGGGATGGTGCCCTGGGAACCCTGTTTGCCAATTTTCCTGGAGAAAATATTACCATTATATATATGATGCAGAGAATGCAGGGCGGAAAGATGGATGTATGTTCCCGATTATGTAATATAGTCATGAGTAGTTTTTAATGCGGAGTAACTTGATTATATGCTGCCATCTGTAATTTGTAAAAAATCTTTTGACAAATCCCTTTCCCCTTGTTATTATTAGTGCAGTAAAAGAAAGAGAGGTATTTTTGTGTTAATTGCAGTCAATGTGAGGAAGATAAGCAAATAGCGATCAGGCAGAAGCGGAGAGATAGTTTCGGCTTTCCTTCTGTAAGTCTGCCCTGATGGATTTCCGAACAGGCTGCGTTTACAGATACTGATATCTTATAGACGGCATAATCCTGCTTGCGGGATTATGCCCTTTTTGTTATATGCCGTGCGGACGGCATATGGAAACAGGCTCCCGGACAGGATTTATATCCGGGTTATTATGGAGATCCACAGGGTAAGTCTGACCCTGTGGATTTTTACGTTTATGGCTTCCTCAGTAAGGAACAATGAAAATGAAAATTATAAATCTGGAGAGAATAGAATAAATGAATGATATGAATGAAATGCTGGAATTTCAGCAGATAAAAGAAATGTTAAAGGCGTATGCCATGACGGAAAAGGCAAGAGAACGTCTGGAAGCGCTGAAACCTTATCTGGATCAGACAAGAGCGGAGGCGGCTGTACGTGAAACCACGGAGGGAAGACGAGTTCTGGATGCTTTTGGAAATCCTCCCTTTTCAGAAACCGAGGGCATACGGAAAACAATACAGGAGGCACAGGCGGGCATCCTGCTCAATCCGGATCAGCTGGAGGAAATCCGTCAATTTGCAGTTATGTCCATACGCCTTGTGAGATATCTGCAAAGATGCAGAGAGCTTGCGCCGGGACTGGCGGGCTTTGCGGCCGGTCTTCAGGATCTTTCCCATCTTCAGGACGAAATTGAACGCTGCATCCGTGGGGGAAGGGTGGATGATTATGCCAGCAAAACCCTGCGAAGCATACGGCAGAGAAAAAACCAGGCGGAAGAGCAGATAAGGACAAAACTGGATTCCATGCTGCGCAGCTCGAAAAGTTACTTTTCCGAAAGCTTTGTTTCCAACAGAAACGGCCATTATACCCTTCCTGTAAAAAAGGAATATAAAAATAAATTCCCTGGTACGGTAGTGGATGCTTCCTCCACCGGGGCTACTTTCTTTATTGAACCGGCAGCGGTTTCCAAACTCCGTGAGGAAATAAATCATCTGGAAACAGAAGAAGAAAATGAAGTTAAGATTATTTTGTATACCCTGTCCGCGCTGGTGGAGGATAACCGGGAGGCCATTACAATAAACCTGGAATATATGGAAGAGCTGGATTATGTATTTGCCAAAGGAAAGCTGAGCGCCGGCATGGGGGCCAGGGAACCGGCACTGAATACCAGGCGTTATGTAAAAATCAGAAACGGGAAGCATCCGCTTCTGAAAAGTGAAAGTACGGTACCCTTGAATATACAATTCGGGGAGGATACAAAAGGCGTTATAATTACGGGACCTAATACAGGAGGAAAAACAGTTGCCCTGAAAACGATAGGCCTGCTGTCGGTTATGGCCTGCTGCGGTCTGCATATTCCCTGTGAAGATGCGGATTTGGCCATGAATGCGGATGTTTTCTGTGATATCGGGGACGGGCAGAGTATAGCTGAAAATCTGTCCACCTTTTCCTCCCATATAAAGAATATTATCCGTATTTTGGAGAAGGCGGATGAGGAAAGCCTGATATTGCTGGATGAACTTGGCTCAGGGACCGATCCGGCGGAAGGTATGGGCATTGCGGTCGCCGTACTGGAAGAGCTGCGGAGAAAAGGCTGCCTGTTTGTGGTAACCACCCATTATCTGGAGGTAAAGGAATATGGTGAGAGGGCGGAAGGGGTTATCAATGCCAGAATGGCTTTTGATAAGGAAAGCCTGAAGCCGCTCTATCGTCTGGAGCTGGGCGAGGCAGGAGAAAGCTGTGCCTTTTATATCGCCAGACGGCTGGGAATGTCGGAGGAAACACTGCAGATGGCATGGAAAGCTGCTTATGGAAACGGTGGACAGGAAAAGAAAGCTCTGCCTGATATAATGGATGATAAAGAAGGGGCTCAGAAAGAGAGAAAGCAAAACCCGAAAAATAAAAAAATATCCCGTATCCGTTCTAAGGAAAAGGAACAGAAAGCCGGAAAACACAAGCAGGAAGATATTAAAAGCAGATTTCAAATTGGGGACAGCGTTATGGTATATCCCCAGCGTAAGCTGGGAATTGTCTTTGCCCCGGCAGATGACAGAGGTGATGTGGGTGTCCAGATTCAGAAAAGAAAGCTTCTGGTGAATTACAAACGTCTGCAGCTGAAGGTGGCCGCCAGTCAGATGTATCCTGAGGATTATGATTTTTCCATTATTTTTGATACAGTGGAGAACAGGAAAGCAAGACATCAGATGGAACGTAAATATGTACCGGATATGGAAATTAAATATGAGAAAGAAGCAGATGAAAAATAAAATGAAACTATTAATATTTCAATAATATTTTAAGTAAAAAACTAATAATTATTTAAATGATTAAGTAATACAAAAGACGGCCATGAATACGGCCGTCTTTTGTATTATTAAACTAAACCATACTGTTTCGGGTTTACAGCTTTTTTACCGGAAGTGCAATACACCCTCCGGTAAGGGTATCTGCACCGAAATTAACAGAAGGTGCCAGCTCCGGCGCATATGCATAGCCGAAACGTTCCGGACGGTAAGTCTGGCTTGCCTGGAATACGGATTCTATGGCAATGCAGTAATCCTCTTCCTTTTCATAAGGAGGGGACTGGAAATAAAGATAATCGCAGGGAGGCAGTGACAGCAGAGTGCAGCCTTCCGGTACTGTAATATCTATATCCTCGGGCAGTTCCACTCCGGCAGCGGTTTCTGTGGTGCCTTCCGGATGAAGGGAAGGGGGAAGGGTCATAAGAGCTGCCGTTTCCAGCCGGTTGGGAATGCTGTTGAAAAGGCCTTCCCATTCACAGCTCATTTCTTCGCAGAATGAAAAATAATCATGGGCCTTTTGGGCATACATAACAAGAAGCTTCCGGGCCGGTTTATGGATGACTGTGACAGTGCATATGGATTGGGAGCTCTCTCTTTCCTGAGGGGTGTTTGACTGATTTTCCATTTCTTGTATCTCCTTTTGTTTTAGATAGGAGTAGTAATGCTGAATGGGATATTGAACAAAAAGCGGAATAGGGACCTGGCCATGGCGGTAACGGGACGGAGTTGTGCCGAAAAGCTTATTAAAAGCCCGCGTATAACCTTCATGGCTTTCAAAGTCCGTATCCAGAGCGATATCCAGTATGGTGGAATCCGTTTTAATCAGAGATTCCGCGCTTGCGGTCATCTGTACCGCCCGGACATATTCTTCCGGTGTTTTATCCATAAGCTCCTTAAAAATACGGCAGGCATGTCTCCGTGAATACCCGGCGGCTTCATATAATGCATCCATTGTAAAATCCGCATCCATACAGTGATCCCGGATGTAGTTCTGCATTCTGGCCGCTAGTTCAACTTTTTCCCATTGCATGTTGTGCTCCTTCGTAAATCAGATTAACAGGTAAAGAGAGAAGATTCTTGACCTGAATGGACAAGATTGTTTTTGCATTACAATTATACCAAATGTTCCGGGGAATCCATAGAGAAAATGTTTTATCTACGCACTATTTGGAAAGATACCTGAAGGCGGAGAAGAAAAATATTCCGAGGAAAAGCTGTCGTGATGGGGTAAATTATGTTATATAATAATTCTATTATATTTTTGTAACTCAGTATTGGTTGAAAAATTGTTGATAGTGCTAATATTACCGTTCATAGTTTCCCTGTGCTGTATTATCGTTTCCTCTGCCCGGTCTTCCCGCTCCCGTTTTTTCTGTACAGGCTGCAGCG
>ERZ791934.252-NODE-252-length-76617-cov-7.199786_pt1 | contig 76617 bp, 91 predicted proteins | sample MGYA00510125_ERZ791934 | MGnify/ENA primary metagenome ERZ791934 (study PRJEB30046, sample SAMN00993240) | human gut metagenome | study: EMG produced TPA metagenomics assembly of the A metagenome-wide association study of gut microbiota in type 2... | reverse complement strand
CTAGCTAGAAAAATTATAATGGATAATAAACCTAAAGCTGTTGTAGCTGTTGCATGTGAAAGAGATTTGACATCTGGAATACAAGATATTAAAAAAATTCCTGTTTTAGGTGTATTTAACAAAAGACCTAATGGACCTTGTGTAAATACTAATGTAGACATGATGGATATTGAAAAAGCCATAGAAATTATAAGTAGAAAAACGACTATTCCAAATGAGGGAGAAAGTTTTTCTGATATCGAAGAAGCATATAAAATTGCCACAGCTTCTATGCAAAAAGATGTTTACAAGACATGCGAATACGGGAACGGTTTTTATCCTTGTCCGAATTGCGGAGAAACGACCACAGAAGATTGTGTAAATGCAGGAAGATGTTCTTCATGTGGGCAGGCGATAATTCATTAAACTGAAATTTTCCGTATGAAGGGACAAGGGGGTGGGAAATATGGAAGGACAAATAAGCCTGTTTGATTTCATGGCAAAGGAATTCCAGCCGGGGGACTGGATCGAGGAATGTTGCCTTGGAAGAGAATTAACATTCAACGAGATTACGGATATGGTGGGAAAATTGATTGTGATGGATATGAGCACAGAAAGTCACAATTGGTACAAAGTTGTTCAGGTAGAAAAGATTGTAGAGGGGGATAGTGGACGCCGTAGGTTAGTGTATTATGACGGAAAGCGGCAGCGCGGGCTTGTTGATGAAATATACTTTGATCCGCAGAGGTCCCGACCGGAAAAAACTTATACACTAAAAACTGATTAAGAGAAAGGAGCCGGAACCTTTCCGGAAAACAGGCGCGCCGGGTTCCTTTCGCAGAAAATGTTTATTAAAGAGGACGATTTAAAACTTAATGACTGGCAGTTCGGCCAGAGGAAATACCTACCATGGGAAATAAAGCTTCAGCTTACCAAAACACGAATCCGTGAATGGTATGATAACTGGGGAGGAATGGTATACCTGAGTTATTCTGGAGGACTGGATAGCCGGGTCCTGTTACATCTGATTCGGGAGACCGTCGGAAACGATGTGCCGGCGGTATTTTCCAACACAGGATTAGAATTCCCTGAAATTGTAAAGTTTGCGCGGCAGGCCAGTGGGGAATTTCGGGAAATTTATCCGGTCGATAAAGACGGTAAGCGGATCACATTCCGTAAGGTTATTACTACATATGGATATCCGCTCATAAGCAAGGAAACAGCCAGAAAGGTGTATAAGCTACGACATGGTAATTTGTCGGACAGGCACAGAAATTATCTCTTGAATGGAGATGAAAGAGGAAGTTTTGGAAAGTTGGCGGACAAGTGGCAATTTCTGATTAATGCACCGTTTGAGACCACGGACAAGTGTTGTGAAATGATGAAAAAGAAGCCATTTGATAAGTTTGTAAGGGAAACTGGACGTTATCCATACATTGGGATCACCCAGGACGAAGGCTTTAAAAGGGCGCATCAATATGCACATACCGGCTGCAACGTCTACGATGGCAAGACAATCAAGAGCCAGCCTATGGGATTCTGGACAAAACAGGATGTGCTACGGTACGTTGTGGAAAACGATCTTGAAATTTGTTCTGTGTACGGCGATATCAAACAGACTCCATGCGGCGAGTATTACCTCACTGGAGAGCAGCGGACCGGCTGCATGTTTTGCGCATTCGGTGCACACCTGGAGCCAGAGCCTAACAGATTCCAACGTATGGCAACCTCTTACCCGCATCAATATGATTTCTGCATGAAACCAGTATGTAAGGGCGGTTTGGGTATGGCTGAAGTGTTGGATTATGTAGGGATACCATGGACCACATGGGAGGCACAGGGGCAGATGAGTATAACAGACTTTCCGGAAGTATTACCGTAAGGTTAATTCGTAAAACGATCATTTACTGAATTACTCCTCCCAGAATAATAGGAGGAGTAGAAGTTTAGATAACGCAGGTATTAAAAAAATTATGTCCATAATCGGTTATGTCAATTCGCTTTTTAGAAAATATAATTCCTTGAGCATCTGGGTAATCTGATTTATATGACTCTAAAGTGAACTCTGTTTTTAAATAATTAATTAGTAGTTCATATATAGAATCATCTCCATACCAAACTCCGTCTGGAATATTAATAAGACCTAAACGTGAAAGGTTATCAATGGATAATGGAAAGTTATTAGTATAATTTTTACTAAATGTATTACTATTTTGAACGACTTTTTTTATCAAGGAATTTGGAAAAGTAAGTAATGTATCTACCATTGGTCTAATATCTAAGGAGTAAATATGTTTGAAGTATTTTGCATCATCTGGAGACAACTGCTTGATTGTTTCAATATATGCAGGATGTACAGTATCCTTAGTATCAATGTTCATAGATTTAGCGATAAGATTGGCGTACAGATCTCTTAGCTCCTCGCTGTTCATTGCATATGAAATAGCTTGTATAGCAGGAACTGCAACATATGGTTCAGGAGTAACTATTTTATCAGGAGAAATGTTTTCGAGTTTAAGTGCCAAAAGTTTTTTAGTTTCTGCTACATTATATTCTTTATTAAGGACCCAGATTTCTAAAGGGGAGAGTGCAGCATTAATAGTCCTAAGAAGAAGCGCAGCGGTTTTTCCTGCTTCTATGGCAGAAGGCTTTAGTGCATCGTTGTATAACTCAGGAACTGTATGGATTGCATTAGCAACACTTTCAGCCAGTTTATTTATACCATTTGTCATATTAACACAACCTTTCATTTGTAATAATTTTATTTTACCAGATAGTAGTCAAAAATCAATGTTTAGGAGGAAATATGGGACTTTTATTATGTATAAACAAAAAAAATAAAGCGAAAGTATTTAGTATGGGAAAATTATTAAGTTTATTAACTATGGCTACAGTAATATGTCAGGCCATAGCAGAAAAAGTCGCAGATAATAAAGGTATTGAGTTAGATCAGGCTATGAATTTTGTTGTAGATAGCATATTAGAAAGTAGTAAGGATATAGGAAAATAATTTTATCTAAATCGAGATTGAGAAAAACTTACGGAGTAATACACAGGGAAAGGAGCGGCCGGCATGGCAAGACCGAGAAAAGCAGAAGGAGAGAAATACATACGGCAGGATATAAGCATGGAGCCGGATCAGTTTAAGCGGCTGATGGCCTATTGTCAGCGAGAGGACCGCTCCATCTCCTGGGTGATCCGCAAGGCGCTGGAAATGTTTTTAGTGTGTAGCGATATGTAACGTTACACAACTAAATCGAGATTTTCGAAAGGAGAATGGTATGGGTGTTTTATGTGGTATAGTCATAGCTTTGTTTGTTGGCGGGGCGATTGCTGTACTAACCATAAGTTTATGTATGGCGGCAAATGATGGTGATGCAGAACGAGAACGAATGGAGCAAGCTAACGAAATATTGAATTTAAGGCTTGAGAATGAGTATCTGCATATGTGGCAGGCAGAGGTACGGGATAAGGTGGACAAGATGGAACCGCCGGAAGGATTCCCTCCGGTTTATTGCCGGGGGTGCTCTGACATGATTGAGGAGGTCAGGAGGATAGTAGAGTGAGAAAAGATAATATACCACCAGGGTACATAACCCAGAAGGAGATACAGGCCGCACAGCGGTATTACAGGATCGGTCGCACAGTAATTGTACATACCTACAAGGCCCAGGGGATCGACTCCATGGGACATACCGGAGAGATGCACCGCGGAAAGATTGTGGAGCATTATAAGCGCTTTGCATTGGTACGGCTGCCGAGTGGTGTACTGGATAGCGTGCTATGGCCTGATCTGGTATTACAGATGCGTAAGAAAAAGAATCCGGGGATAACCTCCCCGGAAATAAAAAACTGAAAGACAGAACGTATGTGCGATAAAAGAAAAAAGCGGTGGATATCCGGGAAGATATGCGCCACCGCTTAGCTATTGCCTGAGTATATTATAACCGACTCAGGCGTGATAAATCAACTGGAAAATCATACCATGAGGAGGATTATAATATGCAGACAGCGATTAATACAGACAATTTTGTTATGACGGTGATGGAAACATTGATGGCAAGTATGGACATGTGGGCGGAGCAGGAGCGGTTGAATCAGGTGAAAGCGGCATTATATATGAATCTGATGGACAAGACGATCTTAGCAGACGATTACGCCGGCAGGCAGCTTCCAACGGAGTATATTGACGATACCCCGCGCGTGGTGGAAATGTGGCTCCGGTGTATGCAGTTAGAGAAACGGACTGCCGGAACAATTGAGAACTATCGTGGAGAGCTTAAAAACTTTTTTGAGTGGTGCAGAAAGCATTATGCTGATATCACAACCAACGACGTAAGGGCATACCTGTCCTGGAGACAGATCGTTAAGCATAACAGCGATACGACAATCAATAATAAGTATCACGCCTTACAGTCTTTTTACCGGTGGATCATGTCGGAGGATTTGATCGAGGACGGCGGCAGCCTGGCACGGAAACCCAAAAAGAATCCGATGGACAAGATCAACAAGGTTAAGACGGAGAAAAAGATGCGCACAGTACTGACGGACGAGCAGGCGGAGATAATCCGGTGTGATTGCCAGACGGTACGAGATAGGGCGGTCGTGGAGGTCCTTATCGCGACTGGAATGCGTGTGAGTGAGCTTGTCGGGCTTGACCTTAATGATATTGATATCAGGGCCGGTAAATGCATCATATACGGCAAGGGGCGCAAGGAGCGGCCGGCATTCTTCACACCTCGGGCGCTGGTACACCTGGAGGAGTATCTGGCAGAGCGTAGGCAGATCACGGATTGCGAACCGGCGTTGTTCCTCAACTTCCGGCGTAAGGGCGGGATATACACACGGCTGAGTGATGATAGTATCCGGCATATGCTTAACGCGATTGTGGAGTCTGATCGGCGGCTTTCCGGGCTTAATCTCCACCCGCATATGTTCCGGGCATACCTTGCGACATATATGTCCAGGCATGGCGCGTCAATTAAGGATATCCAGCGGATTCTCGGCCATAGCAATATAAATACGACGTCTGAGTGTTACATAATAGACGATGATGATTCCATGAAACAGGTACATGAGTTATTCGCGGCATAGGAGGTAATGATGGATAAGAGCATATTGAAACAGTGTGCAAGCCTGAAGCGGGAATATGTGGACGAAGAAAAAAGGATACAGGCGATGGAGGCAGAGATACAGGCCATGGCCCCCATCTGCAAAGAAGTTACTGACGTGGTTACAAAGGGGAGAAGGGGGAAGAAGCCCCTCGGAATCTGTACGATACACGGAAATGAAGATAATACGCAGATTAATCGCAAGAGGGCCAGGCTACGGGAAAGGAAAGCAAAGCAGGAATTACGTCTTGCCCGGATCGAAAATATGATCCTTGATGTAGAGGAGTACATAAACGAAATTCCAGACAGTGAGACACGGCGTATGATGAGATTTTTCTTTATCGAGGAAAAAACATGGAATGAAGTGGCCGAAGCTATGGGCGAGGGATATACTGGGGAGGCTTGTAAGAAAAAAGTTCAACGAGAATTAGGGAAAATATAAAAGTGTCCCGTTTCGTCCCGACCTTCTGTGTTATAATTTAAAATGAGAAAAGTGTATCAATAAAACACAACCCTGACACGCTTTTTCGGAAGAGTACAAAAGCCCCGGTAACTGGCAGTCCACTTCAGGGTATTAATGTTACTGCCTTAACAAAATGGCCGCAGTGCATGCGGCTGGAAACCCTCACACAATCGGTATAACGGCGCGTATGGATTGTATAACGGCGGTTTAATGGAGAGGTGTCCATAATGTGGGCGCTGCGTCCATGCTGCCGTACAAGGTCTAAAAGTTCTCCCTTAATAGACCTTACAAAATCAATAAGGGCAATACCGGAGACGATCCGGTATATGTGGAGCATACCATCAATAGCAGATGGACATTCACCGACCATAGGAAGGTAATGTGTCCCGGTTCGATTCCGGGTGATCCGCTTCATTCTTCATAATCTGTTTCTCCTTGTAAAAGGCATCCGGCGGCAAACGGGTGCCTTTATTTTATGCGAATAGAGGTGGTACCATGGCAAGAGCGCCAGATCAGAGAGTACAGCAGGCAGAAGCAATGTTTCTTGCTGGAAAGAAATTAGTGGAGATAGCAAACGAACTAAATCTACCAGAGGGAACGGTCAGGCGTTGGAAATCAACATATAAGTGGGGAAGCGAACGTTCGGAAAAGAAAAGCGAGCGTTCGGAAAATAAGTGCGAACGCTCAGAAAAGAAAGCGAACGTTCGGAAAAAGAAAGAGGAAGTTGTTGCAGAGGAAGTTATACAGGTGATAGAAAATCCTAACCTGACCGACAAGCAACGACTTTTTTGCATCCGGTATGTGAGATGCTTCAACGCAACGAGATCATACCAGAAAGCGTATAACAGCAGTTACGAGACGGCAATGGTCGAAGGGTGCAAACTACTAAGAAATCCAAAGGTCAGGGCGGAAATCACGCGGCTTAAGCAGGACCGGCTAAACCGGGAAATGCTTGACGAACACGATATTTTCCAGAAGTACATGGACATTGCATTTTCTGACATTACCGATTATGTGGAGTTTGGCAGAGAGGAAATACAGGCCATGGGAGCGTTCGGCCCCATACAGGTTGAGGACCCGGCAACCGGGAAAAAAGTTCCGCTCATGAAAACTGTTAACAGCGTTCGTTTCCGTGAATCCGATGTGGTTGACGGAACGATCATAACGGAGGTTAAGCAGGGGCGGGACGGAGCCAGTATAAAGCTAGCGGACCGTATGAAGGCTCTGGAATGGCTTGCTGACCACATGGACCTTGCGACGCCAGAACAGCGGGCAAGGATTGACCATATACAGGCACAGACCGGGAAGATCATTAGGGAGAGCGCAGGCGGAGACAACGGCGACGGCGTGGAGGTGATAAACGATGCACCGCAAGCAGATCAGGATATCAGAGACGATCATACCGAAGTATCTTCCGCTGTTTAACGACAAGACACACCGCCATATCATTTTAACATCCGGAAGAGCCGGTACGAAATCAAGTTACGCGGGCGTTCGGAGTATTTTCCAGTTAATCAACGACCCGAACGGTTCCGTAGTAGTGCTCAGAAAGCATCATAACAAGCTGCGGAAGACGGTGTACAAGGAGATGCTGAGAGGTATCAACCGGCTGGGAATCGACAAGAGGGCGTTCCGGATCGGGAAATCACCCATGGAAATCACGTACCGTAAATATGGCACTACGATGTATTTCGCCGGTTCTGATGGTATCGACGATACAAAAGGTATCATTGATGAGAGCAAGCCTATTAAGCTGGTTATCCTCGATGAACTTACCGAATTCTTTGATGATGGCGAGGGAGAAGACGAACTACAGAATATCGAGGCTACGTTTATCCGTGGCAACAGCAGCGGATTCCAGATGATATATCTATACAACCCGCCAAAGAATCCGAACGCACCAATCAACAAGTGGTGCAAGAAGATGGAGAAGCGGGCGGACTGTATCCATATTCACACGGACTATAGAGACGTTCCGGAGGACTGGCTTGGAAAAGACCTGATAGAGTCTGCGGAGATCATGAAGGCGGCAGATGAGCGACAATACAGGTGGGTATGGCTGGGGCAGAGCATAGGGGTAGATGAGGTAATCTACTACATGTTTTCTGACAAGCATAAGGAGAGGCCGGAAAATAGGCGGTATCGGATTATTGGTATTGGAGTAGATTACGGACAGCAGAACGCGACCGTTTATGAAGCGGCCGGCCTTGATGAATACCAGAAACGATTAACCGGGCTTGCAGAGTATTATTACTCAGGCAGGGAAACGGGAAAGCAGAAAAGCCCGTCTGATTATGCGAAAGACTTTATTTCTTTCACAGACGCGTTGCATGAAAAGTATGAGTGCAGTTACTTTTATGTTTTTATCGATCCTTCCGCGCGAGGGCTGGCGGAGGAGATCAAAAGAGCGACGAGGGATTGTGATTATACTGTTCTAATCCGAGGCGCCGAGAATGAGGTAGAACTCGGAATATCAAGAGTACAGAAGCTATTGACATATGGGATTATGACGATCTCACCATTGCAGGAATACGCAGTGGAGGAATTCGGAACTTATGAATATGACAAGAAATCCATCGAGCGCGGAAAAGAAGTACCTGTGAAGGTGGACGATCACTGCATGGATGCTATCCGGTATCTCGTCATGGGGTTCTGGAAAAAAATGAAACACTGGCTCCCGGTGAAGGAATACGAAAAGGAATACCGGAATCCGCTGGATGAGGAGGTGGAAGATGAATATATTTAGCTATTTCAAGAAGAAAGGAATTGACACAGTAGACAGTTCCTTTTACTCGAAAATATCGGAATGGTATAGTTGGTACCGGAGCAATGTCCGTAAGTTCCACGTTTACCGGATATACGGTGGTCAGGGGACATGGACGAAATGTCATCGTCACAGCCTCGGAATGCCGAAAAAGGTATGCGAGGATATGGCTAACCTGCTTCTTAATGAACGGGTGAAAGTAACGCTGTCTGATGAGACAACGAACACATTCGTCAAAGAAGTATTGCAGAAAAACGATTTCTGGAATATCGGAAATGAATACCAGGAGCGCAAGGCGGCAACCGGGACAGTGGCCTATATTCCGTATCTCGACAATATGGACGTTGACGAGGCCGGGAATGTGCACGGAGGAGAAGTAAGAATAAACTATTTGGAGGCCCCCAACATTTTCCCTCTGTCATGGAACAACCGTGAAATCACGGAATGCGCTTTCTTATTCCCACACACGTACAATCGAAAGAAGTACGTACAGATACAGTTTCACAGAACTGAGAAGGCCGGAGAAGCGGCAGGAAACTATATCATCGAGAATGTGGTGGTTGAATGCACGAACGGAGCCGGGAAGGAGTTGACGCCTGAACAGTGGAATGCATTACCACCGTTTGAGGGGCTGGCTGACAGGATAGAGACCGGATCGAAAGAACCACAGTACGTAATTGACCGGCTGAATCTGGTGAACAATGCGGCGGAAGACGATAATAACCCGATGGGTATGTCACTCTTGGCGAATTCCATTGATGTATTCCGGAAGATAGACCTGGAATATGACTCGTACGCGAACGAGTTTGATCTTGGCCGGAAGAGAATATTTGTGGCGCCTGAGATGCTGGAGGATAAAGACGGAAATCCGACTTTTGATACTGGTGATACTGTGTTTTATCGCCTCCCAGATGATTATTTAAAGGACTCGAAAGAGCCTATTAAAGAAATTGATATGACGCTGAGGGTAGAGCAGCACAGCAAAGCTATTAATGATGATCTTAATTATCTTTCAATGAAATGTGGGTTCGGAACACAGCGTTACCGTTTTGAGCAGGGAGGCGTAACAACAGCCACGGAAGTGATCTCGGAAAATTCCGATATGTACCGGACGTTGCAGAAGCACGAGATTGTACTTGATGCTGTGCTCAAAAGGCTGATTAAAATTATCATACGGTTAGGGATTGTGGCGAAAGTCCCTGGCCTATCTGAAGAGACAGAGATAACAATCGACTTTGATGATTCAATCATTGAGGATAAGCAGACGGAGCGCAAAGAGGACCGGCAGGACGTAGCTATGGGGGTTATGAGCCTAGCAGAATACCGGGCGAAGTGGTACGGGGAAACAGAGGAGCAGGCAGCGAAGAAAATCCCTGAACAGACGGGAGTGATTCCGTAATGAACAAAAGCTATGAAAGTTATCTGGCTACGGGAATCGAGAAGAAGTATCGGAACCTCGAAACTCGAATTATGGAAGATGTGATACGCCGGATTAAGAAGACCGGAACGATCACGTCAACCGCCGATTATCAACTCCTTAGATACTACATACTGGGAAACAGTACAAAGGATATCGAGGATATCATTAAAAAAGCAGTAGGAGATTCCTTCCCGGAAACGTTCGAGCTGTACGACGAAGTGATCGAGAAATATTATACGAGAGCGAAGCAGCTATATGAACAGGTGAATGAGAATTTTGTCCCTTATGAAGCGAATCAGGAATTACAGCAACTTACCAACGCTCTTGTTCAGCAATCCAACGATGAACTGTATAATATCACTCGATCCCTGGGGTTTAAGGTTGATATGGGCGGCGGCCGGCTGGTTTTTTCGCCGCTGGCAGACTATTACAATGAGTATCTTGATAATGCCATTGTTGAGATCACTTCCGGGGCATTCGATTATAACACCGTGATCCGACGTGTGGTAACACAAATGACGAATTCGGGCTTGCGTACCGTCGATTATGCGAGTGGATATACAAGCCGTTGTGATGTAGCTGCCAGAAGGGCAGTTATGACGGGGATTTCACAGCTTACCGGGAAGATTTCGGAAATGAACGCCAAGAAGCTGCATACAGACTATTTCGAGATTGACTGGCACGAGGGAGCCAGACCGACACACAGAGTGTGGCAAGGCAAAGTTTGGAGCCGTGAAGAATTGCGGACCGTATGCGGCCTTGGAACTGTAACCGGGCTTAACGGCGCGAATTGCTACCATAGCTATTATCCGTTTATTCCTGGTATTTCTGAGCGGCAATTCAGCGATAAGTGGCTTTCCGAACAGAATGCGAAGGAAGATAAGCCTAAGCGTTTTAAAGGCCGGGAATACACAAAATACGAGGCCACACAGCGCCAGCGATACCTTGAAACGAATATGAGAGCGCAGCGTGAGAAGGTAAGGTTATTACAGAAGGCCGGAGCAGATGAAGACATGGTTATGCTTGCGAGATGCAAGTATCAGGCGCAGCTTGATGAGTACAAGGCATTTTGCAGGAAAATGGAACTCGTAGAGCAGCGTGAGAGAATCTACTACGATATGAGAGGGCGTGTAGCGCCGTAGTGAAAGGAGGGGGATTATGATACAGGTAATGGTAAGAGAGAATGAGATATCTGTAAAAGGACATGCCGGATTTGCGCCGCCTGGGCGTGATCTGGTATGTGCTGCGGTATCTGCGCTTACCCTGACGCTTGCCGAAAGCCTGAATGCTTTGGCTGAAGGAGATTTTAAAACCGTCATGGATACAGGAAACATATCCGTCAGATGGCAGCGGATCAATGATAAGGGGAAGACGATTATTGACGCCTGGTTTCTTGGGATATGCTTAATTAATCAGGAATATGGTTGCATCACATACGTTTAAAAATCATGCCCGAAACGTGAAGGCTTTAAAAGCATCGGAATAGTTAACGTACTTAAAACGGAGGTATTAGGATGAGAAAGAGAATTAATTTACAGCTTTTCGCAGACGGCGGCGAAGGCGGTGCAGCAACGAGCACAACAACGAGCACGACAGCCGGAAATGGTAACGGCAGCCAGAACGCCGGTAGTACAGCAACTTACACATTCGAGCAGGCAGAAGCTATTGCCGCGGCACGAGCACAGAGAGCAGAGGCGGCGGCCTTGAAATCTTACTTTGAGCAGCACGGACTTAGCGAGGACGAAGTAAAGCGGGCCATGGAAGATTACAAGACGAATAAGGAAAAGAATAAGCCTAACATTTCTGCGGTCGAACTCGAACGGGATAAATATAAAACGGAACTCGAACAGCTTAAAAACAGCGGGTTTCTGCGGGACAAAGGTGTAAAACCTGATGATCTCGACTATGTGCTATTTAAAGTTAATCAGAAGGTTACGGATAAACTTCCTTTTGACAAGGCGGCGGCGGAATTCCTGAAGGAGAATCCGAAGTTTGCAGGCCAGACGTCATACAAGGTGACAACCTCGACACATACAGGCGGCGCCGGAGCTTCTGAGGACACGAACGACTATATTAATAACGCCATAAGAATGGCGGCCAGACGATAAGGAGGTCAAATATGAGACATAAGTACAATTTACAGATTTTTGCAGACGATGCATTGATTATTGACAGAAGTGGGGCAGATTCTCTAATTCCAGAAGAGCCAGCCAGAGAAATTATCCAGGGGGTAGTTACTCAGTCTACGGTACTTTCAAGGGGCCGTAAGCTCCCTAACATGTCAACGAAAACCTATAAAATGCCGGTGCTTGACATGCTCCCGATTGCCTATTTTGTGGACGGTGATACCGGAGCCAAAAAGACCACGAAACAGCAGTGGGATAAGAAGGTCATTACAGCAGAGGAAATCGCCGTTATCGTTCCGATTCCGGAAGCTGTACTTGATGATTCGGATTATGACATTTGGGGAGAAGTGAAACCGAGAGTTGTTGAGGCGTTCGGTAAGTTGATCGACGAAGCAATCCTTTTCAATGTTAACAAGCCCACCTCTTGGAGAGATGGCCTTGTTGCTACAGCAACAAAAGCGAATGCAGTTGTAACGCTTGCCGAAGGTGATTCCCTGTATGATAAGATTATGGCCGAGAACGGCGTAATTGCGAAGGTAGAGGATTCCGGATACTTTGTAAGCGGCCATATGGCTGATATTTCCATGAGGGCGAAGCTGAGAGGTTTGCGGGATTCGACGGGAAATCCAATTTTTAAGTCTGATATGCAGAGCGGTACTACATATTCTCTGGACGGCAGCCCGATGAACTTCCCGAACAACGGAGCGTTCGATAAGTCCAAAGCGTTGATGATCTCGGGAGACTTCAATCAGATGGTATATGCAATCCGTCAGGATATTACCTTTAAGCTGTTTACTGAGGGTATTGTACAGAACACGGATGGCTCGATTGCTTATAACCTGATGCAGAATGACATGGTGGCTCTTAGGGCGGTCATGAGGCTGGGATGGGAAATTCCCAACCCAATCAACTCGGTCCAGACTGATAAAAACAAGAGATGCCCGTTTGCTATCCTGAAGAACGCATAGGAGGATTGTGTATGCAGATTACAGATGCATTAAAAAATCTCTATAAGAAGGTTACAGGGAAATCATCTGCCCCTACTGACGGGCAGATTGCTGAATTAGTACAGAAATTGGCGGATAACTGGCCTAGTGGGGAAGGATATACGTTGCCTGCGGCGAAAACAGATGCTATCGGTGGAGTCAAGAAGGCACCTGCTGTGACATTTAACGTTTCAGGAGCAACAGCAGAAACATGCGCATCTGCAATAAAGTCAATCATTGATGGGCTGAAAGCAAGCGGCGCCATGGAATAGGGGGATTCAGGATGTATGTGGATTATGAATATTATCGGGCCGAGTATGGTGGAAAAATGCCGGAAGAAGCATTCCCGGCAGCTAAACGCAAGGCAGAAGCGTACATCCGATACCTTACCCATTTGAATGGTGACATATTTTCCATACCGAATGACATGGTAAAGGATGCGGTCTGTGCAGCGGCAGATGTGTATTATGTGGCCGAACAGGAGCAGGAGCAGAGAAAGGCGGACGGAAAGGCTGGCCCTGTTCGGTCTGAGAACAATGACGGCTATTCTGTGTCTTATGTAGTGGAACAGACAGACGGCCAGACGGCGGAAGAAGCGGTTAGACGGAAGGCTTATGATGCTGTGTATATGTATCTGCTGCCTACTGGCTGGCTGAATCGAAAGGTGAGGTGTCACAATGACCACAAATGCGGATATTACGGTCTATAACTCTTTCCTGAATCCTGATACACGGTTGAAAGAATGGCGCAGGACAGTGATAAAAAAGGCGTGGTTCTATGTTGATAATAAAGTCAGCGTAACAGACGGCGGCCTTGCTTCTGCGGATTCCTTTAAAGTTAGGATACCAGTAGATGCGGAGTTTTCCGGATCACATTATGTTGCGCCGGAAGAGTACACAGGCAAGGAAAATACATGGACCTTAAAGAACGATGACTATATAGCGCGTGGAGCCATAGCGAAGGAAATAGAAAAGCCTTCTGATTTGCAGAAGGAACTGTATCAGGTGTTTAAAATCACATCATGGTCTGATAATCGTTTTGGCAGCTTGCAGCACTGGAGAGTGGGTGGTATTTAATGGCACAGAAAAGGGTTTTTCAGATATCCACGCCACGCGGAGAGTTGTATCAGAAGAAGAGCAGCAACGGCAGTGTAACCGCGCACTTGGAATGGGCGCCGGGATTCGGTCAGCAGAAATCAAAAGGATTTGCAAAGGCACAGGAGTTTGTCGATTCTGAGTGCCTGCGGTACATGGACCCGATGACGCCACGAAGAACCGGGTACATGATTAAGTCCGCGCAGCTTGGAACCGTAATTGGCAGTGCAGAAATAGAGTACTTGGCCCCGTATGCGCGGCGGAAGTATTATGAGAACCACGGAGACAACGGAAACCGCGGTAAACTATGGTTTGAGCGTATGAAGACCGCGAAAGGCGAGACGATTCGGAAGGGGGCGGAAAAGATCATTGCGAACAATTAACAATGAGTCTATTATAGGCGCACTCAGGAAATATTTCATGCAGTGTCCATTCTTGCACGACGGGGAATTTAATATTGATTATCTCCCCAACAGTCGAGCGTACAGCCTGGACCCAATACCGGCTGATCCGGTATACAAAGAATACGTGGACGGAGGGAAGGTATATCAATTCCAATACTCTTTCACGTCAAAAGAAGCTTACGACGGAGACGCCCGTACCATGATAGACAATTCATATTTTTATCAGAATTTGTCTAATTGGGTAGAAGATCAAAACGATAATGATATTCTTCCGGAACTGGAAGGATATTCAGCTATTTCGAATGTCATGATATCGAGCTATTATCTTTTCGACTCGGACGGGGACCTTGCAAGATATCAGATACAATTAAGATTACTCTATGAATAGGAGGAAACAACATGGCAACAGTTGACAAAATTAATGAAGCAAAGTTGGTAAAGCGGTCTAAGAGAGTCGCTTTCATGAACGTCGGAACCGGGGAAGAACCTAAGTTTGTGCGCATGCAGGGCTTTTCATCTATGTCTGAATCCAAAAGCCCGAAACAGTACACAAGAACGTACGTAGATGAGGATTCCGAGCGGTCTGATGTGGTTGGATATGCAACACAGATCGGTTATAGTTTTGACCGTCACAGCCCGCTTTCAACGCATGAAAAGATTGCAGAGATTACCGATGGTGAATATACCGGATCAGATGCTTATGTCGAGATCGTAACGGTAGATCTTTTTGCCGAGGGGGAAACGAAGGTCGCACGAAAGCGTACCTATGCGGTTATTCCGGATACTACCGGTGATGGAAATGACGCATTAATCTATTCTGGTAATTTTCGGGCGATCGGAGAAATGATACTGGGAACTGCAACTTCTTCCGATAAGTGGCAGACAGTAACATTTGTAGAAGGTCAGGCTCATGAATTGGGGGAATTAACTGTGCACAGCGTAGCGGGTTCTGGTTCTGGGACTACTAAATTAACGGTTACCCCAGCAAAGCAGCCAGATAATACATACCGATATAAGACAGGAACAAATGTTTCCCTTCCTGCTTATGATACGGATTGCAGCGAAATGCAGACTTGGGATGGATCAGCAGATATTACGGCTGCAAATGGGCAAAAAATCCTTGTTGTAGAATGCACAGGGAATAAGGCCAGAAAAGCCGGTATTGCAACCGTCACATCTAAACAATAACAAAGAGGAGTGAGCCTATGAGCCAGAAGTGGAGTTATAACAATCTTGAGTTTGAGGTGGATTTACAGGATGCGGATTTTGCAGAACGTTACGAAAATGCGTTTAAGCAGATGGAAGAGGAAGAAAAACGAGTGCAGAAGGCGGGCACAACAAGCGAGGTAATACGCGGATACTGTGGGCTGTTTTTTAACCTGTTTGATTGTATTTATGGAAAAGGGACATCTGGAAAGATGTTTGAGGGAAAAGTAAATGCTGGTATGTGTGACGCAGCCTATTCGGCTTTTATTGATGCCGCACGGCGCAGTAATCAGGAGGCCATGCAGCGCAGAGGCCAGATGCTTAATAAGTATGCACCGCATCAGAACAGGCAGCAGAGACGGCATAACCGGAATGGTGGCGGTAATAAGTGAACCTCATCTATGACAGATATCCCAATTCGGTGATGCTAAACGGTAAGCATCGTGAGATTGTAACGGATTTTAAGGACTGGCTAAGGTTTGTTGACCTTTTGAAAGATGATGAGTATGGGCCGGAAGAAAAATTCGAGTCCATACTCTTGTTCTACTGTGATCCTCTCCCGTTTGCGGATCAGGCAAATGCCTGCAAACCGCTGATAGACTTTTTTAAGATGGCTGAGGCAGAAGATGAGAGTTATCAGGCTGATTATGAGGAAGAGGAAGAAACGGGGAACATAAAACCGCTGTATGATTTCCGATATGACGCGCGCTGTATTATTGCCGGCTTCTGGCATGATTACCGGATTGACTTAACGAAAGCGCACATGCACTGGTGGAAGTTCCGGATACTGCTAGACGGCCTATCATCTGACACGGAATTTAAGCAGCGTGTTATGTACCGGAATACCGATGCATCACGGATAAAAGACGTTGAAGAGCGTAACCGTATTTTGAGAATACAGAGAAAGATTGCAATTCCGCAGTCTGCCCCATCTGATGATGAGATCGGAGGTATGTTCTGGTGAGATGGAAAGGTATTAGCTATTTTGCAACAGTAAATGAACAAGAACTTTCTCACGAATTACCTAAAATTAAGAAACCGCCAACTAGGCGTGATTGGTATCAATGCCCCCATTGCGGAAAGAACGCTGTGTTATATGACAACACAGCACAGAGCAATGGTGTATACATGAAATGTAAAGAGTGTAAAAAAGAATTTGAAATAAAGATATAGCATATGTGAGCCTGTGAGCCGTGCTACTGCGAAAGGAGTAGTATGGCTTATTTTGACTTACAAATATTTGCCGCTGACGGTCATTTAAATTTTGATACAAAGATTGATGAAAAAGGATTTTCCATCGGACTCGGTAAACTTGGTGGAATAGCAAAAGGCGGTCTTGCGGTTCTTGGCGCCTCCATTGGCGGAATCACTGCCGCATTCGGCGGCATGTCCAAAGCCGCTTTAAGTTCCGTAGCCAGTTTGGAACAGAACGTGGGCGGCGTGGAAACGCTGTTCAAAGAGAATGCTAAGACAGTCATAGAAAACGCTAATAATGCTTACAAGACTGCCGGATTATCCGCCAATGAGTATATGCAGAGTGTCACCAGTTTCTCCGCCTCCTTATTACAGAGCGTGGCCGGAGACACGGCAGAAGCGGCAAAGATTGCAGACATGGCAATGGTGGACATGTCCGATAACGCCAATAAGATGGGCACGGACATGTCCTCTATCCAGAATGCGTACCAGGGATTTGCAAAGCAGAATTACACGATGCTGGATAACCTGAAACTAGGATATGGCGGAACAAAAGAAGAGATGAACCGCCTTCTTGCAGATGCCACCAAAATATCGGGTGTAAAATATGACATCAGCAACCTAAATGATGTTTATTCAGCTATCCATGTGATCCAGGGAGAACTTGGCATAACAGGGACTACCGCAAAGGAAGCATCAACTACCATAGAAGGTTCCATGAATGCCGCCAAGGCAGCCTTTGACAATTTCTTGAATGGATCAGGCAATGCCCAGGAACTGGCGGATGCGATTGCCACGGTTGCCCGTAATGTGGGAAAGAACCTTGGGGAAATCGTTCCGAGGCTGGCCGAGACAATTCCAATGGTGATAGAGGAATTATGGCAGGAATTTGAAGGTAGTGCGGACCAGTTTATACAGATGGGGTCAAGCCTTTTAACTGACATTGCAACTGGGATCATCGAACAGCTGCCAGCCGTTATTGACCTTGCTGTTTCGTTCATTGACATGCTGATACAGGGCTTGGACGGAAACACAGCACAACTGATGGAAGCAGGCGCAAAGCTACTTATGGCGATTGCACGGGGAATCATTACGTTGATTCCTTCGGTAGCTTCCCTTGGTTGGTCGATTATTACCGGTGTAATTGAAGGGATACGGTCAAATTCCGGTCAGCTTCAGGCGCAGGGGAAAATGCTCCTGGATAATTTGACAGTGGGAATTAGTACTGGACTCCCAAATATTGTGAGCAAGGGTCTTGAAGTATGCGGAAAATTCGCACAGGGTTTACTGAACAACCTTCCATCTGTTATCTCAGCTGCCGGAAATATATTAAACCGGTTAGTTGATGCGATTATGACCGCTTTACCGAAGCTTCTGGAATCTGGTGCGAAATTAATCGGGCAGCTTGCACATGGTCTTCTTGACAATCTGCCTGCTGTCATTACGTCTATTGCCTCTGTACTTGCAAAATTAATCGCTACAATTGCATCCCATCTTCCGGAACTTTTACAAAAAGGCATTGAATTGATTGGAGAGTTGGCGGTAGGCCTTATAAAGGCAATCCCTGATCTTATAAAAAAGATACCGGAAATCATCGAGTCAATCAAAAATGCATTTTCTGAATTTGATTGGAAGAAGATCGGAAAAGATATTGTAGATGGTATCGCGAAGGGGCTAAAAAACGCGGTCGGTGCGGTTGTTGGTGCTGCAAAAGAAGTAGGGAAATCAGCTCTTAACGGGTTGAAAAATATGTTGGGAATCCACTCCCCATCCAGGGTATTCCGTGACGAGGTAGGCAGGAATATAGCGCTTGGCATTGCTGATGGTATTGCGAGAAACAAGAAGTATGCGAAGAGCAGCGCGGAAGAGATCGCACAGGCAGTTCTCGACTCTGCAAAGAAGCGGCTGGACAACTACAAAGTATATAATAATTTCACACTTGCAGAGGAGGCGGCCTATTGGGACGAAGCCAGAAAGCAGGTAAAAGAAGGCACACAGGCAAAGATCGACGCAGATAAAGAATACTTTACAGCAAAGAAAGAACTTGAAAATCAGATGCTCCAGGCCGAGGAGAAGTACACTGATAATGTTGCAAAAGCATATGAAGACTTAAACGATAAGATTCTTGATCTGAATAAACAGTACGAAGATGCAGTAAGTCAGAGAACAGATGAAATAAAGTCAGCGTTCGGACTCTTTGACGAGTTTTCTGCGGATACGGAATTATCATCTGATGATCTCCTGAATAATCTCCGGTCACAGGTTGACGGGCTGGAACAGTGGAGAGAAAACTTAGACGATTTAAGTGACCGCGGAATCGGAAAGGAACTTCTGGAAGAGTTACAGAAGCTTGGCCCGAAGGCAGCGGCAGAAATCCAGTTGCTCACGGAGATGAGCGACGATGAGTTAGACGAATATGTTGATCTTTTCAGGGAGAAAAACCGCCTTGCACGAAGACAGGCCGTAGAAGAGTTGGAACCGATGCGGAGGGATATTGCAGACCAGATTACAAAGATGCAACAGGAAACCTCTGCGGAACTTGCGAAGTACCAGCAGGAGTACACGGCTTCCATGCTGGAACTGGGGGTATCACTGAATCAACCACTTGAGGTGATGAAGCTTACCGCGGTTCAAAATGCGGTTGAATTGGTTTCCGCTATGGCCGGATCAGTAAAGGAAGCGTCCGGAACAACCGAGAATATGGACAAATTCAAGGCAATTGCACAGAATGTGTTAGGAGCGGTACAAACGCTTCCAACGGACATGAAGGACCTGGGAAAGACTGCAATCACTGAAATGATTGAAGGTATTAATTCCATGTCTGGAAATCTCTATGCGGCTATGTCAGAAGTCGTTGGAAATGCCATGAGAAGCGCCATAGACGCGGTAACGGCAGGAAATGCAGTTGATGCAGCTCTAGCAGGTACGGGATATGTAACCGGCACAGCGTCGATACCTGCGTCCAGCTATGGAAATGAAGGGTATGGCCCTGGTTATGCAATCGACTATAAACGTATGGGCCGCGAGATGGGGCAGGCCATGGAGAATACCGGCGTGTATATGGATAATAAAAAGGTCGGTAATCTCGTTTCAGAGCCGGTAAATGAAAGCCTTGGTAATGTATCTAAGACGGAGGAAAGAGGTGTCATGTAATGCCTATAGGAATCACATTTAATGACGAAAAGCATTCTTACCGAGATTTCGGGCTACGTATTATTTCGGTCAATATAGGTCTGCCGGAAGTAAAAAAGAGCCTTATTGACATACCGGGCGCCGATGGTTACGTTGATATGACGGACTATTTCGGAACCCGGTATGAGAACCGGAAAATAAAGGTGGAATGTGATTTTGAGGATAAGGGATATAGTAACTGGGCCGCGAGAATCAGTGATATCAGCAACTATCTGCATGGAAAACCAGTAAAGCTGATATTTGATTTTGATGAGGGATATTACTATGACGGCCGGGGAACATGCGAATATGAAAAGAATAATCGCAGATACGGTAAGATTACACTTACGTTTGACTGCAAGCCGTATAAACTGGACCTGCTTGCATCGGATGAGGATTGGTTATGGGACCCGTTCGATTTCGAGACCGGAGTCATCCGGGAGTATGGAAACATAGCGGTAAATGGTACATATGATCTTGTAGTTGACGGAAGCCCTATGCCTGTTATCCCTAAAATAGAGTGTTCCGAAGCCATGAAAGTGATATTTGAAGGCGTTGAATATGCTTTGAGCGCCGGTGTGAATTATATCACTGACATATTAATTGGAAATGGAGAATATCACTTGCAGTTTTCTGGAAAAGGGACTGTGACGGTAATATACCGGGGAGGAAGCTTGTAATGTATCTGATACAGAATATCGTAGACGGCCATGTATACCCCATACATGACCAGAAAAGTGACGTTTTAAGAGTGCTTGAGCCGCGCCTTATATTAACCATTAATAAGACTGGGCAATTAGAATTTATGATTCCCCCAATGCATGAGTATTATAATACCATCAAGAAACTAAAATCCATCATACGGGTGATTGAAGATGGGGAGCTGCTTTATGAGGGGCGGGCAATTTCGGATGAAGCAGATTTTTACAATGTAAAGAAGATTGTATGCGAGGGGAGCATGGGGTACTTGATCGACAGTATCCAGCGCCCGTTTTCCCATACCGGTAATATCCGTGATTTCCTGGCCTACCTGATTGATAACCATAATCGTCAGGTGGAGGAAAGAAAACAGTTTTTGCTTGGAACCGTGAATGTGGTCGATGATGAATCCAACATTAAGCGGGAAAGCACAAAACTGGAAAACACATGGAACACGGTTAATACCTATCTGATAAGCAAGTATGGGGGCTGCCTGTACGTGGAGTATAAGGGCGGTAAGAAGTATCTTAATTACACCTATGACCATGGCGGATACAATGAGCAGAAGATACGTTTCGGAGTGAATCTGCTTGATCTGACGAAATACCAGGATGCGACGGAAATCGCTACGCGGTTAATACCTTATGGCGCGGAAGTGGAGTACCAAGACGAGAACGGGGAAGTGCAGACAAAAACCGTTGATATCACGTCTGTGAATGACGGAAGCGATTATATTACGGCAGATCAGAGCGTGGTTGATGAATATGGAATCATAACAGTCACCTATCAATGGGCTGATGTAACGGAGCCTTCCGTACTACTTGAAAAGGCGAAAGCACTGATTAAGGAACTGACCAACATACCGGATACACTAACCGTTAAGGCTCTTGATCTTAATTATGCGGGGGTAGATATCCGTAGGTTTAAGGTTGGCCGGTGGACAACCGCGGAGAGCAAGCCCCACGGGGTTAAGAAAGATATGCTGCTTGCGAGGCTTGACCTATATCTTGACGATCCGAAAAAAGGGAGTATATCCCTTGGATCAACCGTAAAGACATTCACAGCTGCAAATGTAAGTAAGCAGGTGGAACTATCAAATTCCATAAAGAAGGTAGGGGAATCTGCCTCGAGCGAGATCAGGCGTAAGGTGGAGAATGCCACCTCATTGATTACTGGCGGACTTGGTGGGTATGTGGTTCTGGACGTCGAGGACCCCGTTACCGGTAAGAAAATCCACCCATGGCGAATCCTGGTGATGAACACGCCGGATAAGAACACGGCTACCCATGTGATTCAGCTTAATCAGAACGGCCTTGGCTTTTCTACAACCGGCATAAATGGACCATACCGGAATGCCTGGACGATTGATGGTAATCTTGTGGCTGATTTCATAACATCCGGTACGATGCTGGCGGACAGAATTCGCGGCGGCATTCTCGAGGTGGGCGGCGCTGGCCTGGCGAAAGATGGGAGCATTACCGTTAAGAATGCACAGGGCGAGGTGATCGGTACATGGGATAAGACCGGCTTGCATGTGCTTCTTGGCATTATTGAGGGTAGTACCATCAAAGGATCATCAATTATAGGCGGCAGGATTAATATCGGTAATGGTACATTTGAGGTGGACAGCGACGGATCAGTGATTATAAATTCTGGTGAGATCAATATAGGGAATGTGCTGATTACTGAAAATTATGCATGGATTAATGGGTTTGGCATTTCTGACATGACTATATATAGTAAAGATGCAGGTAATTCTATTGTATTATCTACTCAAGAATTTGATGGAACAGGGCCAGCACTTGAATTAAAAAGAGATGGAATGATAACCCGTGTTGGTTATAGTGGTATTGTCACAGGAGATATAATTTTCGATGATCCTTGGACGGAAAATATGTCTGCACTAGATATGTTTAAGGATTTGTATGGCAGAGTAAGAGATTTGAGGGATAGAATAGATGGATTGGAGGGTTGAACCGAAGGTATATAGATGATATAATATAGTCAGAAAGGGGTGAAATATAAAATGTTTAAAAAAATGTCTTTACTGACTATTGTTTTAACATTTAGTTTGCTTTTTGGTTCGTTTGCTATGGCTGATGTAGTTAATGGTGATTTCATACGTAAATCTCCGCTGAATGAAGAGGAAAATTCATCATATGAATGGACGTGGCTTAATGACGAGCATTGTGTACAGTTTACAACTAAGGATGATAAACTAAAGAGAGAACATATTGAGAGAAAATTCAATATGGGACTGCTTCCACAGTGGGCGGTAAATGGGGATGATGGAACCGGTGTTGTAAAAAAGAGGGACACATATTCTGGGAAGTGGACTCAGAGCGAAAAAGGAATATGGTCATTCGAGTTTGATGATAAGACCATCCCGCTGGGAGTAACGAAAATAGATGATGTTTTATACGCCTTTAATGGATATGGAGAATTAATGGAGGGCTACGAATATTACGATGGCCTGACAACCGGAGCTGATGGAGTAGTCAACTCAGACAATCCCGAATTTCTGGCATGGCTGGATACCCAGTACGTGCCAGCGTGCACAAGCCATGAATAATAAAAATTACAGAGAGCGAGGATAATTTCCCCGCTCTTTTTCTGTGTCAAGTAAATTGTCACGTTTGTCACACCCAAATGTGCTACAATTTAAAATAGGAAAACCAGTGATGAGCGCCTGAAAACAGGTGCTCTTTTTCTATGCCAAAAACAGAAAATAGATCGGAGGATAAGAATCTATGTTAGTGGAAATCAGAAAATTTAATAAAGAAGAAGTTGCCACATGCACAAGTTTAGATGTTGCTGAAACATTCGGGAAAGAACACTACCACGTAATTGAGGATATAAGAAATTTATCTGCGAGTATCAGTAGCCCCGATATTTCGGGGCTATTCAGTGAAAGCTATTATGTAGCGACGAATGGAAAAAAGAACCCGATGTATTACATGACAAGAGATGGTTTCACACTGCTTGTAATGGGATATACAGGAGAAAAGGCTATTAAATTTAAACTTGCATACATAAAGCAGTTCAATGCTATGGAAAATGCATTAATCGGTAAAATGAAGGAACGTGAAAAAGGTATAGCTGTACGGCAAGCGCTTACAAATACACTTCAGCGTTCCCAGGAAAACGAACGAATGCATGGACATGCGTACTCTACTTATACAAATGCAATTTACAAGGCGATATTCGGGAAAAATGCGAAGCAGCTCAGAGAATTATATGGAATAGGAAGCCAGGACAATTTACGAGATAGGTTTACTGTTGAGGAATTATCTGCGGTTCAATCTATGGAAATGCTTGTCAGCGGCCTTATTAATTGTGGCTGGGGATATGATAAAATCAGAGATTTCATTCAGGAAAACAGTGTTAAACAGTTGGTCGGATAGGAGGAAAGTGAGGTGAAACATGGCAGATATAAGCAGAGAAATAGAGAATTTCAGGAGCGCGCGGAAAGGGAAAGACGTTCGTGGCTCTATGATCTCATTGGCTGAAAAGGTCAATAAAGAGGGTGAAAATGTTGTAGCTAACGTAGCGGTGCAAGTTACAAGAATTAATAATGCAATTACTTTAGCCAATGAAGCTGTGACCGATGCGAATGCGGCAACAGCGAGAGCAAATGAAACCTTGAATCATGCGGATGATATTCTCGGAAGTGCTACAGAGCAGGCTACAAACTCCGCAGTAAGTGCTACGGAGGCAAAAAGCTGGGCAATCGGTGGAACCGGGACGCGAGAGGGAGAGAATACCAATAACAGCGAGTATTACAGCAGGCAGGCCGGGACTTATGCGGACAATGCCAAAAACGACGCAGACAGGGCCGCGCAGTACTCGCAGATTGTAGCGCCTGGTTTTTATTTTGATCCGGCAGAATCAACCCTCTATATAAAAGCGGGGGTAGGTGTGAATTTTACTGTCGTGGATTCAGTGCTCTATTGGAAAATTATGGTATAAAAAAGAAAAGAGGAGGTACTATTTGATGGCAGCACCAGAAGGATATACAGAATTAGGACGCATAGGTTTTGTGGACAAAGGAAATTATGCGTCAGGTACCACATATCGAACCGGTGATGTGGTATATTATAACGGGAGTACTTGGGTTGCGTTGAAGGATAATTTACGTGGAGTAACTCCTGCACCGGGAGCGAACTGGAAGTATATGGCGCGTGGCTTTGCGGCTGAGGCACTTTCTGCAATCACCGCTGTGGATACAAGCGGAGTACTGAGAGAGGCAGGAGCAAGCGTGACATCTCAGGAACTAATTGACGCGATCGCCGATAAGGTCATGACAAAACTCATTGAGAAAAGTAAGATCGTAAATAATCTGCTTGCGACGGACGCAACAACCGTATTAAGCGGTCCGATGGGGAAGTCCCTCGATGACAAGATTACTCAGTTAAATAGTGATTTAGCTGTGGCAATCGGCGAGACATCAAATATAACGAGCGCCAGTTTCACTGGCAAGATCATTTGGCAAAATTTAGGAAGACTAACGACACTGAGTTTTGAGCTTACGACAAAAAAAGAACTTGCTTCTGGGGCTACATACGAGCTTATCTCGATTGCGGAAGGTATACCCAGTAAAAAGGCCAATTGTGTGCTGACGACATCTGATGGTAAACCGTACTACTGCTATTCGTCGCCTGATGGCAAGTTTTATGTTGCAAACTATACCGGTGCAGCTATCCCTGCCAACAAGGTATTATACGGTCAAATAGCCTTTATTTCCGCGTAAAAATGATCAATTTACCGTTACTGGTATTGACCATATAATTTCCCATTGTGCTGTTTTGGGATTATACCTTACCAGATTGACACCATTATTATAAAATTCCAGCGACGATTTTGATCCATCGTTATGTTTAAAAACAAAATATCTTTTTTCGCCGTCAGTGCCGAATTCCATACCATTAACGTTTCCAACGATAGCTAAATCACTATTTAAATGAATAAGAAACTCGTTAATCAGAGCTGAAAGGCTCTTATTTTTATACCCGGAAGGGAGAAAGGAGTCCGTACATGAAGGACACTATGATCTTAAAAAATGGAACTATTATTGAACTGGAGGCAGGCGCAAGCCTGGGAGCCTTACAGGTGGCGGCGGCAAACCGGGCGGCCATGGTAACGACCTGGGAGGCGCTGACTCCTGACAATCTCACAGCAGTGCAGATTAAGAATGGTGATGGGTTAGTGGTAGGCAATTATACTAACCTTGTACTTGTGTCTGAAACGTCCATGGTGGCCGCAGATGGTACGGTGCTTACAACGTATAATCTACGTGAGAAAAACGACGAGGAAAAGCGCCTGGACGCCCTGGAGGAAGGAAAGGCGGTACAGGACGGGGCAATTAATGATCTTGGTGAAGTGGTTGGAACACTAGCAGAAGGAGGTATGATTTAATGGGAGCATTTTACGGAACGCGGATTAGACATTGTATTATTACAATCGATGATGTACCCAACTTTTGGAGGCCGAAAACAGAATCGTGGTTGAAAGAAAATCCGGAATAACTGACGGGAGAATGGCATGTACATAACTACAAACACAATCATTACGGCAGCCAGTGTGATCAGCGCGCTGGTTGTCATATTTTCAGCCCTTTTTGCAGTATACAGATGGTATCTCAAACAGGGAAAGCAGGATCAGGAAATTAAAAATATCAAAGACGAACAGTGCCTTCTTGTTTATGGGGTTCTGGCCTGTTTGAAGGGAATGAAGGAACAGGGCTGCAATGGTCCGGTGACAGAAGCCATTAACAAGATAGAAAAGCATATCAATCAACAGGCTCATGAGTGAGCGGAAAGAGAGGATTAATTATGGATTTAGGAATTGCAAGTGTAGCAGGTATCACAGCGCTGTGTTATTTGGCCGCTATGGCGGTTAAAGCGACGGCGGTGGACAATAAGTGGCTGCCGGTGATTTGCGGCGTTATTGGGGCAATCCTGGGCGTTGCAGGCATGTACACGATGCCCGACTTCCCGGCGGCGGACATCATCAACGCAGCGGCGGTTGGAACTGTATCGGGGCTTGCAGCTACCGGTATCAACCAGGCGTACAAGCAGCTGACGAAATAAGCTGTTGCGATCTCGCAACGGTTATATCATCACAACTTTTTTTGGGCCTGGGAGTAATCCTGGGCCTTTTTCTTTTAAGGAGGATTTATGATACCTATTACAAAACAGATCAAACAAATTAATTGCTATGCAAGTCAGAATCACCCAAAGTACATCGTAATCCATGAGACTGACAATTTTAACCGTGGCGCCGGGGCTGCTGCTCATTCCAGGGCGCATAATAATGGCAATCTGGCTACGTCGGTCCATTATTACGTTGATGATGTAGCAATCTACCAGACACTCAACCATACAGACGGAGCATGGGCTGTCGGCAAGCAGTACGGCACACCGCTGGTGGCTGGAGTCAATAACAACAACACGATCAATATCGAGATCTGCGTTAATCCGGACAGCAACTACGACAAGGCGCGGCTTAACTGTATAGATCTGGTACGGCACCTGATTCAGGAGACGGGGATCCCTGCCGATCGGGTGATCCGGCATTACGATGCAAAACGGAAGTGGTGCCCGCGTAAGATGATGGATAGTCCGGAGTTATGGACGGACTTCTGCCTGCGGATCCGTGGCCAGGCAGACGAGGTGAAGAGCTTCGAGGACGGCGCCGGGAACTGGCATTTTACGATCAATGGCGAGTTGCAGAAAGCGCGCTGGGTGAAGTATAAGAATAAGTGGTTTTATGTGGACGATGCCGGGAATATGGTCACGGGGTATGCGGTCATTGATGGCCTTGCGTACATGCTTAATCCGTCCAAAGCGGATATGGCAACGTACGGGGCGCTGATGGTCACGAAGAATCTCGGCCAGGGCAATCTCGAAGTGCAGCACGTCGAGTAATATAATAAGGGCGGTCCGTTTGGGCCGCCTTACTTCTTCTTACCTTTTGGATAGGGCTTCTTTTCATCAGTCCGCCCAATCAAATAATCAACGCTTGTGGCATATAGATCAGCAAGTGCCGACAACGTTTCTGTCGGTATAGACCGGGTTCCATTTTCATAATGTGAATATGTGCGTTGTCCAATATTCAGGCACTTGGCTACATATGTCTGCTTCCAGTCTTTCATGTCCCTTAATTCTTCCAGCCTCTCATATTTCATATAAGTACACTCCTTTGAGCATATTATACTTAGAACAAAATGTTCTATTGACAATCGGAACAAACTGGGCTAAATTGGTAATATGAAAGGGTGGTAGATATGGGAGAGTTTGACAGGATCAAAGAAGAAATGAAAAAGCAGAATATCGTACCGCGGATCCGCTATGAACTGATGGTAATTCGTGCACTGAAGGTGGCGGCAGTGCTGCTGATCGGCGCGGGGATTGTGTGGTTGATGGCAAAATAAACAGGCGGTTCTATGCGAAGCCGCCTATTGACACTCTCCAGGCCATACATTACAATGATTACATATGGGAGGAGGCGTCATGGAATATATCAATCATTATACTATTAATACTTCTCATAACCGGATTTCATATCCAGGAGAAGTAGACAAGAGCATATATTTTAAAATTGCAAAAATAATCAAAAAAGCCGCCGCCGGGGAGAGACCCGAAGTCATAGACGGCACATATATCACGCTGACTTCAGAACTGGATTGCTATGCGGCGACCTTATGGGCGGATAAGAAGACTCCATTATTACTGACCGTTGGAGCGAACAGCGAAGAAGGACGCAAGAAGGTATCCAATCTCATCATTAATGATTATAAGGGACTGTATGAGGAAACACCAATACTTCCAGCGGCGCCGGTAGTAGCTGATGTTATATTACCATCGTGTATATTCATGCCAAAAGTTCTCGAATGGTCAGGAGATTTCACTCGTTGCTTAGGGTGGGCGTTGATGGCACCAGAAAAAATAAGGTAAAATAAAAGGGCACCCATTGAGTGTCCTTTTTTGTGCTATAATGATTCAATATACATCTTAGCCGCTTCATATGATTCTGTTGTTGGAAGATCAGGAATATATCCTTCTCCACCTTCATTCACGACGTTGTTATAATTTTTAGCCCATGCTTTATACTCTTTTAGGGTCATGAGTTTCTGTCCACTTGCTATGTATTTTTCAGCACGTGTAATGTACTGGAGCGCACTGGCCTTTCTACTTTCCTTTATTTTCGCTTCTTCATTTGCGTGGTACTCGCGTGCTTCTTGACTCGTTCCTGACTCTATTACATTGTCAATCCATGCTTTGTACAGATTTGCGTTTTCTTCTGTTAAGGCTACTTTTATTCCTATAATACCTTTTGTACATCCGGCAGCTAGTGCCTTTTCATTACAAGTATTATAGAGCGCCCACGATGAAGGGGAAAAGCAAGAGTCTACTAAGTTTCCGTTGACGTAAGCCTTAAGTGATCCATGCGTTACTGGTTTTACTCCGAGGTCTATCTGGTGGCCGTCTGCATCTGATATATCGTGCTCCATTATCTCGCTGTATTCGGCAGTAAGTGTCAATTCATTACCTGATACTAAGGTTAATTTTAATGTATCTTCCATGATATCCTCCATTGATATTTCCATAATCATCTGCTATACTGTTTGTAGATGGGGGAGCGGTGGCAAGCCCGCCCTCCCTTGTCTTTTTCCTTGTCCCGTTTGGGACTTTTTTTAGTTGTCCTCGATGCCTTTCTGTGTGTCGTCGATCAATTTGTCAACCATGGTGTCGGCTTTTTCGTACTCTTTGTTTTTCAGTGCTTCTTTCAAATCTTTTAAGTCCTGTAACAGTCTTCGTAAGTAACTTTTAAATACGCTCATCTCTTCGCTCAAGTTCCTTCCTCCTCGTATTCGTTAAGGCCTTGCCTCTCTTAACTGTCTTTATTATACTATATATGTACATATATGTCAAGAGCTTATTCCAATTTTTTCAAATACAATTTCTTTTATTATGGTATTAACTCCCTTTCCTTCTTTGTCAGCATATTCTTTGATTTTTTCATACTGCTCTGGCTGAACATCGAGAGGGATTCGTTTGAGTTTCTTCATATACTTAATAGTTGCGTTTTTCTGAGCTTCATTATATGGCATTATGGCGCACCTCCTTTTGTAAAAGTATACCACATAGATAATATACGTTCATATATACAAGATGACTAAAATATATATGTACATTTTGTATATTTTGTATATTGATATATATGTACATATATACTATAATAAGATCATAAGGAACAGGAAAACAAACAGAGCACAAGAAAGGCGGTAGCTTATATGACATTTAAAGTAATAGTAACTTATAAGGTACATGATGGTTCAATGACAAAAGAACTAACAGGAGTTGAAAAAGTTGAAAAGACATGGGAAAAAATCGATGGTGATAATGTTGAGATCGTTAAGGTATATAAAAATTCTTGGCAATGGTATACATGGTCGGCCAGTGGAATTTTAAACATTAATATGATAGCAGAGCAATAAATAAAACCCACACCGCCCCGGTCCGGTAAATGGCCGGGAGAAAGAAGGGAATATGAATACTATAAAAATTGCGTTTGTAAAAGATGAAAGAACCAGAATGAATTTAGTCTATGCCAATTGTAATAACGGAGAAACGTATGTCCAGCCATGGTCTGAATTAAGTAACGAAATGCGCATGATTTTACGGGCAATAGCAAATCCGGATTCGTGCAAAATTGAAATTATGGAAAAAGGATTTGACGATATAAACATAGATTAGAAATCAATAAGGCCCGCCCCGGTCGGGTAATGCCGGGAGAAAGGAAAGAATGAAAACATATTATAGAGATTATGGTATTACGGCTAGCATAACAGACAAGCCTGACGGAACAGCCAAACTACTTGTGAAAGATCCGTTTGGTAAAAAAATACATGACAAAATTCATAAAAACCGTAAGGCGGCATTATCTGCATGGAAACGGTTATGTGATTAACCTATAATCAATAGGGCGGCTCATGACCGCCCTTTCTCTACGCAAAAAACGCAGTCCGCAACCCTGAAAAAATTGGTTCTATATCCTCTGATCCGGTCGATCCGTAGCGTTATTATTGACCATTCCCGTAGCTCCATTAATCTGTTCCGCATAGTTCCACCCCCTGTATTTCTAATAACGATATTTGCGGTATGTTGTGACGCCTATTTTAGATACTGCTCAAACCATTTCTGCCGCTTCGGCGCTTCCGGCGCCTTCTCTGCATCTATTTTTTTGTAAAACCCGCAGACTTCCGGGCCATCTTTACACATCTGTGTTTCCTGGTCATAGTGTGGACACTGATTAATATCAGGTGCCAGTGTGCATATGTTTGCCATAGTATCATCTCCTTTGATTTTATCATAGCAAACAAGTGTTCGAAAAACAATAGTTAAAAAGTGCCATATATAATGTATAAGATTGATATCGGATTTGCTCTATTATAGAAGAAACGGCGAAGCCGATTACAGACTTCGCCGTGTTGCATTTTCGTGTTGCATAGTATCATCAAATTTGATATTTATACTATCAAAAATGAGTGATATCACTCAAATCTGATATCCCGAAAGTGTAGTGTTTATCAGCATTCCCGTGTTTATGCGGGTTCCGTGGATTTTGCCTTTACGGGTTCGATCCCCGTCTCGCGCTCTTTTTATTTGGTGGCCGGAGGCCTGCAGTTTTGCAGGACTCCGGTCTTTTTGTTTTACAAGTAAGTCGTCTGTGATATCAAAAAGTCCTCCTGTGATATCGAAAAGTCCTCCCGGCAGGCGTGGTCTGCCAGCAGGATTCTTTTTACATTTCTTAAAAATCCGAAACTTTCCATTGAAATCTCACATAAAACCAATCATAATATGCAATAAAATTTCATAACAACCCCGTATAATTGACACAATTATTTCATATGCTATGATGAAGGAGAGGTAGGAAATATGGCAGCAAAAGGATTGCTGCTGCGTCTGAAAGACTATCAGGTCAAGGCAAGCGCAGCGGAAAAGAATGCAGTAACAATCATCTTGAATCATCCGGATATGGTGATTGGAAAGAGTATACACGAGTTTGCAGATTTGGCCTATGCGTCGCCGGCGACCATTATCAGACTCTGCAGAAAACTGGGCTGCGCGGGATACCGCGATTTCCAGCATGCGCTTGTATATGAAAATGCTCTGTTTAAGGACAGCAGGGAGATATCTGTTCAGGAGATCATCCCCACGCCGTCGACAGAGGACATTATTCAAAAGGTTACACGAAAAAACATCGAGTCTCTTGAGACGTCAAGAAAGCTGGTAGAACCGGAGATTATTGACACCTGCGTCAAAATGATCGAAGAGAGCAGGATTATCCAGCTGTTTGGACTCGGTTCCTCCTTACTTGTTGCACGAGACCTGTATTTAAAATTGATACGTGTGGAGAAACTGTGTAATATCTGCGACGACTGGCACGCTCAGCTGCTGGCCGCGAGAACCATGAAAAGGGGCGATCTCGGTATCGTGATCAGCTATTCCGGACTGACGGAGGAGATGATCACCTGTGCCAAGGCGGCAAAAGCCAACGGCGCCAGAATTATCGTGCTCACGAGGGCCGCTGATTCCAAGCTGGCGGCCGAGGCAGACTGCGTGCTGGCTGTGGCCGCTACGGAGCTGATTCTGCGCAGCGGAGCCATGTCGTCCAGAATTTCACAATTAAACATGGTAGATATCCTCTATGTTGCCTATGTAAATAAACATTATGAGAGCTGCATGAGGAGTTTTCCGAAAACACACATTCAAAAACCATTGGAGGAATATTAGAATGCTTGATTTGACAAAGCTGACAACAGAGACAAGAAATGATAAAACCATGAATTTAGATCAGATGACTCCTGCTGAACTGGCGGCCGTGATGAATGAGGAAGACGGCAATGTCGTCAAAGCCGTAAAGGAGGTTATCCCGGAGATCGCCACAGCGATCGAATGGGCGACCGAAAGCTTAAATCGCGGCGGAAGAATCATTTACATGGGAGCAGGAACCAGCGGCAGGCTGGGAGTTCTGGATGCCGTTGAGTGTCCGCCCACCTTTGGAGTGTCTCCCGATCTGGTAGTTGGTCTGATTGCCGGCGGTGAAGGGGCATTCGTAAAGGCGGTGGAAGGCGCGGAGGACAGTCAGACCCTGGGCGTACAGGAGTTAAAGGATTTAGCTCTCAACAAAAATGACATTGTGATCGGTCTCGCCGCAAGCGGAAGGACCCCCTATGTGATCCATGGTCTCGCATACGCTGATTCCATCGGATGCAAAACGGTCGCAATCGCATGCAACCGGCAGTCAGATGTAGGTAAGGCCGCGCAGCTTGCTATCGAGCCGGTAACAGGCCCGGAGGTCCTGACCGGTTCCACAAGGCTGAAGGCCGGTACCGCCCAGAAAATGGTTCTGAATATGATATCAACCGGCAGTATGGTGGGATTCGGAAAGGTATATCAGAATCTCATGGTGGATGTTCAGCAGACCAATGAGAAGCTGGTCGTAAGGGCTCAAAATATCACCATGACTGCCACCGGCTGTACGAGAGAAGAGGCGAAAGCCGCTCTTTCAGAGGCTGACGGTCATGTTAAAACGGCCATTGTCATGATCCTGCTGAGCTGCGGCGCGAAGGAAGCGAAAACGCATCTGGATGCGGCCGGCGGCCATGTAAGGAATGCTTTATAACACATAATAGACGATCGGACAGAACGTCTGATCTTAAAAACAGGAGGGACCATATGAACTACAGGGAATTGAGTGAAAAGCTTCTCTCTCTGCTTGGCGGAAAAGATAATATTTTGGGCAATGCCGCGTGCATGACCCGTCTGCGCATCAGCGTGAGAGATTTAAGCATTGTAGATATCGAAGCAATTAAAAAAGTGGAAGGCGTGCTCGGCGTCGTGGAATCGGAAACACTTCAGATTATCCTGGGGCCGGGAAAGGTGAATAAGGCGCTGGAGGAGTTCTCCAAGCTGACAGGGCTGGCCAAGGGCGCAGTCTCAGACGCCCCGGCTTCCGCCGCTGGAAACGTGGAGGATCTGGCTAAGGAAAATAAAGCCGCACAGAAGGCCAAATACGATAAACCGCTCCAGAATTTTTTGAAGAAAATTGCTAATATTTTCGTGGCGCTTCTTCCGGGCATTATCGCAGCCGGTTTAATCAACGGAATCAGCAATGTTGTCAACGTCTCCACAGGCGGCGCGCTCAGCGGAATCTGGTGGTACGAATGCATCCGCACCATGGGCTGGGCTCTGTTTGCCTATTTGCCAATCCTGGTCGGTTATAACGCCGCAAGAGAATTCGGCGGTTCCGCATCTCTGGGAGGAATTGCGGGCGCTATGTGTATCGCCAATACTGCGATGCCGCTTTTAGCCAAATATAACGACGCGCAGATTCTTCTGCCGATCACCGGTAATGTGTTCAACCCGGCCGCAGGCGGTATGCTTGCCGCTCTGATTGCAGGCGTATTTTTCGCATTCTTAGAGAAACACATCCGTAAGATTATGCCAGATCTGATCGATACGTTTATCAGTCCTCTGCTCGTATTAATCATCGGCGGACTGGTGATCCTTCTGATCATACAGCCGGTCGGCGCGGCTCTGACATCTGGTATTTATACTGTGCTGACATTTGTATATGAAAAACTCGGTGTTGTGGGCGGATATATCCTCTCGGCAGGCTTCCTTCCGCTGGTTGCGGTCGGGCTTCATCAGGCGCTGACGCCGATCCATGCCATGTTAAATGATCCGGCCGGCGCGACGCAGGGAATCAACTACCTTCTTCCCATCCTGATGATGGCGGGCGGCGGACAGGTAGGCGCAGGTCTGGCTCTCTACTTCAAGACAAAGAACAAAAAGCTGAAAGGCTATATCCGCGATTCGATCCCGGTAGGTATCCTGGGCGTGGGCGAGCCGCTCATGTATGCGGTAACACTTCCGCTTGGAAAGTCCTTTATTACCGCCTGTTTAGGCGCCGGTGTCGGCGGTGTTCTCTCCGCACTGTTTCATTTGGGAACCGTATCCCAGGGTGTATCGGGGCTGTTCGGCCTGCTGATCGTAAAACCGGGACAGCAGATTCCATATATTATCGCTATGGCTGCGGCTTACGCCGGCGGTTTTATTCTGACCTGGTTCTTTGGTGTGGATGAGAAGCGGATCAACGAAGTCTATGGGGAATAAATTTATGAAAACAGGAATTTCACTCTATTTCAGCAATGGCGTGGAAAAGAACGAGGCGATGATCAGGAAAGCGCAGAAAGCCGGCATCAGATACGCGTTTACCTCCATGCATATCCCGGAGGAGACGGGGATCGATTATAAAAGGGATGCCAGAAAGCTTTTGGAGCAGTGCAGAGATGCCGGCATCAATCTGATTGTCGATGTCAGTCCGGTTACTTTAGAAAAGCTGGGCTGCACCTCCTTCGATGAACTGCTGTCACTGGGGATTACTTATATCCGTCTCGACTTTGGATTTACGGCAGAGAAAACGGTCGAGCTTTCGGAAAAATTTCATATCGTTTTCAACGCCTCTACGATTTCACAGGAAGATATTCAGAACTGGGCGGCGGCAGGGGCAGATTTTACCCGCTTTGCCGCCTGCCACAATTACTACCCGAAACCATATACCGGTTTGTCACTTGACCGCGTAAAGGAGATGAATCAAAGGCTCAAAATTCTCGGCTTTACCACGATGGCATTTGTTCCGGGCAATGCCGGGCTGCGCGGCCCTCTCTGTGAAGGCCTTCCCACGGTGGAGGAACACCGGTTTTCCAGGGATGAGGTGCTTCTTCACATGCTGGAGCTGTACCAGGCGGATTCCGATATTGTTCTGGTGGGCGACAACGATGTGACGGAGGAGGTATGGACGCAGCTGGCTGCACTGAGCAAAGGATATGTGACCCTGCATGCGGATATACGGCCCGGTTATGAATTCGAGAGGGCGATCATCCATCATGACCGGCCCGATTCCAGCGAATATGTGATCCGATCCCAGGAATCCCGTTTTAACTGCAGGGACCGGGTCATCGCGGCAGACACAGCGGGTGATATCTCCGGCCAGAGGCTGGCCGGAAATATCTGTATTGCCAATGAAGCGTATTTGCGGTACATGGGAGAGCTTGAAATTTCCAGGGTTGACATGCCTTCTGATCCGCGCGTGAATGTGATCGGACAGGTGGACGGGAAGGACAGAAAATACCTTCCGTATATCAGGGAAGGGCTGGGATTTTACCTCTGTCCGGCTGACGGACAGTGATGAGAATCAGGAAGAAATCTTGTTTGACGGATTTCTTCCTGATTTTTTTGATTTCTGATTTCTATGAAGAAAGTTTGTCCTATGAAACAAATACCTTCCGGGGAACCGCCTGCCCTGCTGCATTTCCTGTTGCAATTCCCCTCTGCCCTGTGATAAACTTTCCTCATAAACAGCCGCCGCCAAAACGGCAGCGGAAACGGAAAGAAGGAGAGCCTTTTATGAATACGAAACTGGTTCGTTTTACAAAATATATGCTGGATGCCATGTTTTATATCGGGATTGTGCTGACGGCAGCGATCCCGGTGCTGTTTTATTTTTTCGGGAATTACATCGAGAGCTTCCGGAAATACTATGTATTTCAATGCGTGATCTATATGGCTTCCGGCGTGATGGCGCTGTTCATCATAAAGGAGCTGCGGAAGATGTTTCTCACTGTCCTGACGGATAATCCGTTTGTCATGGAAAATGCCGGTTCGCTTAAAAAGATGGGTAAATGCAGTTTCATGATTGCGCTTCTCTCCATCATCCGCCTGCCGGTATCGCTCACTCCGGCGACGGCTGTCATCATTATCGTGTTTGCCATTGCCGGACTCTTTTCCATTGTGCTTTGCCAGGTGTTTGAGAAGGCGGTGCAGTACAAGCTGGAAAACGACTTGACAATATAGGAGGGATAGAATGGCGATTGTAGTAAATCTTGATGTCATGATGGCAAAGAGGAAAAAGGGATTGACGGAGCTTGCGGGCGAAGTGGATATCACCATGGCCAACTTATCCATTCTGAAGAATAATAAGGCGAAAGCCGTCCGTTTTACCACGCTGGAGGCGATCTGCAGGGCGCTGGACTGCCAGCCGGGAGACATTCTGGAATACGTTCCGGATGATCCGGCCGAGTAAACCGCTGCTGCTCACGGCTCTAAGGGCCTCTGTAAAAATATAAAATAAATTAAAAAAGTTTCCGAAAGTACTTGACAATATTAACTGTAACTTTTATAATAACAGTACAAACTGAAACAAATAAAATTACAGTTAATAACACTTTCAGGAGGCGATATGGGATTTTCAGTTGAAGTCGGAATACCGGCAATTACAGTATTTATTCAGGGACTTTTAAGCTTTTTCTCACCCTGCGTGCTGCCACTTGTACCGCTTTACATCGGATATCTGGCAGGAGGAACGAGGACCGTCGATGAAGAGGGACGCGTCCGGTATTCGAGAAAAAAAGTTATGATCAATACGCTGTTTTTCGTAATCGGCGTCAGCTTTGCATTTTTCCTGCTGGGCTTTGGATTTACGGCAGCGGGCCGGTTCTTTGGCAGCAACAGAACCCTGTTCGCACGGATCGGCGGCATTATCGTCGTCCTGTTCGGATTATTCCAGCTGGGTGTGTTCGGAAGCTCCGTGCTGGGGCAGGAACACCGGCTTCCTTTCCGGCTGAATCAGCTGGCGATGAACCCGCTCCTGGCATTAGTGCTCGGCTTTACCTTCAGCTTCGCATGGACTCCCTGTGTGGGACCTGCGCTTGCAAGCGTTCTTTTGATGGCTTCCTCGGCAACCTCCCAGGGGACCGGATTTTTGCTGATCGGCGTCTATACGCTGGGCTTCGTCATTCCGTTTCTGGCAGTGGGACTGTTTACCGGATCGGTGCTCGATTTCTTTAAGAAGCATCAGAATGTGGTGAAGTACACGACAAAGGCCGGCGGCGTGCTGATGATCGCCATGGGCGTTATGATGTTTACCGGCTGGATGAACGGAATTACCGGATACTTATCAAGCTTTGGCGTGGGCGGCCAGACCGTGACCGAGTCCCAGGCGCCTTCCGGCAGCGGAGACGGTACTCCTGACAGCAGAGAGACGGCGCCGCAGACCGAGACGCAGAATCCGGCTGATAACGGACAGAATCCGGATCAGAGCGCGGGACAGAGCGGGGATAACGGACAGGATAGCGAAAGCGCGGCTGCCGGCGAGACAGAGAGCAGTCTTCCGGATACATCGGACCGTGTGGAAGCGCCCGATTTCACTCTGGTGGATCAGTACGGAGAAGAACATAAACTCTCGGATTATAAGGGAAAAGTCGTATTTTTAAATTTCTGGGCGACCTGGTGTCCGCCATGCCGCGAGGAGATGCCTGATATCGAGGCCCTTTATAAGGAATACGGAGAGAATTCAGAGGATCTTGTCATTTTAAGCGTGGCAAATCCAAAAACGAAGGATAATCCGAACAATAATGACAAAACTATAGAAGAAGTGACAAAGTTTATGGAGGATAACGGATATTCTTATCCTGCACTTATGGACACAACGGGTGATGTTCTGTTACAATACTATATAACAGCATTCCCAACCACGTTCATGATTGACCGTGAAGGACGCGTCATCGGCTATGCAAGCGGCGCGCTGACAAAAGACATTATGAAAAATATAATTACACAGGCGCTTTCAGAAAGCGCAGAATAAGGAGGAACCATATTATGGCAGTAGTAACATTTACACAGGAAAATTTTGATCAGGAAGTATTAAAGAGCAGTGACATCGCGATCGTCGATTTCTGGGCGACCTGGTGCGGACCGTGCAAGATGTTTTCACCGATTATTGATGAGATCGCGGAGGAGAATCATCCGGGACTGAAGGTTGGCAAGGTGAACGTCGATGAGCAGCCGGATTTAGCCGGACAGTACCGCGTTATGAGCATCCCGACCCTGCTTGTATTCAAGGGCGGCAAGGTTGTAGCGACCAGCGTCGGCGTACAGAGCAAGAAGGCCGTTCTGGATATGGTGGAAAAGGCCAGATAGCCGATAAAGGACTGCGTTAAGAATATGGACTATGGACCGCCGGTTGAGTGGCCGGTTCGGAAGAGATTCCGGGCCGGGCGCTTACCCGGCGGTTTTTTGTACTTTTAAACATATGGATTTCCGGCAGGCACTGTGGTAAAATTTTCAGTATACATACAGAAAGCCGAAGTAAGGCAGCTGCAGGAAAGGAGGAGGCGTCATGGTGTTAAAACGGGAGGCGGCAGCATACAGGGCCTGGAAGGAGGGCGTGGTACATACGACTCTGAACCCGAAAGGGCCGGGCGCGGTGCGGATACATCTGATTCCCCCGAAATATCGCCCCTTTGGAAAAAATCCTTATGCGATGATTTTAAATGGATATTACATTCTTCCTCTGGGATACTCCTGGGCGGTTCTCCTGGGTAATTTTATCCGTGAGGTGAACCGGTATGACGGCCGTCCCATGGACGAAAAAGATATGGAAAAGGTCGTGACGGCGGCCGTGGAGAGGACGGGGAAGTCGTACCGGGTGCCTGAGGAACAGCTGCGCGGCGATCTGGAGGAAATTCTGGCCATGCTCTACGGCGTCGCCTGCGGAGAGGAACCCTCCGGGGAGATCGAACCGCTGTCCCTGCGGGAGTATGCGCCCCACATGACGGCGCCCCACCGGATGGATCTGATGGTGAGCGCCATGACGAAGGCGGACGGAGGCTGGAACTGTAATTTACAGTGCCGCCACTGCTACGCCGCCGGACAGCCGGAGGCAGAGGGAAAAGAGCTTAATACGGAGCAATGGAAGAAAATTATCGACAGGCTGAAAAGCGCCGGTGTGCCGCAGGTTACCTTTACGGGCGGGGAACCGACGCTGCGCAGGGACTTAGTGGAGCTGGCGGCGTACTCGCGGTGGTTTGTGACGCGCCTCAATACCAATGGAATCCTGCTTACGCCGGATTTATGCCGGGAGCTTTACGAGGCCAGCCTGGACAGCGTACAGATCACGCTTTATTCCTGGGACAGCGGGATTCACGATTCCCTTGTCGGCCGGAAAGGCGGCTTTCACGGAACCACAGAAGGCATCCGGAATGCATTAAACGCAGGGCTTAATGTCAGCGTGAATACGCCGCTGTGCAGGGATAACCAGGATTATGGGAAGACGCTGGCGTTTTTAGACGGACTGGGGGTCCGGTATGTCACCTGCTCCGGGCTGATTGAGACGGGCAACGCCTCCTCCGGCGGCTCAGTCTCCAGCCAGCTGTCCATCAGGGAGATGGGAGAGATCCTGACAGCGGCGGCGGACATCTGCCGGGAAACGGGGATGGAGATCGGTTTTACGTCACCCGGCCGGGCGGAGGTGAAGCTCTTAAAGCGGCTGGGAATACCGGTACCCATGTGCGGCGCCTGTCTGTCCAACATGGCCGTGACACCCGACGGGCTGGCCGTTCCGTGTCAGAGCTGGCTGGGCGGTGTGGTTCTGGGGGATATGAAAAAAGATTCCTGGAAAAGCATCTGGAACCATGCGATGTGCAAAAAAATCCGGGCCATGGAGGAAGAGGAAAGCCTGTTCTGCCCGCTCCGAACCGGGAAATCCGAAAAGGGTGGTGAAACGTAATGGCCAAATCGAGGGCAAAAGCAGAGGAAGAGGAAAAGAAAAAACTGAAAAAAGAGAGAATCCGGAAAGCCCTGATCCTGGCGGCCATCGGTCTGGCCGTACTGATTATTTATCTGATTATCGCCTGTATGCCGTTAGATGAGATGACGGACTACCGTGTTCATGTGACGCCCCAGGACGATGGGAGTCTGGAGATTACATACAGCTACGAGTGGAAGGTCTTAAACGATTCAAAGGAGGGACCTCTCAGCTGGGTGAAGCTGGGCATGGCGAATCCCAACTATGTGGTGAAGGAGTTTGGCGGAGCGGCCGGTGGAATCCGTTACCAGCCGTCAGAATCTTCTGAGAATCCCATGCTGGAGCTGAATCTGGACCGGTCCTATTACAAGGGGGAGACGGCCAGCTTCTGGTTTACGGTACACCAGAGAAACATGCTGTGTGAGAACAGCGCCGACCCGGAAGAGCCATTTTACGATTTCACACCGGGCTGGTTTGACGAAATGCGTGTGAAGCACTACGAGTTTACCTGGGAGCAGAGGCGGAATATCCTGACCCACAACGCGGACCGGACGGAAGACGGAGACCTGGTGTGGGAGGGGGCCCTGAAAAAAGGGGAGAGCAGACAGATGAAGCTGACCTGCGCCCTGGAGGGCTTCCGGCGGCCGGAGCTGGTTGTCTGGAGGGAGTACCGCAATGGCGTGGAGGGGGACAGCCCCATCGTCGGAGCCATTACCATCGTCCTGTTTTTCGGTGCGCTGTGCGCCGTATTCGGCTTCCTGGGGGATTCCGACCAGAGCCATTACAACGGAGGCCGCGGCTATCACGGCTATCACGGCTATCACGGGCCACGAAGCGGAGGCGGCTGTGCGTGCGCCTGTGCCTGTGCGGGCTGCGCGTGTGCCTGCGCCTGCGCAGGAGGCGGAAGAGCCGGATGCAGTAAGAAGGATTTCTATCATACGGCAGATAAAAAAGAAGAGAAATAGCGGAAAAAGCCTAAAAATTTTTTAGAATTTGAATAAAAAAGTGGGAATCGGGGTAAGATATAGCAAACCGGCTCCCCTTTTTTTGTACTAAAAAATGTACAAAAACCCGCAATTTGTATACCATCCAATATTATCCAGTAAAATTTACGTACATAATAGACAAAATCAAAATTTTTAGGTATAATACCATGTATATGTGCAAAATGCAGAAAGCAGGTGGATTCATGCGCCATAAAAAGAGCGTAATGAGGAATATGATGATGGTTACCCAACTGGGTCTCAGCGTCATGGTGCCTGTGTTTGTCTGTATTCTTGCCGGCAGCTGGATTGACCGGCATGCCGGGACGAACCTGACGATCTTTCTGATGTTTCTGGGATTTCTGGCAGGCGGATGGAACGGCTACAAGGTAGCCATGACGACGCTTCGGATGAATGAGCAGGAAGAGAAAAAAGAGGATCAGGAGGCACGTCAGGAGCAAATGGGAGAGCCGCGTCCGCCGGTGCATAAGCCGAAGCAGAAGAGCCGCGTAAGGAGACATGAGGATGATGAAAAGCTTTAGAAAACAGGAGGATTTGTGAATTGGGGAAGGAAACAAAGAATCTGGTGCTTGAGGTTTCATCAGGAATCGTGATTTTTACCGTGGCAGCCATGCTGGTTGCGCTTATTGTGTATCCGAAGCCGTCGGTTTTTGCCGGGCTCCTGCTGGGGATGGTCCTGGCTCTTGCCATGTTTTTTTCCATGGCGGAGGTGCTGGACCGCTCCATGAAGACGGAAGATTCGAAGACTGTCCAGAAAAGGACGGTGATCAGTTCGGTCATCCGTTATGTCGTGCTTTTTGCTGTTCTGGTTATCGTCGTGGTCTGGTTTCCGGATCAGGTCAATGCGGTTGCCCTAGTAATCGGAGTCCTCGGACTCAAGGCTGGTGCATATCTGCAGCCGGTTATACACAGGATCGTGTCACGTGGGAAAAAAGAGGAGTAATTTTCGTGTACAGGAGCCGGTGTGATCAAGTAAGAAAGGAGGCTTAAGCGTATGGGCATAGCTAGTGCCAATAATGTGGACTTTATGATCAAGGGCGTTTTCAAGTTTCAGGCATTCGGCCAGGAACTCTGGGTAACAACGACCGAGATCGGTTTAAGTATCGTGACCATTGTCATATTGCTGATCGCAATTGTAACCAATGTTAAGATGAAAAAAGCGACGGAAGTACCAGGTACATTCCAGAATATCATCGAATTCGCAGTAGAGACGCTTGATAACATGGTAAACGGCACAATGGGTCATAATGCGAAAAAGTTCGTTAACTATATCGGAACTATATTTATTTTCATATTGTTCTGCAATATTGGCGGCTTATTTGGACTCAGAACACCAACAGGAGACTTTGGTGTAACGTTTATGCTGGGTATCTTCACATTCTGCATTACACAGTATCAGGGTATTAAAAACCACGGAATCGGTCATCTGACGAGCATGTTCAAACCGTTCCCGATCCTATTCCCGATTAACTTGATCGGAGAGATTACAAATCCACTGTCTCAGGCGCTTCGTCTGTTCGGTAATATGATGTCAGGCGTTGTAATCATGGGATTGTGGTACGGCATGATGCCAATCTTTGTAAAAATTGGTATCCCGTCATTTTTACATGTATATTGTGACCTGTTCTCGGGATGTATACAGACATATGTATTCTGTATGCTGACCATGGTATATGTCAATGATAAGATGGATTAACAAGGATTGTTTTCACAATCAAAAAGCGCAGGAGCGCGTAATACAAAATTGATTTCAGGAGGAAGTTATCTATGAACGGAATTTCAGGACAGGATTTTATCTTAGGTTGTTCAGCAATCGGTGCGGGCCTTGCGATGATCGCAGGTATCGGACCTGGTATTGGACAGGGTATCGCAGCAGGACACGCAGCAGCAGCAGTAGGCCGCAATCCGGGCGCGAAGTCTGATATCACATCTACCATGCTTTTAGGCCAGGCCGTTGCCGAGACAACAGGTCTTTACGGTTTCGCTGTCGCTGCTATCCTTATGTTCTTAAAGCCATTCAGCTAAAGAGAAGAACGGATAAGAATAGAGAGCGAGAGGAGGCGAAACCTTGGAACGATTATTGGGATTTGACCCACAGCTGCTTTTCGATGCGTTTGTGACGGGCATTAACGTCTTTATCCTGTTTTTCGCGTTATCCTATCTGCTGTTCAACACCGTGCGTGACGTCCTGGAGAGAAGAAGACAGAAGATCGCCGGAGAACTGAAGTCCGCTGCTGATGACAAAGAAGCTGCGAGAGCCATGAAGGAAGAGTACCAGACACGGCTTACCAGCGTCAATAAAGAAGCGGAACAGATATTAGAGGATGCGAGAAAGAGAGCAAAACAGCGCGAAGCAGAAATACTTACAGAAGCCAGGGAAGAAGCGAACCGCATTATTGAGAGGGGTAACCGCGAAGTAGAGCTGGAGAGAAAGAAAGCGCTTGACGATATGAAGGAACAGATCATATCCATCGCTTCTGTCATGGCCGGCAAGGTTGTGGCTGCGTCCATTGATACAACGGTATCGGATGCCCTGATTGAGGAAACTTTGAAAGAGATGGGTGAGAGCACATGGCAAAGCTAGTATCAAAAGTATACGGCGATGCATTGTTTGAAGAGTCCATCGAAAAGCAGAGTGTTGACACCCTGTTTCATGAGGTGAAGGCGCTGCTTGCCATTTGGCGGGAGAACCGGGAACTGGCGGAACTTCTGGATAATCCAAAGATTGTGAAGGAAGAGAAGATCGGTATCATAACGAATATCTTCGCCGGCCGGGTGTCAGACGATCTGATGGGTTTTCTGGCAGTCATTGTCGACAAGGGCAGACAGAAGGACATTCCTGCAATCTGCACGTATTTTATCGATACGGTCAAAGAATATAAGAAAATCGGCGTGGCCCATGTGGCGAGCGCCGTGGAATTAAAGAGTGAACAGAAAGCCATGATCGAACAGAGGCTTTTAGAAATCACGGAGTACGTGGAATTTGAGATGGAGTATTCGGTGGACCCGTCCTTAATCGGCGGTCTGGTTATCCGGATCGGAGACCGCGTCGTGGACTCCAGCATTAAAACGCAGATTAACGAGCTGCACCGCAGCTTGTCAAAACTGCAGTTATCGTAACAAATAGAAAGATAGAAGGAAGGTGCAAACCTTAATGAATTTAAGACCAGAAGAGATCAGTTCTGTCATCAAGGAACAGATTGAAAGATATTCTACAAAGCTGGAAGTCTCTGATGTTGGTACAGTCATTCAGGTAGCGGACGGAATTGCACGTATCCACGGTCTTGAGAACGCCATGCAGGGTGAACTTTTAGAGTTCCCGGGAGATATCTACGGCATGGTACTCAACCTGGAAGAGGATAACGTGGGCGCCGTTTTACTCGGTGCCGGAGACATCAGCGAGGGCGATACCGTTAAGACGACCGGCCGCGTGGTGGAAGTTCCTGTCGGCGATGCGATGACCGGCCGCGTGGTGAACGCGCTGGGACAGCCGGTAGATGGCAAGGGACCGGTCCAGACAGACAAATTCCGTCAGATTGAGCGAGTTGCTCACGGCGTAATTGACAGAAAATCAGTAGACACGCCGCTTCAGACCGGTATCAAGGCGATTGACGCCATGATCCCCATCGGAAGAGGACAGCGTGAATTAATTATCGGCGACCGTCAGACAGGTAAGACGGCGATTGCCATCGATACCATCATCAACCAGAGGGGCCAGGGCGTTCACTGTATCTATGTGGCCATCGGCCAGAAGGCTTCTACGGTTGCTACCATTGTTAAGACTCTTGAGGAGTACGGCGCTATGGATTACACCACCATCGTGGTATCCACGGCTTCCGACTTGGCTCCTCTTCAGTATATTGCTCCATACTCCGGATGCGCCATCGGCGAGGAGTGGATGGAGAACGGCGAGGACGTGCTGGTTGTTTACGATGACTTAAGTAAACATGCGGCGGCTTACCGTACCCTGTCCTTACTGCTCAAGAGACCACCGGGACGTGAGGCATATCCGGGCGATGTATTCTATCTCCATTCAAGACTTTTAGAGAGAGCAAGTAAGTTATCCGACGCTTTAGGCGGCGGCTCCTTAACGGCTCTTCCGATTATTGAAACTCAGGCAGGTGACGTTTCGGCCTATATTCCGACAAACGTTATCTCTATTACTGACGGCCAGATTTATCTGGAGACAGAGATGTTCAACTCCGGCTTCCGTCCGGCTATCAACGCAGGTCTGTCCGTATCCCGTGTAGGCGGCGCGGCTCAGATCAAGGCGATGAAGAAGATTGCCGCTCCCATCCGTGTGGAGCTGGCTCAGTACCGCGAGCTTGCAAGCTTTGCCCAGTTCGGCTCAGAGCTTGACAAGGAGACCACGGAACAGCTGGCACAGGGCGAGAGAATCAAGGAAGTGTTAAAGCAGGGCCAGTATCAGCCGATGCCGGTAGAATATCAGGTCATGATTATTTTCGCGGCAACCAGAAAACTGCTGCTTGACATTCCGACTCACCGCATTCTTGATTTTGAAAGGGCATTATTCAGCTTTATCGACGGCAAATATCCGCAGATCCCGGCTTCCATCCGTGAGACGAAGCAGATTACCGAGGAGACGGATGCACTGTTGACGAAGGCGATTAACGAGTGTAAAGCGGAGGCTTATTAAAGGCAGGTGAAGAATCATGGCATCCATGAGGGATATCAAACATAGAAAAGAAAGTATTCAAAGCACCGAGCAGATTACGAAAGCCATGAAGCTTGTATCCACCGTGAAGCTGCAGAAGTCCAGAGCGAAGGCGGAAGAATCAAAACCGTATTACGACCTGATGTACGATACCATCTGTTCCATGCTGCGCAAATCCGGCAGTATTGAGCATAAGTATTTAAAGGCGGGAGACTCGAAGAAGAAGGCGGTAATCGCCATCACTTCCAACCGTGGACTGGCGGGCGGTTATAACAACAACATCGTCAAGCTGGTAACGGGCACGGAGGGACTTACTCCGGAGAACACCGTCATCTATGCAATCGGCCGTAAGGGAAAGGATTCCTTTGTGAGAAAAGGCTATGCGATCGCCGAGGACTATTCCGAGGTTATCAATGAGCCGATCTACCGCGACGCGGCGGATGTGACTGCGGAACTTCTGGATGCGTTTGGTCAGAACCAGATCGGTGAAATCTATCTGGCCTACACTTCATTCAAAAATACGGTGACCCATATTCCGACGCTGAAAAAGCTGCTTCCCGTGGAAGCCGGCAAAGACAGCGAAAAGACGGACCTGGTGCTCATGAACTACGAACCGAATGAAGATCAGGTGCTGGATTCCATCATTCCGAAATATATGAGCAGCTTGATTTATGGCGCGCTTTTAGAGGCTGTGGCAAGTGAGAACGGCGCTCGAATGACAGCCATGGATTCTGCGACGAATAACGCGGAAGAGATGATTGAAGAACTTGGTTTGGCATACAACCGTGCAAGACAGGGCTCCATTACTCAGGAGCTTACCGAGATCATTGCAGGTGCCAATGCGATATCATAGGCATGCAGCTGAATCGAATTTCATTATAAAATAAAGGAGAAACAAGATGGCAGAACAAAATATTGGTAAGATCACCCAGATCATCGGTGCCGTACTGGATATCAAGTTCAGCCAGGGCAGGCTTCCGAGCATCAATGATGCGATCGACATCACGATGAAAAACGGAAACCGCCTGGTTGTGGAAGTATCCCAGCACCTTGGCGATGATACCGTAAGATGTATCGCCATGGGTTCGACCGATGGACTGGTGCGTGGTATGGAAGCCGTCGCAACGGGTGCGCCGATCACGATACCGGTCGGTGAAGAGACCCTGGGACGTATCTTTAACGTACTGGGTGATCCCATCGATAATAAACCAAAGCCGGTAGTGAAAGAGTACTTACCGATCCACAGACCGGCTCCTACATTTGAAGAGCAGTCCACAGAGACCGAGATCCTGGAGACAGGTATCAAGGTAGTCGACCTTCTCTGCCCCTATCAGAAGGGCGGTAAGATCGGTCTGTTCGGCGGCGCCGGTGTAGGTAAAACCGTATTAATTCAGGAGCTGATTCGTAACATCGCCACAGAGCACGGCGGATATTCCGTATTCACCGGCGTTGGTGAGCGTACCCGTGAGGGCAATGACTTATACTATGAGATGCAGGAATCAGGCGTTATCAATAAGACGACCATGGTGTTCGGACAGATGAACGAGCCGCCGGGAGCCCGTATGAGAGTCGGACTGACCGGACTGACCATGGCAGAGTATTTCCGTGACCAGGCAGGAAAGGACGTCCTTCTGTTCATCGACAACATCTTCCGTTTCACGCAGGCAGGTTCCGAGGTTTCCGCTCTGCTTGGCCGTATGCCATCCGCGGTTGGATACCAGCCGACCCTGCAGACGGAGATGGGCGCTCTCCAGGAGCGTATTACATCGACAAAGAACGGTTCCATCACATCCGTACAGGCTGTTTACGTGCCGGCCGATGACTTGACTGACCCGGCTCCGGCAAACACATTTGCCCATCTGGATGCGACCACCGTTTTAAGCCGTGCGATCGTAGAGCTTGGTATCTATCCGGCTGTAGATCCGCTGGAGTCCTCCTCCCGTATCTTAGACCCGCGTATCGTGGGTGAAGAACACTACAAGGTAGCCCGCGGCGTGCAGGAAGTACTTCAGAAGTATAAAGAGTTACAGGATATCATCGCCATGCTGGGTATGGATGAGCTTTCAGAAGAGGATAAGCTTACCGTTTCCCGTGCGAGAAAGATTCAGAGATTCTTATCCCAGCCGTTCTTCGTGGCAGGACAGTTTACCGGTCTGGAAGGCCGTTACGTTCCGCTTGTTGATACGATTCAGGGCTTCAAGGAGATTCTGGAAGGCAAACATGACGATATTCCTGAAAGCTATTTCTTAAACGCAGGTAGTATGGATGATGTTCTTGCCCGTGTGAAATAGGGGGTGGGAATATGGCTGATTTATTCAAACTGCATGTGATTACTCCCGAGCGGAGATTTTACGATGGAGAAGCTTCCATGGTGGAACTTACGACGACGGAGGGGGACATCGGTGTATATAGAAATCATATCCCGCTGACAGCCATCGTGGCTCCCGGAGTCTTAAAGATTCACGAGGAGGGCGAGGTTAAGGAGGCGGCTCTGATATCCGGATTTATTGAAATTCTCCCGGAGAGAATCACCATTATGGCCGAAGTGGCCGAGTGGCCGGATGAGATCGATGCCAACCGTGCGGAGGAAGCGAGAATCCGTGCGGAGCGCCGCCTGAAGGAAGAGAGCGGTGAAATTGATACCATGAGGGCGGAACTGGCACTCAGAAGAGCGCTTGTAAGACTTTCCCTCAGAAAATAGGATTGATGAGAATGGACTGGTGTCCGATACGTGATGTGTCGGATGCCAGTCTCTTTATTTTATTGCCGCAGGTTACAGAATTTGGAATATTTTAGTAATTTATTCTTAATTTGAAATTATTCCCCAGCTATGGTACACTGATATCAGCAAACGGCTACACCGTTTATTATTATGATATGAGTCAGGGGATTACAAATGATGGGGCATCAGAAACCGGTTCAGTACTGCCGTTTTCTTTTTTATGTAACCGCAGCGGTCTGCCTGGGGCAGATGCTTTCGTTTGCTTCGGCGGCCTCGCCCATATCCGAAGCGGAGCGGCAGAAAAAGGAAGCGGAGGAGAGGTACGAGGCGGTAAACGGGGAAGCGGAGGACCTGGAGAAGAAAAAAGGGGAAGCTGCGGTGCAGGCGGGCCAGCTGGATAAAGAGCTGACAGACTTGCTGACCGATATGGACTTGCTGGAGACAGACATGTCCGATATGACGCGGCAGATTGAGAAAGAGGAAGAGGAATACCAGAAGGCGGAGGAAAAGCGGAAGCGTCAGTACGAGATACTGAAGAAGCGGATCCAGTATATTTATGAAGAAGGCGATGTCACCTATCTGGACATCCTCCTGAAAGCGAAAACCATCGGCGATGTGATTAATGGGAATGAGTATTTTCAGCAGCTCTATGAGTATGACAGGAAGCTGATCACAGAGTATGAGAAGACGAAGAACGATGCGCTTGGCCGGAAGGAAGTGCTGGAGGAGCGGCAGTCGGAGCTTCAGAGCTTAAAACAGGAATATGGAGTCCGGGAAAAGACGCTTCGGACCATGATTACGAAAAAAAGGGCGGACGAGTCTGATTTTGACCGCAGACTCAGGGCGGCAAAGGCGGAAGCCGGCAGCCAGGCCGAGATTATAAGGAAGAGGACGGAGGAGATCCGGCTTCTTCAGAAGGAAGAGGAAAGAAAGCGGGAAGAGGAACGCAGGGCGGAAGAGAAACGCAGGGCGGAAGAGGAACGCGGGGCGGAAGAGCAGAACAGCGGCCCTGGAAGGATCAAGAGCACGGGTGGTTCGGAACTCGGACGGAATGTCGCGGACTACGCACTGCAGTTTATCGGGAACCCCTATGTGTGGGGCGGCACCAGCCTGACCTCAGGAGCGGACTGCTCCGGGTTCGTTCAGTCGGTCTACCGCCACTTCGGTGTATCGATTCCGAGAACGTCCGCCGAGCAGGCCGGTTATGGCAGGGAAATTGCATATGAAGAGATGGAACCTGGAGATCTGGTCTGTTATCCGGGTCATGTAGCCATGTATATCGGAGGCGGCAGAATTGTCCACGCGCGCTCGGCAAAAGCGGGAATCCGGGTGGATGACAACCCGGCGTACCGCACGATTGTGTCGATACGGAGGCCGTGGTAGGCGGCCTGCGGAGAGCGGATCAATGGAGAGTATGAAAGAATAGAAGATTTTAAACAAATGACATGAGCAGGGGGAAAACAAGATGAGATACAAGAACAAATCCGGCAGGCTGTGGCTGCTTCTTGCCGCTATAACGATCATGGCAGCCGGTTTTTCCATGGTTACTTACGCAGAGGAGGCAATTAAGACCGTGTCGGTCACAGTCACCTCTTCGGTGGAAGCGGAAGCCGATGAGGGAACGGTCTCGGCTACATCAAACAGCTCAAAGTACCGGGTGGTATCGTGCGATTTCGCAAATTCCAGGGGAAGCTGGAAGGCGGGGGAGACTCCGAAGGTAAACATCAGGCTGGAGGCAGAGGAAGGATACTATTTCAACTCTATTAACGCCGGAAAGGCCACCGTAAAGGGAGCTGTCTATTCGTCAGCAAAGAAGGAGACGGACAACCATTCCCTGATACTGTCGGTAAAACTGAAGGGCGTGAAAGGAACGCTGGGAACCGTGGAGAGCGCTTACTGGGAGTCGACACCACTGGGCAAGGCGAGATGGAGCAAGGTGGAAAATGCTCCGGCCTATGAAGTAAAGCTTTACTGCGGAGACAGCATGGTGTACCGGGTGGAAAAGACGTCCTCCACCAATTATGATTTCTTCTCCCATATGACGACGCGGGGCGATTACTATTTCAAAGTGAGAGCCGTGGCGAAGACGGAGTCGGAAGCGGATTATTTAAAAGCCGGAGAGTGGACGGAATCCGATAATCAGGAGATTACAAAACGGGATGCCGAGGCGGCGGAGACACGGAAGTCTTCAGGAAACGGCAGTTCCGGCGGCAGCTCGGGCAGCGGCAGCCAGGGACCCGGGCAGGGAGACGGCCCCGGTTCGCAGAATCCCGGATGGGAACAGGACAGGAATGGCTGGTGGTACCGGAACGCGGACGGAACGTACCCGGTAAACAGCTGGCAGTTAATCAATGATAAATGGTATTTATTTGACATGGGCGGCTACATGCTGACTGGATGGCAGACGAAGAACGGGCGGGAATATTACCTGACGACCAACGGTGACATGGTGACCGGATGGTTCCAGTACAACCGGGTATGGTATTATCTGGACCCGCAGGTGGGAAAAGTGTCCGGCGGATGGCTTCAGCAGGGCAACGACTGGTATTACATGAATCCGGACGGCAGCATGGCAGTTGGCTGGATCCGCTATAAGGACAACTGGTACTATCTGGATCCGGACAGCGGACGGATGGTGAAGGACAGAGTCGTTGAAAAGTATTACATTAATCCGGATGGTATCTGGATACCGTAGCAGACAGGAGGACAAGATATGTTACGCAAGTTAAGACGGGCTGCCGCGGCTGTTCTGGCGTGTGGCTTGCTGACGGCAGCGCTGCCGGGCGCTTCAGGCACGGCTCTGGCAGCGGTGAAAAATGAGACGAGAACACCGATCACTTCCGTGTCGATTAAGGTGCGTTCCGATGTGAAGGCCGACTACGATCTGGATGCGGCTACGGTCTATGTGACGACTGACAGCAATCTCTATACCATCGGAGCCTACACGTGGGTCAGCGGCAATAAGGAATACTGGGAACCGGGCGATGTGCCGAAGGTACAGATCGAGATCCATGCCAGAAGCGGCTGTTATTTCGAGAAGACCACAGGAGCGGGGAAGTTCCAGATCTCGGGAGCGACCTATGGCTCGGTAAAACGCCAGAATAATAATGAGACACTCCTTCTGACTGTAAAACTGACACCGGCCTCCGGCACGCTGGATATTACGAATTCCGCGGAGTGGGTAGGCTATCCGCTGGGAAAAGGCACCTGGGAAGAGGTTCCCTACGCCGGAGCGTATGAGCTGAAGCTGTACCGCGATGGCCAGATGATTCAGGGCGTGGCAAAGGTCAACGCCACCACCTATGATTTCTATCCCTTTATGACCCAGGCGGGCCGCTACCAGTTCCGTGTCCGTGCAATCCCGAAGGATACGGAGGAACAGGGTTACATAACCAGCGGTGACTGGGTATATTCCGATGAACAGGATATCGATGACGACCAGACATACAGCCTGGGAGCGGGCAGGCAGAATGCAAATCTGACACCGGCTAACATCGGATGGGTGAAGAATTCAGACGGATGGTGGTACCGCAACGCGGACGGAAGCTATCCTGCAAATACGTGGCAGAACATCGGCGGCTTATGGTATCTGTTTGATTACGATGGTTACATTTTAACCGGATGGCAGATGAAAAACGGCAAATATTATTACCTGGACAGCAACGGTGCGATGCAGACAGGCTGGTTCCAGGATAACCGGAAGTGGTATTACCTGGCGGCCGACGGAAGCATGCAGACCGGCTGGATGACGCTGGGCGGCAATACTTACTACTTCGACAGCGACGGAAGCATGCACACCGGGTGGCTTCTGGACAACGGAAAATGGTATTACTTCGCACCGGATACCGGAATGATGGTGCGCGGGACGAGCGTCGGCGGCTACTATCTGAACTCTGACGGAGTCTGGGTTCATTAAGAAATGATTACAAACCACTGTATTTTATGGCTGAAACAGGAAACAGCCACAAAATATGGTGGTTTTTTTGTATTTCCTTATGGCTGCAAAAGATGCCTCACAATTTTTGCACGAAATAAAAATTTGCATTTTCAATTTGGAAGCTGATGGAAAGTTATGGAAAAACGTAAGAATTATTACAAAAACAGACTTTTTTCTTAAGTTTTAAGTTGACGTAACGATATTAAAAAGTTATACTAAAAATAACCAAATTTTGTAACCAAAAGCAAAATAAGAGGGGTGCTTGGAGGGGGAAATATGTTTATAGTGCCAATTACGAGGCTGGAAGGAGTTTCATCTTTGGAGGAGATGAAAAAACTTGACAAGACCCCGCAGAAACAGGTGAAAAACAGTTTTCAGAATATATTGACGGACGCGGTAAAGGAAGCGGATCAGGCAGTAAAAGATACCAGAGAAATGGACGTGAAGCTTGCTGCCGGACAGATCGATAATTTACATACAGCCTTGATTCAGGCAGAACAATCCGCTGCTGCAATTGAGTTTACGACCCAGCTGACCAGTAAGGCAGTCAGTGCGTATACTCAGATTATGGGAATGCAGATCTAAAATAACAGAAAGATAGCAGTGGTGGAACTATGGGTATGAAAGAAAAAGTAAAAACGGCTGTCGACGGCAATGGTACGGTCGGCCGTCTTTTGGGCAGCAAAAAAAAGAAAGCCGCGGCAGCGGGGATACTGGCAGCGGTCATTATCGCACTGGCAGCGGCAATTCTGTTAAATACGAATAAAGATGGGGAATACGTGGTGCTCTTCCCCGGTATTTCAAGAGAAGAGAATAACGAGATACTCGCAGTGCTGAACGGTCGTGGAGTCGGCGCGAAGAGAAATGCAGAAGGAGAAGTGACGGTTCCGGAGAACCAGGTCGGTGACATTATGCTTGATATGTCAGAACTGGGATATCCGAAAACGGCACTTCCTTTTGACATTTTTTCGGATAATATGGGCTTTACAACGACGGAATTTGAGAAGCGCCAGTACCTTCTGTTAAACCTTCAGGACAGAATTGAGCGGACACTGAAGGACATGAACGGCATCAAGAACGCCATAGTGACGTTAAACGTATCCGACGACAGTAACTACGTGTGGGACGATCAGGGGGCTGACAGTACAGGCGCGGTCTCCCTGACGCTGATGCCCTCCTGTGAGCTGTCACCGGAGAAGGTGGGCGCCATCAAGAACCTGATTGCCAACAGCGTTCCCAGGCTTCTGCCGGAGAACGTGACCGTAGTCAACGCCGAGACCATGCAGGAGATGGTATCCGACGATGTGGGCGGTCTGACCAGCTACGGTCTGGGACGTCTGGATTTTGAGGCAAAGGTGGAGAAGCGGCTTCAGGATAAGATCATGAACGTGCTGACTCTTGCGTATCCTCAGGGACAGATCCGCGTATCTGCTACTGTAGTCATCGATTACGATAAGATGATCACCGAGGACCTGCAGTATGAGCCTCAGGACAACGGTCAGGGCGTGGTGGATCACTATAAGTCGGGCCAGTCGGTAAGCGGCCAGGGCGGAGGCGCCGGCGGTGTGGCCGGGGAAGAAAATAACACGGATATTCCGACTTATGGTGCGGCAGGAACCGGCGGAGGTAATGGATCTAACGGCGATTACTACCGCGATGTGGATTATCTGGTTGGCTATATTAAGAAACAGATCGAGAAAGACAATGTGAAGCTGCAGAAGGCCACCGTGGCCATCGCAGTGAATGACAATAATCTGACGGAGTCGAAGAAGCAGCAGCTGATCGACGCGGCGTCGAAGGCTGCCAATATCGCACAGGAAGACATTGTGGTATCCAGCTTCCAGCAGATTGCGTCGGATAAAACTCCGGAACCGGAAAAACCGGTGATTCCGGTGACGGCTCCGGGAGTCGGGGGGATCGATCCGCGTGTGCTGGTGGCGGGAGCCGCGGCCGGCGTTTTCCTATTCCTCGTGCTTCTGTTCCTCGTTTTACGCCACAGAAGAAAGAAACAGAGAAAAGAAGACCAGGAGCTTTTCGGACCGTTTGAGGGAGATGCTTTTGATCTGGACAGCGACATTGCGGAACGCGCCGAAGAGCGCGCAGTGGAGAACCAGATTGCCGACGTTCCGGTAAGACCCCAGGATCCGGTGAATCAGGTTCGTTCCTTCGCAGAGGACAATCCCGAGATTATCGCATCCATGATAAGTACCTGGCTGAAGGAGGAGAAGAAGTAATATGCCGGCAGAAGAAAGAAGACCAGCAGAAAAAGCTGCGGCCGTCATATCCATGCTCGGTACGGAACGGGCCTCCGAGGTGTTCCGGTATCTGACAGAGAATGAAGTGGAACAGCTGTCCATGGAGATTACGAGACTCCCTCACCTGGCACCGGATGAGATGGAGGATATTGCCAAGGACTTTTATAATTGTTGTGTGACGGAAAAGGTGATTACCGAGGGCGGAAAAGACTACGCCAAGGAAGTGCTGGAAAAAGCATTTGGCCAGCAGCAGGCCAGAAATTTGATGGACCGGGTCAGCAAGGCGCTTAAGACCAAGGCATTCAGTTTTATCAGAAAAGTGGATTATAAGACCCTGATGACTGCCATACAGAACGAGCATCCTCAGACGCTGGCGCTCATACTGTCATACGCCACGCCGGAGCAGGCGTCCAAGATCATCGCCAATCTGCCCCAGGAGACACGGGTGGATGTGGTGGAGCGCATCGCGGGCATGGACCGGGCTCTGCCGATGGCAATCAAGATCGCGGAAGAGGTGCTGGAGAAGAAGATCGGCTCCTCGTCTTCGGAGGAGACCATGGAGGTGGGCGGACTCAACTACATCGCCGACATTATGAACCATGTGGACCGCAGCACGGAGAGAGATATTTTTGACGAACTGAACTTAAAGAATCCCCAGCTTGCCGAGGATGTGCGCAAGCTGATGTTTGTATTTGAAGATATCGCATACCTGGATCCGCTGTCTATCCAACGCTTCTTAAGAGAGACAGATTCCAAGGATCTGGCGGTTGCGTTAAAGGTGTCCAACAAGGATGTGATGAGCGCAATTTTTGCCAATATGTCCAACCGTATGAGAGAATCCATACAGAGCGACATGGAGTACCTGCATAATATTCGTATGAGCGACGTGGAAGAGGCGCAGCAGAGAATCGTGGCTGTGATCCGCCGTCTGGAGGAAGAGGGCGAGATCGTAATCTCCAAGGATGGAAAGGATGAGATCATTGTATAGGGTAATCAAGTCCGGACAGACGGTGCTGGGGGAAGGAAGAGTTCCGGCCTATCAGATGACCGGCCCCGAGACCGCCCAGGCGGAGGAGATAAGCGGGGAACCGGGTAACGCGGCCAGAGAAGCCGCGGATGGAGCGGTGCCCCGTTATGCACTGATATCCGAAGAAAAGAGAAAGATTCTGGAACATGCCAGAAACCAGGCAGAACAGTCTGCCGCCCGGATTTTAGAGGACGCTTACGCCCAGCGGGATAAGATTGTGAACACGGCCCTGACGGAAGCGGAGCGGCTGAAGCAGCAGGCAGAGGAACACGGCTATGAAGACGGGATAAACCGGGCCGAAGCGGACATATCCGATGGACTAAAAATGATTGGGCGGTCCGTGGAACAGGCGGGACGCCAGCTGGAAGAGCACTCAGAGGAGATAAAGGCAAGAATTACAGAGATGGCCCTTGTGATCGCGGAAAAAATTCTGCAGAGAGAAGTAGGCGCCGGTGCAGAGGGACTGGCCGATTTAGTGGAGCAGGCCGTGATGTCGGAGCGGGATAAGAATGAGATCACCGTGCATTTATCGGATGACTCCATCACTCTGGTGGAGGAACTGGAGAGACGTCTGGAACCATTGAGAGACAGAAACGGCGGATACGTCCGCATCAGGCCGGAACAGCAGCAGCCTGGCTATGTGCAGATTGAGACGGAGGAAGGGATCGTGGACGCCTCCGTGTTTGTACAATTGGAGAATTTAAAGCGGCAGCTGGCGGAATTGCTGAAATAGTGTGACAGGCGGCGCATAAGATGATAGAGAATGTGAGACAGGCGGTTCAGAACGCCAATTTGTATACATATCTGGGGAAAATAGACAAGATCGTAGGAACCACGGTGGAAGCCATGGGGCCTGCCTGCAGGATCGGGGATGTCTGTGCCATCGATGTCCCGGGAGACAACCCGCCGGTGAAGGCGGAGGTCGTGGGATTTCGTGAAAACAGGGTACTCCTGATGCCCTACGAGGAGACAGAAGGCATTGGGTACGGAAGCGCGGTCCGCAATACGGGGGAGCGTCTTCTCATACCGGTCTCCAATGAGCTGATCGGCCGTACCGTGGATGCCATGGGAATGCCCATCGACGGGCAGGGGCCTTTGGGAGAAGTCGCTTATTATCCCATAACGGGAAAACGTTCCAACCCCATGGAACGGCCCAGAATCGACACTGTGATCCAGATGGGAGTCAAGGCCATCGACGGCCTCTTAACCATCGGCAAGGGGCAGAGAATGGGAATCTTCGCCGGAAGCGGTGTGGGAAAGAGTACACTGATGGGCATGATCGCCAAGAATGTGAAGGCGGATGTCAATGTCATTGCGCTGGTTGGTGAGAGGAGCCGTGAGGTTGTGGAATTCATCAACCGGGATCTGGGAGAAGAGGGCTTAAAGCGCTCGGTTCTGGTAGTGGCCACCTCCAACCAGTCCGCTATGATGCGGTCCAAATGCACCATGACGGCCACTACAATCGCGGAGTATTTCAAGGATCAGGGCATGGACGTGCTTCTGATGATGGATTCCCTTACCCGATTCGCCATGGCGCAGCGGGAAGTGGGACTAAGTATCGGAGAACCGCCGGTAGCGAGGGGGTACACGCCCTCCATTTACTCGGAGCTTCCGAAGCTGCTGGAGCGCTCGGGCAATTTTGAGACAGGCTCCATCACCGGAATCTACACGGTTCTGGTGGAAGGCGACGACGCCAATGAACCGGTGTCCGATACGGTGCGCGGCATTATTGACGGCCATATCATGCTGTCGAGAAAGGTGGCGACGCAGAACCGCTATCCGGCCATCGACATCTTATCCAGCGTCAGCCGTCTGATGAGCGACATTGTGATGCCGGAGCACAAAGCGGCGGCCGGAAAGATCCGGAAGCTTCTCTCGGTCTATGAGAGCAACATCGATCTCGTTTCCATCGGAGCGTATAAGAAGGGGACCAATAAGGAACTGGACGACGCGCTGATGAGAATTGATAAAATATATGAGTTTTTGCAGCAGAAGACGGATGAGAGCTTCTCCCTTGATGAGGCCGTCATCCGTATGATCCAACTGACCGAATAGAGAGGTTCTTATGAAAAAGTTTGCATTTTCACTGGAGCGAATGCTGAATTTCCAGAGTCAGAATCTGGAAAAGGAGATGGGAATCTTAGGCAGGATGACCGCAGAGCGGGATGCACTGGAAGCCCAAAAACAGGATATGGCAGAGAAGGCCGCCGGCGTACAGGCGGATATAGCCAGGCGGGAGGCAGAGGGAACGACGATATTTATGCTGAAAGCCTGCTTCTCTATCCTGGAAAGTGCAAGGAACCAGCTGGAGGAGATGGAGGAGGAGCTTAGGCTTTTACAGGCAGGGCTGGAACGGCAGCGTCAGATCGTGACGGAGGCATCCAGAGAGGTAAAGAAGCTGGAAAAGCTGAAGGAAAAACAGTTAGAGGAATACCACCGCGGCGAAGCGAAGGAGCAGCAGGAGACCATAGCGGAACATGTTGCGGGTAATTTCGTGCGGCGTGGTGCTTCCCAATAAATATGTCACAGAGAGAAAGGCGGTGAGAAGAGAATGAATATGGGAACAGCCATGAAGGCTGTGGGAACCGGCTGGAAACAGTCTGGAACCACAGACAATGGAAAGGGCAGAGATGCAGGAAAAGCTGATTTTGCCGATACCTTCACCGAGATGTTAAAGGCGGGGAAAAAGGCGTCAGAGTGCAGAAAGCAGACACAGAATACGGAGAAGGCAGCGGAGGCGAAGAAGATCACAGATGCGCAGAAGATCACAGATGCGCAGGCGGATCAGAAGGCGGCTGATACCGGAAAGGATGCGGTGAAGGCGGAAACCTCCGGACAGGATAACACGGCAGTAAAGAAAACGCCGGAAAAGAAGCAGGAGCCGGAAAAAGCCGATGACAGAACCGTGCAGGATGAAGCAGCGGCAGCGGCAGCCGCTCTGGAAGGAATGGCAGAGCAGCCGGCAGTTATGGCGGAAGACCCGGTCGAAGCAATGGAGCATGGCATGGAAGCAGAAGCTGGCGGACTGCTGGCGGTAACAGAGGCTGGAGGGATACTGGATCAAACAGCATCCACAACAGAGACCGGAGCGGGACAGCGCACCGGAAATGCGGAGGTTCGGCAGGCAGCTGCAAATACGGGCACATCGGAAGCACTAAAGAATCAGGAGGCGCTTTACCAGACAGCGGCCCAGAAACCAGGGGGAACAGGAAGCAGCCGAAAGACAGAAGCTATGGAGCCCGCAGCAGCGGAAACCCAGGTTACTGCCGATGATATGGCGGTGCAGACGAAGAACAGCACAGGCAGAGATGAGGGAACATTTTCCGATCTGCTGAAGGACCAGTCGGACCAGATGAAGGCCATGGGAGCCGGAAAACGGGTCCAGACAGAAGATGAGACCGATGGTGATGAGGCGCTGGACAACCAGATGCTGGAGGAGCTGAAGAAGAATTCAGACGGAAAAGGCGTGACGTATCTCGATAAGATAAGCGCGTCGAGGCAGGGCGGATTCCGGGGCGTGCCGGCGGTGGACAATACCGCTTCCGATATCCACACACCGGTTGCAGAACAGCTGAAGGCAGGCGTGGAGCAGGGCATGAAACGGGAACTGTCGGAATTTACCATCAAGCTGAAACCCGAAGGTTTGGGAGAGATCATCGTACATATGGCCAGTGCAAACGGCAGGACGTCAGTCAGCATCGGAGTATCCAACCCGGAGACGGAGAAGCTGGTGAACAGCCAGATGACGAGCTTAAAAGAGATGCTGCAGCCGCTTCACGCGGAGGTGGAGGAGGTATACCACAACAGCCAGGGCGGAATGGATTTTGCAGGATTTGGCCAGGAGCTTTACCAGAATCAGGGGCAGCAGGCCCGGGGACATTACCACCACGGTATGAATCAGGGAATGACGGCCGACGACGGCGTGTTTGCACAGGAAACAGAGCGGATGGCGGCGGAAAGCCTGGTACGCAGACTGTATGCATATGTGTAAATACCCCATGAGGACAGGGCTGATAAGGACAAAAATGATAAGGGCAGAAATGATAGGGACAGAAACGAAAAGAAAAGGAGAGACATGTCAGTACAGATACCAGACTATACGAATCCGTACTTAAGGACTGCATCTTCCGGCAGCAGCGGACCAGGAGCACTGGGAGACAACACACCGGCAAAGGCATCGAACGACAGCGATAAAGACACGGAAGGCACCGATGGCACTTCTGGGAGCAATGATGTCATAGACGCGGTGTTTGGAGACGCATCCGACAAGGCCGTCAGTATGGACGATTTCCTGACTCTGATGGTAGCCCAGCTGAAAAACCAGGATTTTATGAATCCGGTGGACGATACCCAGTATGTAACGCAGCTGGCCCAGATATCGACCATGCAGCAGATGGAGGAGATGGCATATAACGCCAAGAGCACCTATGTGACCTCACTTGTCGGCAAGACGGTTACGGCTGCAAAATTCACGGTCGCCGGGGACTTAAAGAAGACGGAGGGCATCGTAAACAAGGTTTCTCTTCTGGACGGGAAATTCGTGATCTATGTGGAGGGAGAATCCTACAGCATGGATGAGATTATGGAGATCAGGACAGAGGAAGCAAAGAAGGATGACGGCAAGGACCCGGATGCAGGCAGCGACGGGGACAAGGACGGAAACGATCCGGGAGACAAGGATCCGAAGGTATGAGAGACTGTGAGGTAAGGAGGTAAGAGAATGGATTCCATGATATACAACAAAATGCTTCATACCCCCATATGTACAGGAAAACCGTGGGAAGCCGCGAGGAACAAGCCGGCGGAGGGCACGGAAGAAAGCAGCGCATTCAAGGAACTGCTGGAACAGAAGTTAAAGGAAGAAAGCCAGGTGGCGTTCTCCAAGCACGCGGTAGAGCGGGTGATGGAGCGGAGCGTGGATATATCTTCTGATAAGCTGGAACGATTGAATGAGGGCGTGAAACTGGCCGGAGAAAAGGGGCTTAAGGCTCCGTTAATCCTGATGGATTCCACGGCATTTGTTGTAAATGTAAAGAATAACAGAGTAGTGACAGTTGTGAACGAGGAGAGCTTAAAAGGCACTGTCTTCACAAACATTGACGGAACCGTTATGGTATAGCCGGTCCTTTTGGAGGCTATTCTTACCCCGATTGACGGACGGGTAAGGCGGTTAGAAAAGGAGATATAAACTATGTTAAGATCATTATATTCCGCAGTGTCCGGTATGAAAGCACACCAGACGAAGCTGGATGTTATCGGCAATAATATTGCCAACGTGAATACGTACGGATTTAAATCCAGCCGTGCGCGTTTCCAGGATGTATTTTACCAGACATTACAGAGCGCCGCAGGCGGCGACAACAATAAAGGCGGAACCAACGCCAGCCAGGTTGGCTACGGTTCCCAGTTAGGCGGCATCGATCTGGATATGAGCCGTTCGGCGCTGCAGTCCACAGGCAGACCAATGGACGTGGCGATCACAGGCGAGGGCTTCTTCCAGGTTATGGATGCGGACGGAAATATCTTCTACACGAGAGCGGGGAATTTAATGCTGGATTCCAACAGCGGCAACCTGGTGGACTCCAACGGTTACACGGTTCTCGGCGTGTCCGGTGATCCGCTCGGAAAGGCGCCATCCTCCGACAAGATCCATTTGAACATTCCGACCAAGTCCAGCGGACTGGCATCCAAGACACTGAATATCAACGGAACCCAGTTTACGATCACTTCGGAGAAGGCGACGACGGACGCCAACGTATCCATTACCTTCAAGGCGGAGGATAATCTGCCTTCCGGTTCCGATATCGTCGTAAATTCTTCCGATATCAACGATTCCAGCATTACCGTGCATGTGAATAAAAATGCCATATTTACAAGTCTTTCAGACTTTAACAGCAAGATGAACAGCGCCATCACCCGTGGATGCGGCGGAAAGGCCCATCCGGGCGGAAACTTTACCATCACCGCGACACCGGCGGAGAATGTATTCCAGAAGCCGCTGACCGGCGCGGAGCTGCTGGGCGACCATTTTGGAATCAACGAAGGAACCTTCGAATTTGCCACCTCCACGGATGCAGCTGACGGTATCTTCGGCGGACTGAAGTTTTCCGGCATGAGCACGAGCCCGGCCTTTGATGCGGCGGGACCGGTGGACTTTAAATCAGAATTGAAGCCGGGCACAGGCGGTAAGATGGCCTGGGTGGTGACGGCGACGGTCGGCGGACGGGAGTTTGTCGGTGAAATAAATGAGAACACCACAACCGCAGGCAAGATGTGGCTGAAGGAAGCCGGTACGGGACAGTACATCGAGATGAGCCATCCGGGGTACACCGCGATTACATCTTCTTTTAACGGCGGTTCAGGAAACACGGCTCAGTCTTTTCACAATGTGACGATGCCTGCGGCAGCAGGAACCGGATTCTTCAATAAGAGCATGAGTCTCAAGGACTATGGTACCTCGGGAATCAACCCTGGCGACAACATCGAATACAGTGCGGTAAAGATTCCTGCCAGCGCGGGCAATAAGGCAAAATGGCATGTGACCGCAGTAAGCGGCGGCAAGACGTACTCCGGTGATATCAGCGAAGGCGACGCTGCCGGAGATCTGGTGCTTACGGAAGAGGGCGGCACTGCCCTGACCATCGATCACAAGGGCTATTCAGACATTAATACCGCATTTTTAAATGCGGATGAGGCGGATAAAACATACGCTTCTTTCATACCCAAGGACAACGCGGGTACTATCACGGCCGCGACACAGTCCAACGATGTAGGCCTCGGAAGCGGTACCTTTACGCTGGAAAACGGTACGGAAGGCGGCGCGATCTCCCTCTCCGGCGCTTCGATCGCCATTCTTGGAAACGGTATCATTGAAGCGACCCATCCGGATAAGGGAAAAATTCAGATCGGACGTATCGATCTCGTTACCTTTGAAAATCCGTACGGCCTGGAAGAGAACGGCAACTCCTATTTCCGTGCAACCTCCAACTCCGGCGAGGCCAAGGCCTGCCAGGCTGGTGAGGACGGAACAGGAGCGTTAAAGACGTCTTCACTGGAGATGTCCAACGTGGATATATCCACAGAGTTTTCCGACATGATCGTAACACAGAGAGGTTTCCAGGCCAACTCCCGTATTATTACGGTGTCGGACTCGATTCTGGAGGAACTTGTAAATCTGAAACGATAACAGGAGGTGGTATCGGTGATTCCCTTAAGTAAGTTAAATGGCGAGGAGTTCATCCTCAACTGTGATTTAATCGAGATGATTATGGAAAATCCCGATACCACGATTCTTCTGACCAACGGCAAACACTTGATTGTGCGGGAATCAAAGGAAGAGGTAGTCGAACGGGTAGCAGCATTCCGGAGAAAGACGTTCAGCGATCTGATTGAACAGATCAAAGGATAGCCGCGGCGGAAATACAACAAGAAAAGTTTAGAAAAGGATGTAGCAGATATGGATATCATGTCAATTCTGGGTTTTATTTTGGCGGTAGTGCTGGTACTGTTCGGTATGACCTTTGATCAGGAGGCCATGAAACTGGTCTTTCACAATCTAAGGGCGTTTGTCGATATTCCAAGTATGGCCATTACCTTAGGAGGCACCATCGGAGTTATGATGCTGTCCTTCCCCTCCGGGGCGTTTAAAAAGATAGGGAAACATTTAAAAATCATTATAAAACCGTATAAGTTCGATCCGGAGCAGTCCATTGAACAGATCGTGGAGCTGGCGACGGAGGCCCGTATGAAGGGACTCCTCTCCCTGGAGGACAAATTAAGTGAGATTGACGAGCCATTTATGCACAACAGCCTCTTACTGGTGGTAGACTCCGTAGATTCGGAAAAGGTCCGCCAGGTCATGGAGACGGAGCTGGATCAGTTAGATGAGCGTCATGCGCTGGACCGGGGATTCTATGAGAAAGCGGCCAGCTTTGCGCCGGCGTTCGGTATGATCGGTACCCTGGTCGGCTTAATCCTGATGCTGGGCAACATGCAGGACGTCAACGCCCTGGCAAAGGGCATGGCGACGGCCCTGATCACCACCCTGTACGGCTCTCTTCTGGCCAACATTGTGTGTTTGCCGGTGGCGAGCAAGCTGAAGGCGAGACACGATGAGGAGTTTTTATGTAAACAACTGGTTCTGGAAGGCGTTCTGGCAATCCAGGAAGGGGAAAACCCGAAATTCATAGAAGAAAAACTTTATAAACTGCTTCCGGCCAGCCGCAAGAAGACGGACGAGGATAAGGATCCTGTGAAGGAAGAGGGAAAGCAGAAGAAAAAGAGCAGACGGAAGAACAGAAAGAATGAGGAATAAAAGGAGCTTATGGCGATGGCGAAGGAAGTAGAAAACCAGGGGATCATAAATATGACGGACCGGCAGGTGTTTGATGAACTGATTAATCTGCACGCGAAGGCGGCGGGGGAATCCCTGTCATCGATTCTGAAGGCGGATATAGAGATCAGCGGCCCGGAGATTTCGGAGATAACGGTGAAGGAAGTGGAATACGGGATTTTGGAACCGGCCATCTTCGTGAAGAGCTGTCTGACCTCCGGAGTTGCCGGCAATATGGTCATTATCCTGCGCCAGCGGGATATGCAGGCGTTCCTAAATGAGCTGATGGGAATCGATGATCTGCCCGACCCGGATTTCGAGTTTGACGAGGTCGCCATGAGCGCGGCCACGGAGCTGATGAACCAGATGGTCCACGCATCCGTGGAGGTCATGGCTGAATACCTGGGCAATACCATGGAGTCATCGGACTGCCAGCTGATCTTATCGGACGGCAGGCAGAACCTGTCCCCAGCCATCGGTGAAGCTCCTGAATCAAAGACGATCGTGATTCATTACCGTGTGAAGATCAAGGACATGGTGGAATCTGAGTTTATGGAATGCATATCTACTACGGCGGCTGACAGCTTGTATCAGGAGATAGGGACCAGGAGGGAAGCGGATAAGAAGGCGGAGGCCGAGGCGAAAGCCATGGAGGAAAGCCTTCTCGTGAAACCGGTGCAGCCGGGCGCTGTTCCGGCGTCGGCCGGGAGAGAGCACTTACAGTCCGCAGCTGAGAGCCGCACGGTGAATTCTGCGGCAGTGGACGGCGGGCGGACCGTATTCCAGGCTTCTCCGTCGATAAACGGCAATCTGGGCCTCATCATGGATGTCCCCTTAAACGTCTCCGTTGAGATCGGAAAGACCAGACGAAGACTGAAGGACGTGCTGAACTTTAACAACGGCACGGTGGTGGAGCTTGACAAGCAGGCGGATGCGCCGGTGGATATCATCGTAAATGGACAGCTGATCGCCCGCGGGGAGGTCGTCGTGATCGACGATAATTTCGGGGTCCGTATCAGTGAAATCGTAAATACAAGAAGTATTATTGGAAATGGTGAATAAATTTGAAACGGTTTAATATCCTTGTGACAGCGGGAATCATCGGAATCATTTTCCTGATTCTGATCCCCCTGCCGACGCCCATACTGGATTTTTTATTTATACTGAATATCACGTTGTCGCTGCTGATTCTTGTCATGACGATGTATATCCGGGAAACGCTGGAGTTCTCCGTGTTCCCGTCCCTTTTGCTGATCACAACGCTGTTCCGGCTGGGGCTCAACATCTCCTCGACGAGGAAGATCCTGTTTGACAACGGTTACGCGGGGCAGGTGGTTAAAACCTTCGGACAGTTCGTAATCCGGGGGAACGCGGTCATCGGTTTCATCATATTCCTGATCATCGTGCTGGTACAGTTTATCGTTATCACCAAGGGTTCGGAACGTGTGGCCGAGGTTGCGGCCAGATTCACCCTGGACGCCATGCCGGGCAAGCAGATGGCTATCGACGCTGATCTAAACAGCGGTCTGATCGATGAACAGCAGGCCAGGGAGCGGCGCTCGAAAATCCAGAGGGAAGCCGATTTCTTCGGTTCCATGGATGGCGCTACCAAATTCGTAAAAGGTGATGCGATCATATCCATCATCATCACGCTGATCAACTTCGTAGGCGGCATTGTCGTCGGTATGATGAACGGCCAGGGGAGTATCTCCGAGATCATGCAGATCTACACCACGTCAACAATCGGAGACGGTCTGGTATCCCAGATCCCGGCGCTTCTGATCTCTGTGGCAACCGGTATGGTGGTGACGCGTTCCGCATCGGAGAACAGCTTAAGCGAGGACTTGACGAGCCAGTTTCTGGCGCAGCCTAAGGTGCTTATGACGGCCGGCGGCGCGGCAGCCTGCCTGTGTCTGATTCCGGGATTCCCGGTGCCCCAGATTCTCATGATATCAGCAATGATGATCGGAGGCGGATACGTGCTTTTGAAACGGCAGAAGACCATCGTGGCTGAGGCGGCGGAAGGATATGTGGAAGCGGAAGTGACCAGTGAAGCTTCCTTCTATAGAAATATTGAAAATGTATACGGTCTTCTGACCGTGGAACAGATTGAGATGGAATTCGGCTACAGCCTGATACCGCTGGCGGATGAGAGCAACGGCGGCAACTTCATCGACCGTGTCGTCATGTTCCGTAAGCAGATGGCTCTGGATATGGGCTTCGTAATCCCGTCGGTCCGGATTAAGGACAGCGGGCAGCTCAATCCCAACCAGTACAGCATCCTGCTGAAGGGCGAAGAGGTGGCCAGAGGGGATATCCTGATGGATCACTATCTGGCGCTGCCGCCGGGAGGGGAGGCGGATGACATTCCGGGCATCGATACCATCGACCCCGCATTCCACATTCCGGCCAAATGGATCAGCGAAGATAAAAAGATCCAGGCGGAACTGGCGGGCTATACGCTGATTGATCCCACTTCGGTGGTTATCACCCATTTATCCGAGGTGGTGAAGGAGCATTTACATGAACTTTTAAACCGCCAGGAAGTCAACAATCTGCTGGAAACACTGAAAAAAACAAACGCCAGCATTATCGAGGACACGATTCCCGCTGTGATTACGGTGGGAGAGCTTCAGAAGGTGCTTTCCAATCTGCTGCGCGAAGGAATACCGATCCGCGACATGGAGACGATCGTGGAGACGCTGGGCGACTATGGAACCCAGATAAAGGATACGGATATGCTGACGGAATATGTGCGTCAGGCTCTGAAGAGGACCATTTCCCATCGTTTCTCCGAAGCGGGGCAGATGAAGGTCTTAAGCCTGGACGACAAGATCGAGAATATGATCATGTCATCCGTAAAGAAGGTGGATACGGGGTCCTATCTGGCGCTGGAGCCATCGGCCATTCAGAATATCGTGGCGTCGGCCACCGGAGAGATCAATAAGATCAAGGATCTGGTCAATGTGCCGATCGTGCTTACGTCCCCGGTTGTACGGATTTATTTTAAGAAACTGATCGACCAGTTTTACCCTAATGTAACAGTGGTGTCGTTCAGTGAGATCGATAATAACATACAGATACAGGCTTTGGGGAATATCGCCCTGGGCCAGAGGTAACGGTTTATGCAGATGGAACAGATGAGCAGAGAAGAAGGGAAGGCGGTGCTTTCGGTTTACTTAAAGAACGGAAGCCAGGAGCTGCGGAATAAGCTTATCGTCCACTTCCTCCCCATCGTCCGTTCCGCGGCGGCACAGCTTCGCGGGATGTCAGGCAGTTCCACGGAGGAAGAGGATTTGATCGACCAGGGAGTGCTGGCGCTGATGGAGTGTCTCGACCGGTATGATGCGTCGAAGGGAGCCCAGTTTGAGACGTACGCGTTTATCCGCGTGCGGGGGGCCATGATCGACTATATCAGGAGCCAGGACTGGGTGCCTCACAGGGCCCGCAGTTTCCAGAAAAAGGTGGATGAGGCGTATTCCATGCTGTCCCATGAGAAGATGCGGGAACCGGACGCGGATGAAGTCGCGGGTTTTCTGGATATTCCGGTGGAAAAGGTGGAGAACCATTTAAAGTACATGAACCACGCAGCAATACTTTCCTTTGAAGCGGTGCTGCAGGACATGACAGGCGTGATTGCAAAAGGGGAACTGGAAGCGACGGACGTCGATACGAAGCCGGAAGAAAGCCTGTTTTATAAAGATCTTCAGAGAACGCTGGCGGAGGCGGTAGAGGCACTGGGCGATAAGGAACGGCTCGTCGTGTCGCTGTACTACTATGAGGAACTGAAATATTCGGAGATTGCCGAGGTCATGGGCATCGGCCAGTCCCGGGTGTGCCAGATTCACACGAAGGCAATGAAAAAACTAAAGAACAGTCTGGAAGAATATGTGAGAGGATAGGGAACCATATGTTTTCAGGATTTTATACAGCCGCCTCGGGCGTGCTGATGAACCAGAGGGCACTTAACATTTCGGCCAACAATATTGCAAATGTGAAGACCAGCGGATACCAGAGCAAACGTCTGGTAAAGACCACCTTTGACGAACAGCTGGTGCGTCAGATGAACGGACAGACCACAGGCATCGGCGGCGGTTCCACCATATCCGTGGCGGAGCGCGAGATGACGACCCACAGACAGGGCGCGCTGGTGGATACCGGTAAGAATTTTGACATGGCGATCAGCGGCGACGGTCTCTTCGTTATTCAGGGCGAAGACCGGCAGTATCTGACACGCAACGGCCATTTTACCCAGGATGAGGACGGTTATCTCGTTCTAAAAGGAATCGGCCGTGTCATGGGAGACGGCGGTCCGATTCAGGTGGAAGAGGGCGGTTTCCGCGTGGGTGAAAATGGAATTATCTACGACAGCGAGGACGGTGAGCTGGAGCAGATCCAGATCATGGTCCCGGATAATTACGATAACCTGGCATTTTACGACAACGGTACGTACGGCGCCGAAAACGGTGTGGTTCTGACACAGGTGTATCCGGAGGTCTATCAGGGGAAGCTGGAAGAATCGGGCGTGAATTTGAATTCTGAGATGACGCGGGCCATGGAGGTTCAGCGTGCATTCCAGTCGTGCAGCAGGGCTCTGACGATCGTGGATCAGATGAACCAGAAATCAGCTTCGGAGATCGGGAAGCTGTAGGAGGAAATAGCAGATGAATATATCATACTATACAGCGATTTCGGCCATGAATGCGTTTCAGTCGGAGCTTGATGTGACTGCCAATAACATGGCAAATGTCAGCACCCCGGGCTACAAGGTGCTGCGAAGCTCCTTCGACGACCTGCTCTATACGCAGATGGATACGAGAAACGCAGACCAGAAGGTGGGCCACGGTGTGAAAACCAACGGCGCGGAGACCGTGTTTGACCAGGGAATCTTCGAGAAAACGGAGCGGGATCTGGATTTTGCTATTCTTGGAAAAGCGTATTTCGCGGTGGAATCCGAGGATGAAGACGCGGAGGAGCCATATTATACAAGAGACGGGTCGTTTCAGATATCGGCCACAGACGAAGGAAACTATCTCACGACACGGGACGGCCATTACGTGCTCAGCCGTGACGGAGACCGCATCGAGCTGGAATACAAGACGGTGGAAGGCAGCAATGGAAAGAAGCAGTCCACCAATGAGCTGGATTTGAGCGGACTCAGCGAGGTGATCGGCTTATATACGTGTGAGAATCCGGATGGACTGATTCCGGTGGGAAAGAACTTATACGGGACAGGCGCCGTTTCCGGAGAATGGGTCCCGATAGATGATATGGACGAGAATGAGGAGGGAAGCCGTCTGTTAAGCGGTACACTGGAGCTTTCCAGTACGTATGTCCCCACGGAAATGATCAATCTGCTCCAGGCCCAGAGGGCATTCCAGTTAAACAGCCGGATTGTCAGCGCAGCGGATCAGATGGAGGAAATGATCAACAATCTTCGCTAATCGAAACTTGAAGTATCTACATAAAAAGGGGGAATCCCATGAGCGATAAGAGCCTGATTTTTAGCATGTTTTCAAAATTCCTCGACAATGGCGGGGAAGACGAGCAGGACGAGCGCGAAGTTCGGCCCCAGACCGATGACAGTAAAATGGAGGCGGGCAGAGATCAGCGCATAGAGACAGTCGAAGACTGGAATGACGCGGAACGAACGCGCAGAGAACGGCTGGAACGAGAACTGACAGGCGAAAACGGCTCTGAGGAGACGGAGTATACGGCAGGCACAGAGGCGGAAGCAGATGGTTTGGGCGTAAAGGATTCTGGCGGCTCGGATTACATCGGTTCGGACTATGGAAGCTCTGGCAGCCTGGGCGGCAGAATGAGCCGCAGTAGTCTGGAAAATGGGAGTACGGCTGAGAGCCGGAAGGCCTCCGGTGAGGAAGAATACCGCGACGCCGGTGTCGAGCTGACGGTGTCAGACGACCGTATGGCGGTGTCTCTGATGCTTATAGAACCTTCAGGCGGCGGCAGTGATATTACCCGGGAACAGATCGAACAGGAGCTGGAAGCACATCGAATCATACACGGAATCGACGAGGAAAAGGTAAACACCATAGCGGCGGAGAAATTGTACCGCCAGATGTTTCTCATAGCCAGGGGAACCCCGGCGATCGATGGAAATGACGGCCGCATTAAGGACTATTTTCCCCGTGAAGCAAAAATAAAGTATGCCTCAAAAGGAAACGGCGGCATCGATTTTAAGAGCATGAACCTGATCCATAATGTGCAGAAGGGGGAACTGGTCTGTGAACTGACCATGCCCACCGAGCCGCAGGATGGAGTGGATGTCTTCGGACAGCCGGTCAGGGGAAAGAACGGTACCATGCCCCCGATTCCACAGGGAAAAAATGTTGTCTACTCCCCGGAACGCGACAAGCTCCTGACTGCCTGCGAAGGCAACTTAACCTTTCGAAACGGCAGGTTTCAGGTGGAGAACGTCTTTGTGGTGTCGGGAAATGTGGATAATTCCATAGGAAATATTGATTTTACAGGGAGTGTCACCATTCACGGCGACGTCTTTGAAGGATATACCGTTAAAGCTAAGGGTGACATCACAGTCATGGGAATCGTGGAAGGCGCGGTTCTGCAGGCGGGCGGAAGTATCTTACTCCATAAGGGGATGCGGGGAATGAAGAGCGGCGTTCTGGAAGCAGGCACGGATATTACCGCTAAGTTCCTGGAGGATTGTACCATTTATGCGCAGCACAATATTCAGGCTGAGTATATCATCAACTCGGAGGTATCCTGCGGCCATGATCTGACTCTGATCGGAAAGCGGGGGGCATTTATTGCCGGAAGCTGTGCGGTTCATAACTGCATGAATGTGAAGACTGTGGGAGCTTCCAGCCATGTATCTACGATAGTAACGCTGGGCGTGACGCCGCAGCTGATGGAGGAAGTGGAGAAGATCAGCGTCGATCTGGTGGCTGTCTCCAGGAAACAGGCGGAGACGGCTAAGGACATCAGCTACCTGAACGGAAAGCTGAAGGATGGCAGCATTACACCGAGGCAGAAGGAGCGCCTGGCAAAGCTCAAGTTAGAGGCGCCGATCCACAATCTAAAGGAGAAACGGTTAAAGACGCAGGCGGCCGATCTGGCACGCCAGCTCCGTGAGGTGGGCAAATGCCGGCTGACAGCGGCCGAGGTCCATCCGGGAACCGTGATCAATATCGGGGACTGTAAGATGACCATTGTAAAGCGGGAAGAGAGCTGTTCCTTCTATTATCTTGACGGAGAAATCAGGAAAGGAATCAGGTAATGGCAGATATTTTACGGGTGACGTCCCCTGTGATTAACAAGAATATCATTCAGCCCGACAGGGCGCAGAAAGACCCATCCGTGCCATTCGATATGCAGGAAATCCGGCATATCACGAAGAACCCGTCGGGAAGTGCACTGCTGGGCCAGCACAACGTGTTCCAGAAGGAGGCCGGGGCGGCGACGCTCATGAACCTTTTGAAGGATCCGGCTGTGACTGTCAACTATTTAAAGAATATCTACATGCTGGAGGAGATTATCAGCCTCCTTCCAGTGAACAACAACACCATGACGCAGGAAATCAGGCAGCTGTTTCATTCGCTGCTCATCAACCCCGATGATATCGTTGGAGAGCTGGTGGATCAGGAATATGCGTCCACGCTGTTTAAGGGACCGCTGTTCGATTTCCTGAGAAATCTGCTGTATGAAAAGCCGGAACTGCGGCTGGAGATGGCTGATTTCCTGAAGGCGGTAAATGGAAGCGTGTCGAGAAATGATGTTCTCGATTCCGTGGCCAACAGCCTTGAGTACTTATCCGGTCAGCTGGCGGGAAGCCGAAATCTATCCGGGATTTTTGGAATACTGTCGGACCGGATCCGCGCCATGATCGAGGGAGCCGGAGGACAGCGGGATATGGAAGGCAGTGAGACTGGCGAGGCCGGGGCGCGGCAGGCCGGCGGAATGTGGCAGAGCAGCGGCGTGTATGGACGCGGTTCAGAGATAGAAAATAGTCTGACGGAATGGGAAGCAGTCAAAGCGGATATTTTAGATGCCCTGAAGGAGTTGGAGAACAGCATTTTATTCTCCCCTCAGACGGAACGGATGATTCCGAATCTTCTCTATAATATGTCACGGTATCAGGATAATGAGTCCTATTTGCAGGAGGCGTTACTGAATCTCCTGATTCATGTAAACAGCCGGGAGGACAAGGACCAGCTGAAAAGCCTTCTGAAAGATTATGTAAACCAGTTTAGCAGCCCGGAATACCGGGAGAACCGTTCCCGAATTATGGATACGTTGGCGGAGATCATCAGGAAGCAGGACAGGGAGACTCCCATGAACAGCTTAAACGGTGAGAAGATAGAGAAAATTATCACAAGCCTTCTGTCTTCACCATGCAACTATACGCCGCTGCTTCATTTTGTTATACCAGTGGAATACCAGGGGATGAAGGCATTTTCAGAACTTTGGATCGATCCAAAAGATGAAGGCGGCAGCGGGCAGGAGCGCGATGGAGAAGACCACGTCCATGTGCTGATCACTTTCGATATTCCGGGAATCGGCCAGATGGAGGCGGAATTTCAGGTGGCCGGCAGGGAGATGGAGTTTTATCTGTACTGTCCGGAATCATACGCAGCTGTGTTTGGGCGGCTTACGCCTGATTTCAGAAAGATTATGGAGGAGTATGGATACCATGCGGCGGAAGTGGAAGTCAGCGGACTGGACCATGTGCGTTCACTGATGGATGTATTTAAAAATCTTCCGTACAGGAGGACAGGCGTCGATGTCAAAATATAAGAAAAACAAGGCGGTTGCCTTAAAATATAACGCGGAAGAAGACGCTTCCCCAGTTGTCATCGCCTCTGGCTATGGAACCGTGGCGGAGCATATCATAGATATTGCAGAGAAAAAGGGGATTCCGGTATTCAAGGACGACAGCGCTGCTTCACTTCTCTGCATGCTGGAGGTTGGGAGCAACATACCGGTGGAGCTGTACGAGGTGGTGGCGGCTATTTACTGCAAGCTGATCGAAACCTCGGCGTCAATCCGGGGAGTGGAAGCGGCCGCAGCCGCGGCGGCTATGCCGACTCGCGGCAAGGAGAACGCTGCGGGCGGAAGGATCCGGAGAAATCTGGCCTCAGGAAAGAAAAAAGAGGAACCTGCAAAATAGTGCAATAGAGAGACAGAATGGTAACGATAAGAATGAAATGACAGAAAAACGGGGGTACGCGACATGGTTGACTTGTCAGACGGATATGTTGGATCTTCCTGTGTGATAAAGGCCAAAAACAATGATTTAATCACCATGGGGGTCATGCACCGGATTGGAAAGAATTTTATTGATATCGGCAGTTCGAGAAATGAACTTCCTTCCATACCGTATAATCTACTGGTCAAGATCGAGATTTATAACACACAGATCGGTTTTAAAGTGCTGATTGGGCGTGTTTATTTATCATCTCCAAAGCTGGCCCGTGTGATCGATTTGAACGAGGCGACAAATGATGAGCGCAGGGAGTATTTCCGTATCAGTACCAGGGACACGGGTGTCATCTATAACTGCATGCGAGGGGATGATATCCTCGATATGGAAGAGGAATCCACAGACTATAACGGTTTAAAAGTACATCTGGTAGACATCAGCCTGGGCGGACTCATGTTCCGCAGCCGGGAGGTGTTTAAGGTGAATGACCGTTTTAATATTGTGATACCTGCCATGGGCGACTCTATGCTCTTTACCTGTGAGGTGCGCAGAAGCGTGGACCGTCCGGATGGGGAATTTGGGTACGGCTGTGAGTTTATGGAGATGGCCACGAAGCAGGAGGATCTGCTTTACCGGTATATTTTGAAGCGGCAGAGTGATCAGTTGAGACGGATTCGGTAGATAAAAAGGACGCAGTGCGGGAAACGATAGGGCTGGCTGATTACGGACCTGTTAAAAAGGTGTGGCGGCTATGATAAATGGGCGTTAGTCTGGCAGGCAGGAGGAAGCGTAATAGATGGGAAAGAAGAAGCCGGAAGACCGGAAGGTGGTTAGAAACCGGCGGGTTATGATATATACATTTTTACTGATTTTTATGCTTCTGTATATTTCTGCGCATTTTACTGTGCAGGAGCGGAAGACAGCGGAGGCGAAAAAGAGCACAGAAATTGTGGCTGAAGCGGCGGTGGTTGATGGTGATAAAATGCTGGCGGCGTGTCCTGAAGAGGTTGTTACCGGTGATAATGCTGTAAAAAATGATATCAGGGAAGATGGTACCAGAGGTAACGAGATAGAGGAATCTGTGGATTCAGCAGATTATGAAATGGAACGGCAGGAAGAATTGGTAATTAATCCGGAAGATATGTGGTGTCTGATCCTGACAAATGCTGAATACCCGGTTCCGGAGGATTATGCGGTAACACTGAAAGATGTGCCGGGAACGGATCAGAAGGTAGATGAAAGGATTTATGAACCGCTGATGAATATGTTAGAGGCCATGAAGGAAGAAGGCCTGTCCCCTGTGGTATGTTCTGGTTACCGGACGCTGGATAAACAGGAGAAGCTGTTTAACAGAAAAGTCTCCGCTTATGTGAAAAAGGGCCGTTCGAAGGAAGAATCGTATACGCTGGCACGCCAGACCCTGTCAATACCCGGATCTGGAGAACACTGTCTCGGGTTGGCAGTTGACTTTTATACCCGGTCCTATCACCAGTTGGAACGGGCATTTGAGAAAACTCCGGAAGGAAAATGGCTTCGGGAACACGCACAGGATTATGGATTTACTCTGCGATATGATGAGGGAAAAGAAGAAATAACAGGGATTGGATATGAGCCGTGGCATTTCCGCTATGTGGGAATTGATGTGGCTCGGTATTTGAAGGAGCATAATCTGTCACTGGAAGAATTTTATATTGAAGAGAGCCTTTATGGATAGAGTGCACAAAAATCAAACTGATTTTTGTGCACTTTTACGATGAAGGAAAAGGTAAAATCGTCCGATATATATTACAGAGTGGAAAAGATGGTATGTTTTGGAAGCTCGGTCCGGTGTCAGACAGGGCCCGTCCGACATTGGAGATACTTATTTATTATGAGGGACAGGGAAGTCCCAATATAAAATTACATGGAGGTAATATTATGAGGATTCAGCACAACATTATGGCACTCAATTCCAACAGACAGTTGGGCGTAAACAACAGTGCAGTAGCAAGATCACTGGAGAAGTTATCTTCCGGTTACAGAATTAACCGTGCAGGTGATGATGCAGCAGGTCTGGCAATCTCGGAGAAGATGAGAGCGCAGATTAAGGGACTGGAAGCAGCAAGCGATAACTCTCAGGATGCTATTTCTTTAGTTCAGACAGCAGAAGGTGGATTACAGGAAGTTCATTCTATGCTTAATCGTATGACAGAACTGGCTACTAAGTCGGCAAATGGTACATATACTGATGATGTTGACCGTAAAGCTTTGCAGGATGAGATTTCCGCATTAAAAGATGAGATTAACCGTATTGCCGATGGTACCGACTTTAATGGAATAAAGTTGCTGGATGGTACGATGGGTGTTGGGACTACAGGTGCTCACCAGAACTTTACAGCTGCTGATAGTTTAAGTAACTTCGGCTGGACTATTTCTGGCGGAGAAGGTGTAAAAGTTACAATTGGGTCTGTAGCTAGTACTGGTACTAAGAGCGTGGTAGCAGGTTGGGGGGCAGATGGAAACTTAACATTAACTATTGATGCAGCTACTGGTGATAAAATTACACAGGAAGATATTAATGCGGCATTAGCAAAAGTTGCGGCGCCAGAAAGCGGAAAAGATTTAAAAATTGCGCTTGATAACGATATTACTATGACAGGTAACTCCACATTGAAGGCAAGTATTACAAGCCAGACTTCAGCAAAAGCATCACTTGCAACATCTGTGGATAGAACTGCCGGAAGTGGTATTGTTCTTACAGCTACGAAAGCGGGAGTTAATAACAGTGTTTTGGCAGTTACGAATACTGCAGGCGATCCAGTGGGAGCTACGGCTGCTGCAAACGGTGATGTAAAACTTAATCTTGATGCATCTAAATCATATTCTGCAAGTGAAATTAACAAGATGTTATCAGATGCTGGCGCAGAAATGAGGATAAGTTTTGATGGTAATAAAACTGGAGCAGATATTTTTGCTGTAGATTCTGGAACAGCACATCAATTACAGCTTGGTCAAAATGGAACGGCAGGAACGGGATTATCTGCAGGCGGTGGACTTACTCTGCAAATTGGCGACACGAATGAAATTTATAATCAGTTGGAGCTTAGCATAGGTGACATGCATGTTGATGCCTTAGATTTAACATCAGTAAATATTAGTACTAGAGATGGTGCTTCAGATGCCATGGCCAAAATAAAAACAGCCATCAACACTGTATCTACCAGCCGTGGTAAAC
>ERZ791934.251-NODE-251-length-76862-cov-4.054969_pt1 | contig 76862 bp, 77 predicted proteins | sample MGYA00510125_ERZ791934 | MGnify/ENA primary metagenome ERZ791934 (study PRJEB30046, sample SAMN00993240) | human gut metagenome | study: EMG produced TPA metagenomics assembly of the A metagenome-wide association study of gut microbiota in type 2... | reverse complement strand
GGGGCATCCACGCCCAACAATATAATTGAGGAGGTTCAAAATAATGTCAGAATTAACTTTTGAACAAATGTTAGAAGAGTCTTTTAAGACAATAAGGAATGGAGAGGTCGTAGATGGTACGGTCATCGATGTAAAGCCCGATGAAATCATCTTAAATATAGGGTACAAGGCAGATGGCATCATCACAAGAAGCGAATACACCAATGAGGCCAATGCAGATTTGACCACAATGGTTTCCGTAGGCGATGAGATGACTGCCAAAGTCCTGAAAGTTAACGATGGCGAAGGTCAGGTGCTGTTGACGTATAAGAGACTTGCGGCTGAAAAAGGCAATGAGAGGCTGAAAGAGGCGTATGAGAATCACGAGGTGCTCAAAGCGCCTGTTGCGCAGATTCTTGGCGGCGGATTAAGCGTAGTGATTGATGAAGCAAGAGTATTCATCCCTGCGAGCCTTGTGTCGGATACTTATGAGAAGGATCTGAGCAAATACCAGGATCAGGAGATCGAGTTTGTCATCAGCGAATTCAATCCTAGAAGAAACCGGGTGATCGGCGATAGAAGACAGCTTCTTGTGGCTGAGCGCGCTGAGAAGCAGAAAGAGTTGTTTGCAAGGCTTCAGGTTGGAGACAGAATGGAAGGGACTGTTAAGAATGTAACAGACTTCGGCGCATTTATCGACCTTGGCGGAGTTGACGGACTGCTTCATATCTCTGAGATGTCCTGGGGACGTGTTGAGAATCCAAAGAAGGTATTCCAGGTTGGCGAGAAGGTAGAGGTTCTGATCAAGGATATCAATGATACGAAGATCGCTTTGAGCCTGAAGTTCCCGGAGACGAATCCATGGGCGAATGCTGCGGATGATTTCGCGGTAGGCAAAGTCATTGAAGGAAAGGTAGCAAGGATGACAGACTTTGGCGCGTTTGTAGAGTTAGCGCCAGGCGTGGACGCCCTGCTGCATGTTTCTCAGATCTCCAAGGCTCATGTAGATAAGCCATCAGACGTATTGTCCGTAGGTCAGGTGATCACAGCGAAGATCGTAGACCTGAACGAGTCAGAGAAGAAGATCAGCCTGAGCATGAAAGCGTTAGAGCCGGCGAATGATGAGAAGGCACAGCCGGGCACAGAAAGCGTGGAAGAAGTTGCAGAAGAGGATTCAGCAGAATAGGCAAAAGGTCGAACATAATAGAAGATAGGAGATAGAGGCCCGGTGGCCTCTATCTTTTATGTGTTAAAAATTCGACAAGATGTTCGTGGAAATATACAAAAATTTGCCCGATATCCACTGGATAAACTGGGCATTTTCATGTATAGTATATAAAGAGTAAAAAGGAAGGAAGGAAAAAGGGATGGCATTGTTAACATTTAAGGGTGGCATCCACCCGGATGACGGCAAAAGCCTGGCAAAAGACAAGGCGATTGTCGAAGTAAAACCCAAAGGGGATTTGGTGTATCCAGTTTCCCAGCACATCGGTGCACCGGCGAACCCGGTTGTGGCTGTTGGCGACCGCGTCTTAAAGGGCCAGATGATAGCAGAAGCCGGAGGATTCGTGTCCGCACCTATCTATGCATCGGTTTCAGGTACAGTGAAAGCGATCGCACCACATTTAAATCCGACAGGAGGAACCGTCAACAGTATCGTAATCGAGAATGACGGTGAATATGAGGAAGTTGAGTATCCTGCCGTTAAGCCTCTGGATGAGATGAGCAAGGAAGAGATACTTAATATCATCGGAAATGCCGGAGTTGTTGGTATGGGTGGCGCAGGTTTCCCGACAAGAGTAAAACTGTCACCAAAAGAACCAGAGAAGATTGATTATATTATTGCAAACTGCGCGGAATGCGAGCCGTATATCACGGCAGACTACAGAACTATTATGGAGACGCCCGAGAAGCTTGTGGGCGGAATGAAGATTGTCCTGAAGCTATTTGATAATGCGAAGGGCATTTTTGGCGTAGAAGATAATAAACCAGATTGTATTGAGAAATTAAAAGAATTGACGAAAGACGAGCCTCGCATGGAAGTACTTGCGCTTAAGACCAAGTACCCGCAGGGAGGCGAGCGTCAGCTCATCTATGCGACTACGGGCAGGGCAATCAACTCAGCCATGCTTCCTGCAGACGCAGGATGCGTGGTAGACAATGTTGCGACGATGGTGAGCATCTATCAGGCGGTAGTGGAAGGAAAGCCATCTATGGAGCGCGTGGTTACCGTCAGCGGCAACGCAGTGAACGAGCCAGGCAACTTCAGGGTTCCATTTGGAATGAATCAGGCAGAATTGGTAGAGGCTGCAGGCGGATTTAAGACTGAGCCGGAAAAACTGATATCAGGCGGACCGATGATGGGCTTTGCCATGTTTACGCTGGATGTGCCGGTTACAAAGACTTCATCCTCCATTCTTGGATTTACCAAAGATGAAGTGGCGCAGTTCGAGCCTTCCGCATGCATCAACTGCGGACGCTGCGTAGATGCCTGTCCAAGCAGGCTGATTCCGTCAAGGCTTGCAGATTACGCGGAGCACCACAATGAGGAAGCATTTACTTCCCATGAAGGACTGGAATGTATGGAATGTGGTTCTTGCAGTTTCGTATGTCCTGCAAAACGTCAGTTGAAACAGGCAATTGGCTCAATGAGAAAGATTGCGATGGCAAACCGCAAGAAGAAAAAATAAATAAGAGAGAAAAGAGGAAGAGGTGAACAAACGTGAGTGAAAACAAATTGAAAGTGTCATCTTCACCACATATACGTTCCAAAGTTACCACAGGAAATATCATGCTTATGGTAACCATTGCACTGTTGCCGGCTTCTGCCTTTGGTGTATGGAACTTTGGACTGCCGGCCCTTGTCATGCTGCTTAGCACGACTATATCCGCAGTTCTGACTGAATACATATATGAAAAATTAATGCATAAGAAGGTTACGATCAATGATTTCAGTGCTGTCGTAACCGGCTTGCTGCTGGGACTTAATATGCCTGCATCCGCTCCGTGGTGGATGGGCGCATTGGGAAGCGTATTTGGCATCCTGATCGTAAAGCAGCTGTTCGGAGGACTGGGACAGAACTTCATGAACCCGGCTCTTGGAGCAAGATGCTTCCTGCTGATTTCATTTACAGGACCAATGACGAAGTTTATCTATGACGGCGTCAGCGGACCTACTCCATTAGCACTTCTGAAAGACGGCGAGACCGTTGATACGATGAACATGCTGATTGGAAAGATTCCAGGAACTATCGGCGAGACTTCTGTCATTGCTATTATTATCGGAGCGATCTTCCTGATCCTTGTAGGAGCCATCGATCTTCGGATTCCGGGAACCTATATTGTCACATTCGTGATCTTCGTAGGCATCTTTGGCCACTTCACCAAGGCTGGCGTGGGATTCTTCGATCCTCAGTACATCACCGCTCACCTGTGCGGAGGCGGACTGATGCTTGGCGCATGGTTCATGGCTACTGATTATGTCACATCGCCGATTACGAAGAAGGGACAGTATGTATACGGAGCCCTGCTGGGTATACTGACCGGATTGTTCCGTCTCTTTGGCGGCTCTGCGGAAGGCGTATCTTATGCAATCATCATCAGTAACCTTTTTGTACCGTTGATTGAAAGGGTTACTCTTCCAAAACCATTTGGTAAAGGAGGAGAGAAATAATGAATAAGATTATTAAGAATACGGTCATTCTGACTTTAATTACTTTAATTGCAGGAATCTGTCTGGGCGCGGTCTATGAGATCACGAAGGAGCCTATCGCCCAGGCCCAGGATGCTGCCAAGAAAGAAGCATGGCAGCAAGTATTTCCGGATGCAGACGCAAATGATTTTGAACTCATCGACGTAGACCAGAAGGCTGCCGACAAGGCAATCAAAGATCTGGGCGTAAAGGCCACCATCGATGAAGTCTGCACAGTAGGAGAGGAAGGCTATGTCGTTACCGTAACAGATAAGGAAGGCTATGGCGGCGACATCAAGATCACGGTAGGCATTACAGCCGATGGTACGATCAATGGAATCTCCATTCTGTCTATCACTGAGACCGCGGGTCTTGGAATGAGAGCGACGGAGCCAGCTTTCTATGAGCAGTACCAGGGAAAACAGGCTGAAAAATTTGTAGTATCCAAAGACGGCGGGGACGGAGAGCCGATTGATGCGCTGAGCGGAGCGACGATCACATCAAGAGCGGTAACCGGAGCGGTAAACGCTGCCTTAGGCTATTACCAGAATGCGTTTTAGGGGGTAGTTAAGATGAATAGATGTACCGAAAGAGTTTATAACGGTTTAGTAAAAGAGAATCCTACCTTCGTCCTGATGCTGGGCATGTGTCCTACGCTTGCCGTAACAACATCCGCTATCAATGGCCTGGGTATGGGTCTTTCTACAACAGTCGTATTAGTATTATCTAATATGCTGATCGCCATGCTGCGCAAGATTATTCCGGATTCCCTGAGAATCCCGGCTTTCATCGTAGTCGTGGCATCATTCGTAACAATTGTACAATTCTTGCTGGAAGGTTTTGTCCCAAGCCTTTATGATGCTTTGGGAATCTACATTCCTTTGATTGTTGTTAACTGTATTATTCTGGGACGTGCGGAGAGCTACGCTTCCAAGAATCCGGTTCTGCCATCCATCTTTGACGGCATTGGCATGGGCCTTGGATTTACGGTAGGCCTTACAGCGATCGGTATCGTGCGTGAATTAATCGGATCCGGCAAGATCTTCGGATACCAGCTGATTCCGCTGGCTGACGAAGCGGCTGGCAAGGCCGGCTATGTCCCGGTTACGATCTTTATCCTTGCGCCTGGCGCTTTCCTTGTGCTTGCAGGACTTACAGCCCTTCAGAACAAGGTGAAGAATAATGCGGCTAAGAAGGGCAAGAAAGTAACAGAGGCAGCGTCATGCGGAGAAGGATGCGCTTCATGCAGCAACGGCGCATGCAGCGGGAAGGTCTTCCCGACAGGAAACGAAGAGTAGGAGGAGTACATAGATGAAAGAATTATTGATTATTGCAATAGGATCAGCTCTTGTTAATAACGTCGTACTCAGCCAGTTCCTGGGAATCTGTCCATTCCTTGGCGTTTCCAAAAAGGTTGAGACTGCATCCGGCATGGGAGCCGCAGTTATCTTCGTTATTACGATCGCGTCCTTTATTGCAGGACTGATTTATAAGTTTATACTGATACCGCTGCATTTCGAATATCTGCAGACCATCGTATTTATTCTGGTCATTGCGGCGCTGGTTCAGTTTGTAGAAATGTTTTTAAAGAAAGCCATGCCGGCCTTATATAATGCGCTGGGCGTGTATCTGCCTTTGATCACGACCAACTGCGCGGTGCTCGGCGTTGCGCTTACCAATGTACAGAAGGAATATTCCATTGCCCAGGGCGTAATCAACGGTATTGGAACATCTGCCGGATTCGCGCTTGCGATCGTTATCCTGGCAGGTCTTCGCGAGAAGATGGAATACAACGATGTGACTGAGTCTTTCCAGGGAACCCCGATCGTGCTGATCACGGCAAGCCTTATGGCTATCGCGTTCTTTGGATTCTCAGGACTGATATAGGAGGGAGCAGGCTATGAGTATAACAGGTATTATTATTGCTGCTGCAATCGTAGGCGGCACCGGATTATTCATTGGTGTGTTCCTTGGAATTGCAGGCAAGAAATTTGCAGTAGAAGTAGATGAAAGAGAAGAGGCAATCCTTGGCGTTCTTCCAGGGAATAACTGCGGCGGCTGCGGCTACGCAGGATGCTCCGGACTGGCTGCGGCGATCGTCAAAGGCGAGGCAGAGGTTGGCGGATGTCCGGTAGGAGGCGCTCCGGTGGCTGCAAAGATTGGCGAGATTATGGGCCAGGAAGCAGGAGAGCAGGTTCACCAGGTTGCATTCGTTAAATGCGCGGGCACTTGTGACAAGGCACAGCAGGAATACGAGTATCACGGGCTGGGAGACTGTATTATGGCAAACATGATGCAGGACGGCGGACCGAAGGCTTGTAATTATGGATGTCTTGGAGAAGGAAGCTGCGTAAAGGCATGTCCGTTTGACGCGATTCATGTGGTAGACGGCGTTGCCGTGGTAGATAAAGAAGCGTGCAAGGCCTGCGGCAAGTGTATCGCCGTATGCCCGAAGCATCTGAGCGAGCTGGTTCCGTACGACCAGAAGCATCTGGTACAGTGCAGTTCCAAGGATAAGGGCAAGGATGTCATGAAGGCATGCTCAGTGGGATGTATCGGATGCAAGATGTGCGAGAAGGTCTGCGAGTTTGACGCGGTCAAAGTGGTAGACAATATTGCGCATATTGATCCTGAGAAATGTACGAACTGCGGCGCATGCGCACAGAAATGTCCAAAGAAGATCATATTATAAGACATATAATAAAGGCGTATATCGGATGAAACGTACTCTAAAGCAAATAATGCGCGATGCGTATGCATTGCTGTGGAACGATATCAAGCAGGCAAAATGGGTGATTATTTTCATAATCGCCTATTTTGCGTTCATGAAAAACTTTTTATACAGCACGTGCCCATCCGTGCTGCTGACAGGATATCCCTGCCCTGCGTGCGGCATGACCCGGGCGGCCTTCTGCCTGCTCAGGATGGATTTTAAAGGGGCTTTTTCCATCCACCCTTTCATCTATGCGGTGGTGGCGTACATGGCAGCCTTTGCGGTAAACCGGTATATTCTGCAAAGAAAAATGGGCAGGATTCTTAGACTGGCGCTGGCAGGGATCATGGCAGGCATGATCCTCTATTATGTATGGAGAATGATCCTGTATTTCCCCGACAATCCGCCTATGAGCTATTATTCCCGCAATCTGCTGAATATGGCGCGCAGCCTCCTTACGCATGAATAGATTGCAATTCGCATCTTGCCGTGGTAGAATATCAATGAATAGCAATAAGGAGGATATTACAATGGAAAACAACTTTGACAATACGCCAGATAATAATGATATGCCAAAAGACACTTACAGCGATCCAAATGCGGGCCAGCAGTATACGGATCCGAATGCAGGCCAGACTAATACAGAGGCGGGCGCAGGCCAGTCCTATACAGACCCGAATGCAGGCCAGTCTTATACAGATGCCAATGCAGGCCAGCAGTACTATGGCAATGCGAATCAGAATCAGCAGTATAACTACCAGCAGTACCAGAATGGAACCGGCCAGCAGGGCGGCTATAACTATCAGGATAATTACAATTATAATGTGGGAAATAATACCGGATATAACAGAACCTATGACACTGGCATGGATACCAGCCCAATGTCTTTGGGAGACTGGGTACTTACCATACTTGCCCTGTGCATACCATGCGCAGGCATCGTGCTATATTTTGTATGGGCGTTCGGGAAGAACGGCAATGTAAACCGCAGGAACTATTGCCGTGCCTCCTTGATCATTACAGGCGTGGTAGTGGTCATTTACATCATCTTTATGGTGATATTCGGCGTTGCCGCCTTCAGTTCGGTGGGTTACTACTAAATAAACGAATCCCCTCGGTTCATTTGAACAGAGGGGATTTTTAACGTTCTTATTGATTATTCTGAAAATTCTTTGAATAGTGGATCTGATTGTCATTCGTGATAAATACGGCATCCACATTGTCCAGCTGATTGATCAGCTTCATGCCTCGATCGTAGCCGAGAAGAAAGCAGGTAGTGCTCAGCGCGTCGGCAGTCAGCGACGAGTCCGTCAGGATGGTCACGCTGTATAAGTTGTTCTCGCAAGGATATCCGGTATTGGGATCCAGGATATGGTGGTAGATCTTGCCATCCGCTTTAAAGTAGCGCTGGTATATGCCGGAAGTTACCACGGATTTGTCCGAGATCTTGACGGAGGTTATAGGCTCTCCGGTCTCATCAAAGGGCTTCTGGATACCGATATTATAATCGGAGCCGTCCAGCTTGCTGCCCATGGCCAGCACATTTCCTCCCAGATTGATCATGGCATGCCTGACGCCTTCCTCTTCCAGGTAATCTTTGATCCGGTCCGCAATATATCCTTTGGCGATCGCTCCCAGATCAATGCCCGCCTGCGGGTCGGCGAGCTTAACCGTATTATCCCGGATGATGATGTTTTCATAATTCACATGGCTTACCGCCTCTGCGATGGCTTCCGGGGAAGGGACAGAAGGAGTCTCGGCCTTGAAGTCCCAGAGGCTGGATACCGGGGCGATGGTGATATCGAAAGCGCCGTCCGACATCTCGCTGTAATAGATGCCCTTCTTAATCAGCTTGATGGTCTCCTTCGACACTTCTACGGGATTCCCGCCGGCAGAATTGATCCGGGAGATCTCGCTGTCTTCAATCTTGTTGGAGAACATGGAATCATACTTCTTGCAAAGTTTCTCGCAGCCTTTCAGAACGTCTTCATCTACGGAATCAAAGATCTGGACGCTGATGACGGTGTCAAACAGCGTGTCCGTATAGGTCTGGCTCCTTTCTCTGGGAAGCCCGGAGCATCCGGATAAGAGAAGAATGGATGCCGAAAGCAATGCGGTTAATCTTTTATATTTCATAAAGCACCTCTTATTCTATATAATTTCAGTCTCTGTTATTATAACATGAAAAACAGGATATGCAATCGAACATGTGGTTGAAGCAAAAGATTTGTTGTGTTAGAATAGAGCGTATAGAAATGAAGAAGGTAGGAGAGTATGAAGATTCATTTAAAGAAAAAAGACTGGATTCTGATCATTATCATCATATGTGTCGCGGGACTGGCATTCCTGGCCCATGAATTTATCGGAGGCAAGGGCGCAAGCCAGGTGACGATCAAGGTAAATGGCGAGATAGAAGGGACTTACAGCCTGTCAGAAGACAGGGAGATTAAGATTAATGACGGCAGCAACGTCCTCCAGATAAAGAACGGCAAGGCCAAGATGATCGAGGCCGACTGCCCGGATAAGCTGTGCATGCATCAGAAAGCGGTATCTAAGAACCATGAGAGCATCATCTGCCTGCCCAACAAGGTGGTTGTCGAGGTGGAAAGCAGCGAGAACAGCAAGTATGATGCGGTGACGAACTAAGGAGGAAGCACAGGTGAGAAGCAAAGTGGCATATTTCGGCGTGTTTACGGCGCTGGCGCTGATCTTCAGTTATGTGGAGACTTTGATCCCTTTTAATTTTGGGATACCCGGCGTAAAGCTGGGGCTGGCAAATCTGATCATCGTGATTGCCCTTTACAAGATGAACTTAAGGGAGGCCTATCTGCTGTCGGTAGTCAGGGTCGTGCTTGCGGGATTTATATTTGGCAATTATTTTAGCATCATCTACAGCCTTGCTGGAGGGATCCTAAGCCTGACGGTTATGGCCTTCATGAAGAAGAAAGGCGGATTCAGCATTATGGGAGTCAGCATAGCGGGCGGGGTCTTCCATAATATCGGGCAGCTGGCGGTGGCCATGCTGGTGGTGGAGACGTTCAGCGTCATCTATTATGTCCCGGTGCTTTTGATCGCAGGGATGCTTACCGGGCTCCTCATTGGGATCGTGTCGAACGAGATGCTGAAAAGGCTTGTGAATATACAATTATAGGAGGAGTTATGATATCTTATCTTAAGGGGACGCTGGAAGCGCTGGAAGAGGATAAAGTAGTGATCGATGTAGGGGGAATCGGCTATGGGGTGTTCATGTCCGGACAGGCTATGGGCCTTCTGCCATCAATTGGCAAGGAGGTAAAGATCCATACCTATCTGAATGTAAAGGAAGATGCCATGCAGCTGTATGGATTTCTGACGAAGGATGACCTGGAAGTCTTCAAACTGCTGATCGGAGTCAACGGGATCGGCCCCAAGGGAGGGCTGGGCGTGCTGTCGGCACTAAGCCCGGATGAACTAAGATTTGCGGTAATGTCAAGCGATGTCAAGGCAATCTGCCAGGCGCCAGGCATAGGGAAGAAGACGGCAGAAAAATTGATATTGGAACTCAGAGACAAGCTGCGCCTGGAGGATGCATTGGAGCATCTGGCTTCCGAAAATGAGGTGCAGGGCGCGGCTGCTTACCAGGGAGAAGTACAAAGCGATGCCGTCCAGGCTCTGGTAGCGCTGGGATACGGAAGCACGGAGGCCCTCAAGGCTGTAAGGCAGGTGGACATAACGGAGAACATGGAAGTAGAAGAAGTGTTAAAGCAGGCGTTGAAGCTGATGATGTTTTAATGCGGGGTGGGATAGATGAGCAGACGAATTATTACAACAGAGAACCTGGAAGAGGACATCAAAATTGAGAATCATCTGCGGCCGCAGATGCTGGAAGATTATATCGGCCAGGAGAAGGCAAAGGAGACGCTTAAGATCTATATTGAGGCGGCCAAGGCAAGAGGCGAGGCCTTGGACCATGTGTTGTTCTACGGGCCTCCGGGGCTGGGAAAGACGACGCTTGCTGGTATCATTGCCAATGAGATGAATGTGAATATCAAGATTACTTCAGGCCCTGCAATCGAGAAGCCGGGAGAGATGGCGGCGATTCTCAATAACCTGCAGGAGGGAGACGTCCTGTTCGTGGACGAGATCCACCGCTTGAACCGTCAAGTGGAAGAAGTGCTGTATCCGGCGATGGAGGACTATGCGATCGATATCATGATCGGCAAAGGGGCCAGCGCGCGCTCTATACGGCTGGATCTGCCGAAGTTTACCCTGGTGGGCGCAACGACCAGGGCAGGGATGCTGACGGCGCCTCTTCGGGACCGTTTCGGTGTCGTCAACCGGATGGAGTTCTACACGGTAGAGGAATTAAAGACCATCATCCTGCGCTCAGCCAGGGTGCTGGAGGTAGGCATCGATGAGCGTGGAGCTTACGCGCTTGCAAGAAGGTCCAGAGGCACGCCAAGGCTTGCCAACCGTCTTCTTAAGAGGGTGCGGGACTTTGCCCAGGTAAAATATGACGGATATATCACAGAAGAGGTGGCGAATTACGCCCTGGATCTTCTGGATGTGGATAAGGAGGGGCTGGATCAGACGGACAGGGGCCTGCTTCTGATCATGATCGAAAAGTTTCAGGGAGGCCCGGTTGGACTTGATACGCTGGCTGCGGCAATCGGCGAGGATGCGGGGACGATCGAGGATGTATATGAGCCCTATCTTTTGAAGAACGGATTCATCCAGCGGACGCCGAGAGGCCGCGTGGTGACAGACAGCGCGTACCGTCATCTTGGAATTTCACATGAAAATGAAGAAAAGTAGTTGGTTTTTACATCAGTTTAGTTTATAATAGTTTACAGATATTATGAAATTTCGAGGAGGCTTCTAATGGCATCATCAAAAAACTATACAGAAGTATTAATAGGGGGAAAGGTGTTCACCCTCAGCGGCTTCGAAAGCGAAGACTACCTGCAGAAGGTATCCACTTATCTGAATCATAAGATTGAAGAGTGCAGCAACAGCGAAGGATACAGGAAGCAGAGCGCGGAGACAAGAAGCATCTTGCTTGCGCTGAATATCGCCGATGATTATTTCAAGGCAAAGAAGCAGGGCGGCACTTTGGAAAGCGATATAGAAGCGAAGGATAAAGAGATGTATGATCTGAAGCATGAATTGATATCTGTTCAGATCAAGCTGGAGAATGCAGAAAAGGCGATGGACAAGTTAAAGGAAGAGAACAAGGATCTTCAGATGAAGATCGTCCAGCTGGAAACAGAGATAAAGAATAATCGTAAGAAATAGGCTGTCTGTGGACAGCCTTTTTTAAAGGAAAGAATGATATGAACAGACACGTTGAAATATTGGCGCCAGCCGGCTCTTATGAAAGCCTCAGGGCCGCGGTGTGCGCCGGAGCTGATGCAGTCTATATCGGCGGCATGCAGTTTGGGGCGAGAGCCTATGCCAAGAATCTGACACAGGAAGAACTGGAAGAAGCCATTGACTATGTGCACATCCATGGAAGGAAAGTCTATCTGACGGTCAATACCCTGCTAAAGGACAAGGAGATCGACCAGCTCTATGAATACCTGAAGCCCTACTATGAAAGAGGGCTAGACGGCGTGATCGTCCAGGATGTAGGAGCGGCATCCTATATCCGGGAGTACTTCCCCGGCCTTGCGGTCCATGCAAGCACCCAGATGACCATAACAGGAAGAAGAGGCGCTTCTTTTATGAAGAGCCAGGGCATCGTACGCGTGGTGCCGGCCAGGGAACTGTCTCTGGAAGAAATCCGTATCATGAAAGAGGAGACAGGGCTTGAGGTAGAATGCTTCGTACACGGGGCGCTTTGCTACTGCTATTCAGGCCAGTGCCTCCTAAGCAGCATGATTGGAGGCAGAAGCGGCAACCGTGGCCAGTGCGCGCAGCCATGCAGGCTTCCTTACAGCGTGGAGGGAGGCCGGCCTTGCGATCTGATGAGCTTGAAGGATCTATGTACCATTGATCTGCTTCCAGAACTGATGGAGGCGGGGATCGACTCCTTCAAGATTGAAGGGCGGATGAAGCAGCCAGATTATGTGTATACGGTAACAAGCTTATACCGGAAGTACGCAGACCTGTACTGCCAGAAAGGCAGAGCAGGATACCAGGTATCGACAGAGGATAGAGAAAGACTGCTTGGCGCGTATCAGAGAAGGGGTTACAGCGAAGGATACTACCGGCAGCATAATGGGAAGGAAATGATATCTTTCAGACGCCCGCCGGGCCGGGAAGAAGAGATAGAAACATGTCCGGATTATAAAATACAAGAAAAAATTAATGGGAAATTAATACTTTCTTTGGGCCAGAGTGCTAGACTATTACTGGAATACAAGACATACCGCATAGAGTGTGAAGGCCCTAAGCCGGAGCCTGCCATGCGCCAGCCGCTTCAAGCATCCAGAGTGGAACAGCAGATGAGAAAGACCGGGAATACGCAGTTTGCGTTTGAGCGGATGGAAGTGTGCATGGACGCAGACTTGTTCCTGCCGATGCAGGCGCTCAACGAGCTGCGAAGAGACGGACTTGCGGCCTTGTCAGATCGCGTGCTGTCGGATTACCGAAGAAAGGCAAAGAAGACGCAAGAAGTGAAGGAAGAGGCAGCGTCGTCCGGAGAAAGAACGGCTTGCGGGGACGCCAGCCCAGGAAAGGTATCAAAAGACCCGCGGCTCGCTCTCTTAGTCCGCTCCTTAAGCCAGCTGAAGGAGGCAGTGGAATGCAAGGATGCAGAATGCATCTATATAGATCTGCCGCCGCAGGAGATAAAAGAGGCGGGGAGGATGATCCGGTCGGATCATTCCGTGAAAAAGCATTATTTTGCCATGCCTTATATATTCCGGGAAGATGCGGCTCTTAGGCTGGAAAAGGCCTATGAGATGATCCGCTCATCCTTTGACGGCGTACTGATTCGGAACTGGGAGAGCCTCCAATGGCTTTTGGAGCATGCATACGATAAGGAGATACGGGGAGATTATAATCTTTATGCCTGCAATCGTTTCGCCAAGAAGTTTATGAAGGATGGCGGCATCAGCCAGTTCACTGCGCCGGTAGAGTTAAACGCCAGGGAACTGAAGGAACTGGATATTCGGGGACAGTCCTTGATCGCCTATGGATATCAGCCTGTCATGATTACGGCCGGCTGTATTGGAAAGACCATGGATCAATGCGATGCGAAAGAAGGCTGGCTAAAGATCCAGGATCGATATAAAAAGAAGTTTGCAGTTAAAAAATGCTGTGCATACTGTTATAATGTAATCTATAATTCCTCGCCGCTTTATCTGGCGGATAAGGCGGAAGAAATCCTTAGCCTTGGGCCGGGAGAGGTCCGTCTTGATTTCTCTATGGAAGGCCGGGATCAGATGCGCAGAATCATTCTGGACTATGTCAGGGGAATCATCCGGCGGGAAGAAGTACAGGCGCCGGATATGGAATATACCCGGGGACATTTCAAAAGGGGAGTAAAGTAGGTGAAGAATTGGTTAATATAATTGTTGAACTATCCAAATATCTGATCATTATATTGATGACGATGTATACGTACCTTTGCTTCAGCATCTTTGGCTATTATGATCCGGATAAGAAGAAGCGGATGCTTAGGAGGCAGAACGTGCTGATGTTCACGATACATATCATCGCATTTCTGGTGATGTATCTGGAGAAGCAGGATATCAAGCTGCTTGCCTTTTATCTGATGCAAGTGGTGCTTTTTGGGACTACTATTTTGCTGTATACGTTTATTTATCCAAAGGTATCTAGATTGGTCGTAAATAATATGTGCATGCTCCTTTGTATTGGCATGATCATGCTGACCAGGCTGAACTATGAAAAGGCGGTCAAGCAGTATGTCATAGCGGCAGGAGCCATCGCAGTCAGTTTCGTGGTTCCGGTCATCATCCGCAAGTTTAAGAAACTGTCGGAATGGAGGAACCTGTATGCCATTGCAGGGATTGTATCGCTTGCGATCGTGGCCGTGGTAGGCCAGGTGTCCTATGGCGCGAAACTTGGGTTTACGGTAGGCGGCATCAGCATCCAGCCTTCGGAGTTGGTGAAGATCATCTTCGTATTTTTTGTAGCGGCAAGCTTCAAGCGGTCGCTGGAATTCCGGAATATTGTGATCACCACGGCTTTGGCGGCATTCCATGTGCTGATTCTGGTGGCATCCAAGGATCTTGGGGCCGCGTTGATCATCTTTGTCGTTTATCTGGCAATGCTCTATGTGGCTACCCGCCAGCCGCTGTATCTCGCGGCCGGACTTGGCGCGGGAAGTGTAGCGTCGGTGGCGGCCTATTATCTTTTTGGACATGTCCGGACGCGTGTCATCGTGTGGAAAGATCCATTTGCGTCCTACGACAATGGAGGATACCAGGTTGCCCAATCCTTATTTGCCATTGGCACAGGAGGCTGGTTTGGAATGGGACTTTTCCAGGGCGAGCCGGATACCATCCCAGTAGCGGATGAAGACTTTATTTTCTCAGCCATATCGGAAGAACTGGGATTGATATTCGCGCTGTGCATGATACTGGTCTGCGTCAGTTGCTATGTCATGTTCCTGAATATTGCCATGCAGCTTCACAACATGTTTTATAAAATGGTGGCGTTGGGACTTGGAACCTGCTATATATTCCAGGTATTCCTAACCATAGGCGGCGTGACCAAGTTCATCCCTTCCACGGGAGTAACGCTTCCGCTGGTCAGCTACGGAGGAAGTTCCCTGCTTAGTACGCTGATCATGTTTGCGATTATTCAAGGATTGTATATATTAAGGGAAGACGAGGAAGAAGATATTGAAAGAAAGAAAAAGGAAAGGCTACGAGCAAAGAGAAGCGGACAAGAGAATAAAAAGAGACCAAGAAAGACGGGAGATGTCCCGGAAAGAGCGCAAAGAAGCCAGCCGAAAGGACAAGCAAAAGGCCAAGGCAAAGCGCGCAAGGAACAAAGAATTCGCTAGGGTAACCTACATCTTCGTCGCCTTATTCCTGGTACTTATGGGCTATATTACCTATTTCCAGGTGGCAAGAAGCCGGGACATCATCCGAAGCCCTTATAATGCAAGACAGGATTCTTATGCTGACCGGGTAGTAAGGGGAAAGATCCTGGATAAGGACGGCAACGTGCTGGCTCAGACGAACGTATCAGAAGACGGCACGGAGACGAGGGAGTATCCTTACGGAAATATGTTTGCCCATGTAGTAGGATACAGCGTGCAGGGCAAATCAGGCCTGGAATCTGTGGAGAACTTTGAACTTCTGACTTCCAATGCGTTTTTCCTGGAAAAGATAAAGAATGAATTCCAGGATAAGAAGAATATGGGCGACAGCGTGGTGACGACCTTAAATCTCAAACTTCAGGAGGCGGCCTATGATGCCCTTGGAAATTATAAGGGAGCCGTGGTCGTGATGGAGCCGAGCACGGGAAAGATCCTGGCTATGGTATCCAAGCCAGACTTTGACCCAAATGCGGTTGCCGAGAATTGGGATTTCCTGAATACCGACCAGGACAGCGCGCTGCTGAACCGCGCGACCCAGGGCCAGTATGCGCCGGGGTCTACATTCAAAGTGGTTACGGCTCTTGAGTATATGAGAGAGAATCCGGATTACGAGAATTATGGCTACAACTGTACCGGGGCCATCGAGCAGGATGGGGTGACCATCCACTGCTATAACGGGCATGTACATGGCCAGGTAGGCTTCCAGGACAGTCTGGCCTACTCCTGCAATACCTCTTTTTCCAACATCGGCCTGTCATTAGACATTAAGAATTTTAGAGGAACATCCAAAGAACTGCTGTTTAATTCCAAACTTCCTTCCGTGCTGCCTTACAGCAAGAGTTCCTTCTCGCTGGAGCCGGGGGCAGGGAGCGCGGATAAGATGATGACCGCCATGGGGCAGGGAAAGACCCAGGTAAGCCCGTATCATATGGCGCTCATCACTTCTGCTATCGCCAATGGTGGCACCTTGATGAAGCCATATCTGGTGGATTCTGTCACCAATTACACCGGCGCGGTCATCGACAAGAATAAGCCGGAAAAGTATAAAAGCCTGATGACTTCCGAGGAAGCGGCCAAGTTAAAGCAGTACATGTCAGCCGTAGTGGACTATGGAACCGCGTCCGTCTTGAGCGGGCAGAGCTATACGGCCGCCGGAAAGACGGGAACCGCAGAATACAGTTCAGATAAGGAAAAGGATCACTCCTGGTTTATTGGAATGACCAACGTGGACAATCCGGAACTGGCCATCAGCGTGATCATCGAGTCCTCCGACGGGTCTGCCAAGGCGGTCAATGTGGCGAAACAGGTTTTTGATGCCTATTACTATTAGAAAAGAGGAAAATGCGAATGAGGTACTACAAGCATCTCTACCTGATGGAAGGACTGGAGAAGAAGAAAGGCCGAATCATCCGGAAACTGGAAGAGAATAAGTTCCAGGCGAATATCCATATCATTACGCTGTCCCAGAACAAGAAGAACCACTTGGAGATCTATAATTCCGTGCTGCTTCTGCAGCCGGATTATCCCCATGAGGACTTCTTTGTGGTGGGGATTGCAAAAGGATATGAAGATGCGGTAGAATTGGTAGAACAAATTGTCCAGGAAGTGTATAATGAGACAAAAGGAGCTGACATCCGCTCTTATATATTAAAAAAAGAACAGGAAGAGTAAGATGCTACATATTCTATTGCTAATCTTGAAAATCATAGGGATCATAATAGCAGCAATACTGGGGATACTGGTATTGTTAGTTTGCGTTGTTCTTTTCGTGCCGATCCGGTATGAGGCAAGGGCGGAGTTTGACGGCACGCTTAAGGGAGTAAAGGCCAGGGTGAAAGTGACATGGCTTGCGCGCCTTTTTAAGGCAATAGCCGGGTATGAAGGCCAGGAACTGTCATGGAGCGTCCGGATAGCGTGGAAGACGATGAAGAGCGGACAGGATGATAAGAAGACAATCGAAAAAGAGGTGGGAGAATATGACGAAGAACTGGAAAAAGAGTGGAAAGCACTGGAAGAAGAGGTGGAAGAGCCTCCGAAGGAGCGTAAAGGCCATCCGAAGGAAGATGAGGAAGAACCCGGATTACCTGAAAGAACTGAAACGCAGCTGCAAAAAACTGAAGAAGATATGGAAAAGGCAGAAGCCGGGGCTGTCCAGGAAACTAAGGAACGCGACAGCAAAGGTACGAAAGGTAAAGAGGGCATAGGACGGAAGGCAAAAGGGCTATGGGAAAAGGCAAAGGCTCTGTATCAGAAGATAAAATGTACATTCCTTGCGTTCTGTGATAGAATAAAATTATTGCTGGAGAAAAAGGAAAGACTGGCAGAGTTTATTACTGACGAAGTCCACAGGAAGGCATTCTTTAAGGCTAAGGACGAGGCATTCAAGCTGCTTCGCCGCCTGAAGCCTAAGAAACTTGCGGCAGATCTCCATTATGGATTTGAAGATCCCTGTACGACTGGGCAGGTACTGGCGGGGCTTAGCATGCTGTATCCATTCTGGGGCGAGCATGTAAGCATCATCCCGGATTTCGAGCAGAAGGTCCTGGAGGGCAGCCTGTACATCAAGGGCAGGATCCGCATCATCCATTTTGTCAGGCTTATGTGGAACCTGGCATGGTGCAAAGAAGTGCGTATGACATACCGTCATGTGAAAGAGTTTGAATTATAAGCGGGTAGGAGGAGCAAAAATATGGCAGAGAATAACAATTTTAAAGGAACGGTGGAGGCCCTGTTTCATGGGATGGACGGAGTTGTCTCATCTAAGACGGTGGTAGGAGATGCAATTCATATAGGAGATACGATCATTCTCCCTCTGGTGGATGTCTCATTTGCGGTAGGGGCTGGCGCGTTTAACGGAGACAAAAAGGAAAAAGGAGCCGGAGGCATCGGAGGCAAGATGACGCCAAGCGCCGTGCTTGTAATTCAGAATGGGCATACCAGGCTTGTGAATATCAAGAATCAGGATACGATGACCAAGATCCTTGATATGATACCGGATGTGGTAGACAAGTTCAGTTCTTCTAAGGAAGGCAAGATGACGGAAGATGACGTAAAAGATATCCTTGATGAGGCTGATTCTTCCAAAGAATAGTCATGGATTTCCCCCTATGCGCATAGAATATTATAAAACAAGGGCAGGGGTGGCAATAATTATGAAGCGGGTAGTCGGATTCGCCCTGTTCTGGGTGGCGGTTGGCATCATTCTGGCAATGATACTGCCGAACACGTTTGTGGAAGTGCTGTGCATCGCTTTATGCATACTGGCTGGATATAACTTGTTTTGCTGCTAGTATAAGAAAATGAGAAATAGTACTTGCAATTTGATTGCTCTTCTGGTAAAATAACTATTGTTGCGAGTTCGGAATAGAACTTATTATGAGCGTTAGGAGGTGCAGTCATGGCTAAATGTGCTATTTGCGAAAAGGGTGCTCACTTTGGAAACAACGTAAGCCACTCTCATAGAAAATCACCAAAGATGTGGAAATCAAATGTAAAATCAGTTCGCGTGAAAACAGAGGGCGGAGCTACAAAGAAGATGTATGTTTGTACTTCTTGTTTAAAATCAGGCAGAGTTGAGCGTGCGTAAGGAAAATTAAAACTCAGATTTCACTATGGAATCTGGGTTTTTTGTTGTCCTCACAAGGGCTTTTTTGTTGTAATATAGAGGAAAACAGAGTATAATACTCTTATTATTATGTATTGATATTGTGGAAATAAGGATACAAGAATTGGAGGTTTTTAGATATGAAGGGATGTATGAGTACAGATCTTGGCATTATTACGATTGATCCTGAAGTGATTGCAAAATATGCAGGAACCGTAGCCGTTGAATGCTTTGGCATCGTAGGCATGGCTGCAGTGAATATGAAGGATGGATTTGTCCATCTGTTAAAGAGAGAAAGCCTGACAAGAGGAATCCAGGTAGGAATATCCGACGATAATCATATTAGCATTAACTTCCATATTATTGTTGCATATGGCGTAAGCATCTCGGCAGTTACTGAGAATCTGATCAGTAACGTAAAATATAAGGTAGAAGAATTTTCCGGTATGCCGGTAGATAAGATCAATATCTACATTGAAGGCGTCAGAGTCATCGATTAGTTAAGGAGGAGCATTAAAAGTGGCTACAAAAACTATAAATGTGGATATGCTTGCTAAGATGTTTCTGGCAGGCGCGCAGAATATCGAAGCACAGAAGGAATTTATCAATGAATTAAATGTATTCCCCGTACCAGACGGGGATACGGGAACCAATATGTCCCTTACGATCATGGCGGCGGCGAAGGAAGTGATGGCGCTTGAGAAGCCAGATATGAAGGATTTGGCGAAGGCCATATCATCAGGCTCCCTGCGCGGGGCAAGAGGGAATTCGGGCGTAATCCTGTCCCAGCTGCTCAGAGGATTCACCAAGTCGATCCGTGAAGAGAAAGAGATAGACGTGCTGTCATTAGCAGCTGCCTGCGCCAGGGCAAGAGATACGGCGTATAAGGCAGTCATGAAGCCAAAGGAGGGAACCATCCTTACCGTTGCCAGCGGAATTGCTGAAAAAGCGGCGGAGATGGCAGGAGAGACGGAAGACCTGGAAGAGTTCATCCCTGCAGTCATCGAGCATGCCGCGGCAGTGCTTGAGAAGACGCCGGATATGCTTCCGGTACTGAAGGAAGCCGGCGTAGTGGATTCCGGCGGCCAGGGCCTTCTTGAAGTAATCAAAGGCGCTTACGATGCCTTCCAGGGCAAGGAAATCGACTACAGCGCGATAGCGCCCAAGAATGCGTCAGCATCAGCGGGAGCAGTTAAGATCAGCGCGCAGGAGCCGGTGGATATCAAGTTCGGCTACTGTACAGAATTCATTATTCTGACAGAGAAGGAATTTACGGAAGACAATGAGCAGGAGTTCAAGGCATACTTAAGTTCCATCGGTGATTCCATCGTCTGTGTAGCGGATGATGACGTGGTAAAAGTGCACGTGCACACCAATGATCCGGGACTTGCGATCCAGAAGGCCCTGACATTCGGCCAGCTGTCCCGCATGAAGATAGACAATATGCGGGAAGAGCATCAGGAAAAATTGATTAAGGACGCAGAAAAACTGGCAGCGCAGGACGCGGCAAAGGAAATGCCGAAGAAGCCTGAAGAGCCAAGAAAAGCGATGGGATTCATCACGGTCTCCATCGGAGAAGGGTTGAATGAGATATTCAAGGAATTAGGCGCAGACTATATTATCGAGGGCGGACAGACTATGAATCCGAGTACCGAGGATATGCTTAATGCCATTGATCAGGTGAATGCCGACAGTATTTTCATCCTGCCTAACAACAAGAATATCGTGCTTGCTGCGAATCAGGCAAAGGCGCTCGTGAAGGACAAGGAGATTATCGTCATTCCAACCAAGACGGTTCCGCAGGGAATTACTGCGATTATTAATTTTGTTCCGGATGCGGATGCAAAGACGAATGAAGAGACGATGCTGGAAGAGATCAAGAATGTCAAATCCGGGCAGGTGACTTATGCTGTTAGGGATACGAAGATTGACGACAAGGAGATCCATGAGGGAGACATCATGGGCATCGGCGACAGCGGCATTCTGGCAGTGGGCAAGGGAATCGAGGAGACGACGAAGGAGATGCTGTCCCAGCTGGTAGACGAGGATTCAGAGCTCATCAGCCTTTATTACGGAGAAGAAGTAAGAGAAGAAGACGCGCAGCGATTTACCGAAGAAGTGGAGAGCCTGTATCCTGACGTAGACGTAGATGCACATTTTGGAGGCCAGCCGATCTACTATTATGTGCTGGCGGTTGAATAAACGGATTATTTTCAGGCAGAATATAAGATAGGGCCAGACCTCTTAAGGCCATAGGGTATTGTCCCTTTGGAACCGGGGGCTGGCTTCTTTTTATGATGGAGCGGATATGATTGAAAACACAAGCATAAAAGAATTAAAGGGAATAGGCGAAAAGACCCAGAAACTATTTGAAAAGGTAGGAGTCTCTACGGTTGGAGACTTAATCAGGTATTATCCCAGAGGCTATGATGTCTATGAAGATCCTGTGCCGATCAGCGAAGTGGAGGAAGGAAAGGTCCAGACGGTGGCCGGGGCTATCTTCGGAAGGGTCCAGGTATCGGGAAACCGTAATATGCAGGTGACGACCATCCATGTCAAAGATCTGACCGGTACCATCAAGGCAGTCTGGTTCCGGATGCCTTTTCTGCGGAACACGCTCGCGGGGGGCGGAAAGATCATACTTAGAGGCAGGGTTACAAACCGCAAGGGCGGCCTTGCGATGGAGCACCCGGAAATCTTCTATCCGGCCGGGAAGTATGAGGAGAAGATTCACACGCTGCAGCCGGTCTATGGGCTGACGGCAGGCCTGTCCAATAATATAGTGGCCAAGGCTATGCATCAGGCGCTGTCCCAGCTGGACCTGACCCGTGAAACACTTCCGGACGAGCTTCGTCTCAAGTATGGGCTTGCCGAATATAACTATGCCATCCGGGGCATTCATTTCCCGGAGGACAAGGAAGTGTTCTATCATGCCAGGGAGCGGCTTGTATTCGAGGAATTCTTAGAGTTCATCCTGTCTATCCGAAAGATGAAGGATAAGAATGAAAGGATCGAGAATGAATACATCGTCCAGAGGAAGCCGGAAGTGGATGAATTGATTGGAAGGCTGCCATATGAACTTACGAAAGCCCAGAAGAAAGTATGGGATGAGATTGCCCATGACATGGCATCGGATACCGCTATGTCAAGGCTGGTGCAGGGAGATGTAGGTTCCGGGAAGACGATCGTGGCGGTGCTGGCTCTTATCAGCGTTGCGCTAAATGGATATCAGGGAGCCATGATGGCGCCGACGGAAGTGCTGGCACGGCAGCACTATGATTCGATTACCCGGCTGCTGGAAGAATACGGGATAAAGATCAAAGTAGAACTTCTCACCGGATCCATGTCGGCAAAAGAAAAGAGACGAGCCTATGACCGGATCGAATGCGGATATGCCAGGATCATCATCGGCACCCACGCGCTGATCCAGGATCGGGTCTATTATGATTGCCTGGCGCTGGTAGTCACGGATGAGCAGCATCGGTTCGGAGTCAAGCAAAGGGAGGCATTTGCAAGGAAAGGCGGAATGCCCCATGTGCTGGTCATGAGCGCGACGCCGATCCCCAGGACGCTGGCAATCATCCTGTATGGCGACCTTGACATCTCCGTGATCGACGAGCTTCCGGCGAACCGTCTGCCAATCAAGAATTGCGTGGTAGATACCAGTTACAGGAATACGGCTTATACATTTATGAAAAAGCAGGTTCGTGAAGGCAGGCAATGCTATGTAATCTGTCCGATGGTGGAAGAAAGCGAGCAGCTGGAAGTGGAGAATGTGCTGGACTATGCGGCCATGCTGCAGGAAGAGATGGGAGAAGGCATCGTGGTATCCTGCCTCCATGGGAGGATGCGCCAGGCCGAGAAGGATGATATCATGGAACGGTTCGGACGCTGCGAGATACAGATCCTGGTATCCACCACGGTGATCGAGGTAGGAATCGATGTGCCCAATGCTACGGTCATGATGATCGAGAATGCCGAGCGGTTCGGACTGGCCCAGCTTCATCAGCTAAGAGGCCGGGTGGGAAGAGGAAAGCACCAGTCCTACTGTATCTTCATGAGCAGCTCCAAGGCGAAAGAAACCCGGGAAAGGCTGAACATCCTGAATGAATCCAATGACGGCTTCAAGATTGCCAGCGAAGACTTGAGGCTTCGAGGCCCGGGCGATCTATTCGGTATCCGCCAGAGCGGCATGATGGACTTTAAGCTGGGCGACGTATTCCAGGATGCAAAGGTGCTAAAGATGGCAAATGAGGCCGCGGACCTCCTTTTAAACGCTGAAAACGACTGGTTGAAAAATCTTCCAAAACATGAAGGAACTTCTAGTGTAATTATCTGATTCCTCCATATACTATGGTTGTAACAACAAAGTAAAAAGTTACAAAGTTACAAGAAGGAGGAGTATGACAATGGCAAGTCGTTCATCAAACAGAGCAGCCGTACCTGAAGCAAAGGGTGCATTGGACAAATTCAAATATGAGGTTGCAAACGAATTAGGAGTACCGTTAACAGACGGATACAACGGAGACCTGACATCTAGACAGAATGGTTCTGTCGGCGGGTATATGGTTAAGAAAATGATCGAACAGCAAGAGAAGCAGATGGCTGGCAAATAAGCAGGATCATAGTTTAGCAACAACTGATTAGAAAAAGCACCAGACAGGATGAAATAAGACCTGTCGGGTGCTTTTTTCTATATGCGCTCATCTATGCGCTTTTTTTATTCTTGTAGGCGCCGATAATATAGAAAGCCAGAAAAACATAAGGAATCAGGCTGAATATCTGGATGGCAGCCGGATTGGCGGAGGTATGGGTAGCATCCACCGCGATGCCGGCAGTAAAGTTCAAAACATTGTTTAAAATCATGAATCCGATTTCAAAGCCTAAAATGCCCTTGCCCCATTTCATGCACAGGTTCGCATGGGCGGCATCCCCGCAATACTTTTTCGCGATATACCCAGCCTTTCTGTAAAGCCAGCCGATGGCAATGAATATCACGGAAAAAAATAACAGAAGGCCAATATTGCCCAGTGGTATGGCATCCTTGGTACCGCGGTTCATCAGCCATCCAAGCAGGAGGCTTAGGATGCTCCATCCGGCAAAGAGATAGTAAAGCCCTCCCATGATACGGTAGAACCATCCGGCAGCAAATAGGAATGCGCGTCCTCTGGGAACGGTGAAGCCGGCGATGGCATAGATCAGGTCATTGCAGAAGTCCCTGGGCTTCTTGCCAATCATCATATGAAGGGGCTCGTTTCTCTGCTCGCCTTCCATAGCCATGCCTATGATGTCTTTGCGGATTAATTCCACATCGTACTCATCCAGCGGGAAAGAGTGGATGTAATGGAACATCTTATCCACAGTCCGTCTGTTTACAGGAGTAAGTCCCGATTCCATAGAGTAGTTTTCTACCTTCAAAGTTTCCAGGCTGACAGTATTCTCCATCATAGTTCATTCCTCCAATCCAAATATGGCATTCATTGACCGTACGACTTGCTTCCAATGCTGTTTGAACTCTTCCAAATATTGCGCGCCGCATTCCGTTATCGTATAGTATTTGCGGCTGGGACCAAGAGGGGAAGGACGGAATTCAGAAGAGATGATCCCTTTCTTTTCCAGACGGACCAGGAGCGGATAGATGGTGCCTTCCTTGACGTCCTCGAATCCGTAGTCCTGCAGATTGGCTACGATTTCATAGCCGTAAGTCGTCTGGTCTGACAAGATTTTCAGAATGCAGCCCTCCAGTGTCCCGCGCATTAATTGAGACTTATCATACATATTCCCACCTACCTTGTACCGCATAATAGTATCTAACTATATTGTACCACATAGTAGTCGGATGTCAACCATAAGAAAGGCGAATTACTTTTTCGACTATTGGCATATTTTTAGAGGCTGCCCATTACAATGGTAATAATAGACTGATACCTACGAGGAGTTGTCGCATGAAACAGATTCTGGCAGCAATTTTAAGCGCCTTGCTCTTTGTACAGCCCGTATTTGCAATGCCGGTCAGGGAACCGGTCTTGTATGCGGATGTACAGGGAGAAGCAGAAGATAATGATGATACGCAAAAGAACGCCAATACGCAGGAACCCGCCGAAGGGCAGGATGCCGCCAATACCCAAGGCACAGCCGAGGGGCAGGATGCCGCCGATACCCAAGATTCCGCCGAGGGGCAGGATGCCGCCGGAGCAGGAAATGAGGCTGGACCTCAGGTCAGCGCTCCATCCGCAATTCTGATGGAAGCGTCCACCGGCCAGATCATATATGAAAAGGATGCAGATGAGCAGAGGCCTCCGGCCAGCGTGACCAAGATCATGACGCTGCTTCTGATCTTTGACGCTCTGGATTCCGGAAAGATCAGCCTGGAAGATGAAGTCTCCACATCCGAATATGCCGCCTCCATGGGAGGCTCCCAGGTATTCCTGGAACCGGGCGAGACGCAGACGGTAGACACGATGATCAAATGCATCGCAGTTGCCAGCGCCAATGATGCCTGCGTGGCAATGGCCGAGTACATCTGCGGCAATGAAGAAGAATTCGTAAAGCAGATGAATCAGAGGGCAAAAGGCCTGGGAATGGAAAATACGCATTTCATAAACTGCAATGGGCTGGATACGGATGGGCATCTGACCACTGCCCATGATATCGCGCTGATGTCAAGAGAATTGATCACTACATATCCGCAGATCCACGACTACTCCATGATATGGATGGAGAACATTACGCATACGACCAAAAAAGGAACCACGGAATTCGGGCTGACCAATACCAACAAGCTGGTGAGGCAGTACGAATATGCCACGGGCCTGAAAACAGGCTCCACGGATAAGGCCAAATACTGCGTGTCAGCAACCGCCAAGAAAGATGGGATGGAACTGATCGCAGTGATCATGGCAGCCCCGGATCACAAGCAGCGCTTTACGGACGCTACCACGCTGCTCAATTACGGGTTTGGCAGATGCAATAAGTATGAGGAAGAGAAGGCAAAATCCATTCAGCCTGCTAAAGTATCACGGGGCGTAGCGGCGACGGTAAAGGTTCGGCAGAAGGCGCCCTTTGCCTATATAGATATTACGGGAGCGGACCTTAAGACTATTGAGCGCAAAGTGGCCTTGAATAAGAAGATCAAGGCACCTGTCAAGAAAGGCGACAAAGTGGGAAAAGTAAAATATTTCCTAAGTGGAAAAGAGATTGGCAGTATAGACATCGTGGCTGCTGAATCAGTGGATGAGATCAGTTATAAAAGCGCGATGGGAGACACCGTCAAAAAATTCCTGCTGTAGAAGATAGGGGGCTTTCCCCCCTATCTTTGCTGTCTATACAGAAGATTGCAAATTCCAAAGATTAATTATATAATGGTTAAGGCGGACATGCCATAAGGATAGCGGCCGCTGCAGGAGTTAAAGGAGAAGATAGGTTGAATATTCTAATCATTGCTATTGTAATCATCATCTTGGGAATGATCGTTGAAAATATCCGGGAACTGCATGGATTCAGAACAACGGTATATAATATTGCATCCCCTAAGCTGGCGGGGCTGCAGGAAGAGAAGCGGATCGTATTCTTGAGCGATCTGCATAACTACAGTTATGGAGAGGAGAATGGGAGGCTGTTTCAGGCAATTATCAGCGCCCGGCCGGATCTGATCCTGATTGGCGGGGACATGCTGGTAAGAAAGGACGGAAATTCCTATGAAGACACGCTTCGCTTTCTTTGCCGCCTTCCGTCCATCTGCAAGGTATTCTATGCCAATGGAAACCACGAGCAGAAGTTAAAAGAACGGCCGGAAGCATATAGCCAGTCCTATGAAGACTATCAGAGCCGGCTTTTAAGCGCTGGGATCGTATTTCTTGAAAATGAGTCCGTAAGGATTCCATGGGATGGCGCCAGCATCTGCATTACCGGACTTGAGATCGGGCTTGACGGCTACCGGAAGTTTGGAAGGCGGCCGATGGAAGAAGAAGAGATCGAGTCCAGGGTAGGGGCGGCGGATTCTTCCTACCAGATACTGCTGGCCCATAATCCTGCCTATGTGGCGGCATATAGAAAATGGGGAGCAGATCTGATACTTTCTGGACATCTCCACGGCGGAATCGTAAGGATTCCAGGAATCGGCGGCGTGATCGCTCCGGACTTTACCCTGTTTCCCAAATACTCGGGAGACATCTACAGGGAAGAGGATGCTACGGTAGTCGTAAGCAAGGGCTTAGGTGCCCACTCCGTCCCCATCCGTCTGTTAAATCCGGCGGAAATGGTAGTTCTTGTGCTGAATGGGGATTAAAACTTGTGAAAAGCAGGAAAATCCTGTATAATAATACAATTGTGACGATAAAAGATAGAGTGTGAGGGATATCTATGGGAATTCCGGTAAAACTGCAGGTCTTCGAAGGACCGCTGGATCTGCTTCTACATTTGATAGATAAAAATAAGATCGATATCTATGATATTCCGATCGTGGAGATCACGAGCCAGTATATGGACTACATCAAGGCCATGGACAAGGAAGATTTGAACATCATGAGCGAGTTTCTTGTGATGGCTGCGACACTTCTGGATATCAAGTGCAGAATGCTTCTTCCGAAGGAAGTCAATGAGGAGGGAGAAGAAGAGGATCCCAGGCAGGAACTGGTGGAGCAGCTGCTGGAGTACAAGATGTACAAGTATATGTCCTATGAACTGCGGGACAGGCAGGTGGAGGGCGAGCAGGTGATGTATAAGGCACCTACGATTCCACAGGAAGTGCTGGGCTATGTAGAGCCAGTAGATCTGGATGCCCTGCTGGGGGATCTGACCCTTTCCAAGTTAAACCGCATCTTTAAGGATGTGATGAAGAAGCAGGTGGATAAGATCGACCCTGTCCGCAGCAAGTTTGGCAAGATCGAAAAGGAAGAGGTCACATTGCCGGATAAGCTTGATTATGTCACGGAATATGCGAAAAGTCATGGCAGATTCAGTTTCCGGGAACTGCTAAAAAAGCAGAGTTCCAAAACGCAGATCGTGGTAACGTTCCTTGCTATTTTGCAGCTGATGAAGGAAGGCGTGATCATGATCCGGCAGGAACAGCCATTTGACGATATTATGATTCTGTCGAAATGTGAATCTTAAGTGTGGGAAAGGTAGTATGGAAGAAGTGGAAATCAACAAATTAGAAGGCGTGATAGAGGCGATTCTTTTCACCATGGGCGAGTCGGTGGAACTGAATAAGATTGCGGCCGCTATCGAGCATGACGAAGAAACGACCAGAAAGATCATACATAGAATGATGGACAAGTATGATGCAGAAGACAGGGGCGTCAGGATTATCGAGCTTGAAGACGCGTTTCAGATGTGTACGAAGACGCAGATGTACGAGTATCTGATCCGGGTGGCGAAGCAGCCTAAGAAGTACGTGCTGACAGACGTCCTGCTGGAGACGCTGTCCATTATCGCCTATAAGCAGCCGGTTACGAAACTGGAGATCGAGAAGATCCGGGGCGTGAAATCAGACCATGCCGTGAATAAACTGGTGGAGTATAACCTGGTGTGCGAAAGAGGCAGGATGGATGCTCCTGGCAAGCCAATCTTGTTTGGCACGACGGAAGAGTTCCTTCGAAGGTTCAGCATCCAGTCGGTAGAGGATCTTCCAAGCCTGAATCCTGAGCAGATGGAAAGTTTTAAGGAAGAGGCGGAAGAAGAGATCCAGTTAAAATTAGATATCTGATGCGTCTTTAAGAATAGTCTTAACCCGGCCTACATATATTGCAATAACATGGTGATGTATGGTGTGGCAGATGAGAAAGAAACGATTATTAGGAATTCTCCTTGCTTGTATTTTGCTGATCCAGCCCTTTAGCACCCAGGCCAAAGAGCAGGATGCCGCGGACGAGCCGGATAATCTGTACGCCCAGTCAGCAGTATTGATGGATGCTGACAGTGGGCGTGTTTTATTTGGCAAGAATGAGAACGAGGCAAAGCCAATGGCCAGCACGACAAAGATTATGACGTGCATACTGGCTCTGGAGAATATGGAAGAGGGACAGATCGTGGCGGCTTCCGACTATGCGGCCAGCCAGCCCAAAGTCAGGCTGGGAGTCAGGGGAAAGGAAGAGTACTATCTGAAGGATATTCTGTATTCTCTGATGCTGGAATCCCACAATGACAGCGCTGTAGTGGTTGCGGAAGGAATCGCCGGCTCCGTGGAAGCATTTGCAGGACTGATGAACCAGAAGGCCAAGGAGATCGGATGCAAGGATACATATTTTGTGACGCCCAACGGGCTTGACGCTTACGATGATGGAGGAACCCACTCTACAACGGCCAGGGATCTGGCCTCTATTATGCGCTATTGTATCATGGAATCTCCAAAAAAGGAGGAATTCCTTGAGATCACAGGTACAAAGAATTATCATTTTACCAATGTGGCAGGAGACCGTGAATTCTCCTGCAATAACCACAATGCATTCCTGGATATGATGGATGGCGCTCTGACGGGAAAAACAGGATTTACCGGCGATGCGGGCTACTGTTATGTAGGCGCGCTGAGAAAGGACGGCAAGACGCTTATCGTGGCTCTGCTGGCCTGCGGATGGCCCAATAACAAGGGCTATAAGTGGAAGGATACCAAGGCCTTGATGGAATATGGGCTTGCCAATTATGAGTACCGGAATGTGTGGGAGGAACCCGCCCTTTCCAAGATCATAGTTCAGGAAGGAGTATCGGCCGGGAATCCATATAAGCGAGAATCCAAAGTGCAGGCTGTAGTCAAAGGGGGAGAAAAAGAAATTAACGTCCTTTTGAAGACAGATGAAAAGGCAGAGGTCAAAAAGAAGGTAAAAGACCGCCTCAAGGCCCCGGTAAAGAAGGGGCAGAAGGTAGGGGAGATCCAGTATCTTCTGGAAGGGGAAGAGATTGCGTCCTTTGATGTGGTGACGGATGGAAAAGTAGAAAAAAGAAGCGTATTCTGGTGCCTTCATCAGGCGCTTCAAAGAGTATGCCTGTAGAAAAGCAGCCACAAGGTTGCTTTTCTTCTTCTGTAATCTTATAATGGTAGCATGATTTATATGGCAGCATGATTTATAAGGAGGATAAGAACATGTCTATAGAAAAAGTAAGAGCGTATTTCCGGCAGTATGGCATAGAAGACAGGGTGCGCGAGGTTGAGGAATCCAGCGCTACCGTGGAGGCGGCGGCTATGGCACTAGGGTGCGAGCCGAAAAGGATTGCCAAGACTCTGTCCTTCTATCTGGGCGATTCCGCGATCCTGGTGGTGACCGCCGGGGATCGGAAGATCGACAATAAAAAGTACCGCGCCCAATTCGGATGCAAGGCGCAGATGCTGAAGATAGAAGATGTAGAAAGCATGATCGGACATGCCGTAGGGGGCGTCTGCCCATTTGCCATCCATGCGGGCATAGAGGTCTATCTGGATGTCTCCCTTCAAAGATTTGATACGGTATTCCCGGCCGCAGGCAGCGGGAACAGCATGATCGAGCTGAATATCAAAGAACTGGAAGAATACAGCCATTACAAGGAGTGGGTGGATGTCTGCAAAGAAAGGTAGGAAGGGTAGTGACGAATAAAGAATTAATGTTGATGGGCGAACTCTATAAGCTGAACGATGATAAGGAACTGAATGAAGACTTTATGCGGGCCAGGAGACTGACCAGGCTGTTCAATTCCATGACGGAAGAACAGATGGAAGAGCGGAAAGAAATCATCAAGGAACTCTTTAAATCCACCGGGGAGAATGTACACGTAGAGCAGACGTTTCACTGCGATTATGGATGCCATATCAGCGTGGGAGAGAATTTCTACGCCAACTATGACTGTATTATGGTGGATGTCTGTGAAATAATCATCGGAGACAATGTGCTTCTTGCCCCGCGCGTAGGGATCTATACGGCAGGGCATCCGATTGATGCGGCCGTGCGCAATGAAGGCCTGGAATTCGGCAAGCCGGTAATTATCGGAGACAATGTGTGGATTGGCGGAAATGCGGTGATCAACCCGGGCGTCACTATCGGAAGCGGCGTGGTGATCGGGTCTGGCTCTGTAGTGACAAAAGATATCCCGGACCATGTGGTCGCAGTGGGCAATCCATGCAGAGTCTTGAGAAAGATTAACGAAGAAGACAAAATATACTGGGAGAAAGAAAGAGAAAAATACTATCAGAGAATCGGGCAGCCGTAATTTGCGGCTGCCTGTTGACGGATAGGGGAGAAGTATGATATTTTAATAGTGATTTCGGGTGATATTCGTGCTTTCTGCCCCGTACAGTTCTGTATGGGCGTTTCCAATGTTTTAAGGAATTTTATATTGACATTTTGAAGCAATTATAATAGTATATTAATCATAGAACGAACGTTCGTTCGATAAGCGAGAAGGAGAATATGTTATGGCAAGTGATGATAAGAAGCGGGCATTGGATGCAGCGATAGCAAAGTTGGAGAAGGATTTTGGAAAAGGCACGGTTATGAAGCTGGGCGATCCAGCGGCTCAGGTGGCAGTGGAGACGATTCCCACAGGTTCCTTAAGCCTTGACCTGGCGCTGGGGCTTGGCGGCGTTCCGAAGGGGCGCGTGGTCGAGGTATATGGCCCGGAATCCAGTGGTAAGACGACGGTTGCATTACATATGATTGCAGAGGTTCAGAAGCGCGGAGGAATCGCTGGATTCATTGACGCAGAGCATGCCCTGGATCCGGCCTATGCCAAGAATATCGGCGTTGATATAGATGAGTTATATATTTCGCAGCCTGACAGCGGGGATCAGGCGCTTGAGATTGCTGAGACCATGGTAAGATCCGGCGCTATGGATATCATAGTGGTAGACTCGGTTGCTGCCCTAGTTCCAAGGCAGGAGATCGAAGGAGATATGGGGGACAGCCATGTAGGACTCCAGGCAAGGCTGATGTCCCAGGCGCTGCGCAAGCTGACTCCAGTTATCAGCAAGTCTAACTGCGTCGTGATCTTCATCAACCAGTTAAGAGAGAAGGTAGGCGTTATGTTCGGCAATCCTGAGACGACCACGGGAGGCCGGGCGCTGAAGTTCTATGCTTCCATCCGTATGGATGTCAGAAGGATAGAGACTCTGAAGCAGAGCGGCGAGATGGTGGGGAACAGGACCCGTGTCAAGATTGTGAAGAATAAGATCGCGCCTCCGTTTAAGGAAGCAGAATTTGATATTATGTTCGGAAAAGGCATATCCAAGGAGGGTGACATCCTGGATCTGGCAGTAAGCATTGACCTGATCAACAAAAGCGGCGCCTGGTTTGCATACAATGGCGATAAGATCGGCCAGGGCAGGGAGAACGCCAAGTCATATCTGGCCGAGCATCCGGAAGTGATGGAAGAGCTGGAGAAGAAGATCCGGGAATACTATGACCTTGACCGGGATCCGTCATCTGCTGCAGAAGAAGAAAAGCCGGAAGAGAAGAAGGCAACAGGCAGAAAGGCCAAAGAGGAAGCATAAGGATGACGGTGACGAAGATAGAGCCGGTGACGAAGTCAAAATATAAGATATATCTGGACGGACAGTTCGCCTTTGTATTATACAAAGGCGAACTGTCCCGCTATCATATAGAGGAAGAAGGCAGCCTTGAGGAAGCGCAGTATCAGAAGATACGTAATGATATCGTGCTTAAGCGGGCCAAACTACGGGCCATGCATCTGCTGACCGATATGGGGCGTACCGAGTCCCAGTTAAGGAGTAAACTTGCGCTTGGCGGGGATCCGGAAGATATTGTCGGAGAGGCTGTAGAGTATGTAAAATCTTTTGGGTACATCGATGATATGGAGTATGCGAGAAGTTTCATCGAGAGCCGGAAGGATAAGAAGAGCCGGAAAGAACTGTATGCAGCCTTGGGCCAGAAGGGCGTAGAGAAGGAATTGATCGAGCAGGCCTTTGAGGAATGTTATGGAAATGAGGATTCCCAGGCGGCAATCGAGGCGATTTTGCAAAAGAAAAAGTATGATCCGCGTACGGCAGACCATGCGCAAACCCAGAAAATACTGGGTTATCTGGTACGCAAAGGCTTCCATTATGAAGACATCCGTCAAGTGATACAAGTTTCTGAGTGGAATGCTTGACATCTTTGTGAAAACAGTATAAAATTTAAGTGTTGTATTTGTACAATGAAAATTAAATAAGGAGGTGCTCCTGTGCCGATAGGAATAGCAATTGCTGTAATCATTGTATCTATCATAGCTGCAGCGGTCATCAGCCACTTTGTGACGGTTTCTAATCTGAAGAAGAATGCAGAATCTAAGATTGGAAATGCAGATAGCAAAGCCAGAGAGATCATTGATGATGCGGTTAAGACAGCTGAGGCTAAGAAAAAGGAGTCTCTCTTGGAAATTAAGGAAGAGTCTATCAAGAACAAGAATGAGCTTGAGAAAGAGACTAAGGAACGTAGGGCAGAATTGCAGAGATACGAGAAACGCGTTCTTTCCAAAGAAGAGGCTTTAGAGAAAAAGGCAGATGCAATTGAGAAGCGTGAAGCAGGATTTACAGCGAAAGAAGAACAGCTTAGGCAGCGCGAGGCGAAAGTTGAAGAGCTGAGTAAGCAGAGAGTACAGGAACTAGAAAGAATCTCAGGACTTACCTCCGAACAAGCAAAAGAATATTTGTTAAAAACTGTTGAAGAAGATGTGAAGCATGATACTGCGAAGATGATTAAAGAAATGGAAGCGCAGGCGAAGGAAGATGCAGACAAGAAGGCAAAAGAATATGTCGTCACTGCAATCCAGAGATGCGCGGCAGATCATGTTGCGGAGACTACAATTTCGGTTGTACAGCTTCCAAGTGATGAAATGAAAGGAAGGATTATTGGACGGGAAGGACGGAACATCCGTACCCTGGAGACGATGACAGGCGTAGAGCTGATTATCGATGATACTCCGGAAGCCGTTGTATTATCAGGCTTTGATCCAATAAGACGAGAAGTCGCGAGAATTGCGCTGGAAAAATTGATTGTTGACGGACGTATCCATCCGGCAAGAATTGAGGAGATGGTTGAGAAGGCGCAGAAAGAAGTAGACGCCATGATTCGTGAAGAAGGCGAGGCGGCGGCTCTTGAAGTAGGAGTTCACGGAATCCATCCGGAACTTATCAAGCTTCTCGGACGTATGAAGTTCAGAACCAGTTACGGACAGAATGCATTGAAGCATTCTATAGAAGTAGCCCAGCTGGCGGGACTTCTGGCAGGCGAGATTGGCCTGGACGTCAGAATCGCCAAACGTGCCGGACTTTTGCACGACATCGGCAAATCTATAGATCATGATGTAGAAGGATCACATATTCAGATTGGCGTGGATCTCTGTAGGAAGTATAAGGAATCCGCGACGGTCATTAATGCGGTTGAAGCTCATCACGGCGATGTAGAACCGGAGACTCTGATTGCGTGCGTCGTACAGGCGGCGGATACGATATCCGCGGCAAGGCCGGGTGCAAGAAGAGAAACATTAGAAACATATACAAACAGGTTAAAACAATTAGAAGATATCACCAACCAATTCAAGGGTGTTGATAAATCTTTTGCGATTCAAGCAGGTAGAGAGATTCGTGTTATGGTAGTTCCAGAACAAGTATCTGACGCAGACATGGTATTGATGGCCAGGGATATTGCGAAGCAAATCGAGTATGAGCTGGAATATCCGGGGCAGATCAAAGTCAATGTAATACGTGAGTCACGAGTTACTGACTATGCCAAGTAGAAGATAAATGTGTGGCAGGGCCGGCAATATAGCCGGCTCTGTTTTTTTGTGCCCTGCATTCAAAGGAGGCTGCTATCGGTTGATTTGGCTATAATGCAGGATTTAAAATGAAAACTTGCAAAAACAGACAAAGCATCAACGTAAAATGAGGGGCAAAAAGAAAAATGAGAATTTGAAAAAAATAAATCTTGCAAAAATGACTGTTCTATATTATAATATGTAATCAGAATGCAAATTCAAGAATATGAAAGATAGGATGGATGAAACTATGGCGTTGACATTATCAAGAAAAGCGGCTCAGGTAAAGCCGTCTTCAACATTAGCAATTACTGCGAAGGCAAAGGAATTAAAAGCAGAGGGAATTGATGTAGTAGGATTTGGGGCAGGAGAGCCAGATTTTAATACGCCGGAAAATATTAATGAGGCTGCGATTGCCGCGATCAAGTCCGGATTTACAAAATATACGCCGGCCTCAGGAACCGCGGAACTTAAAAAAGCGGTCAGCAGGAAGTTCGAAGAGTTTAACGGACTGCATTATGGAACGGATCAGATCGTAATCAGCAACGGCGGAAAACATTCTTTGACCAATGTATTCCAGGCAATTATGAACCCTGGAGACGAAGTGATCATACCGGCGCCTTATTGGCTGACTTATCCAGAGATCGTAAAACTCTGCGACGGTGTTCCGGTATATGTCTATGGTACCAAAGACTCTGGGTACAAGGTGACCGCAAAGCAGATTGAGGATGCGATCACGGATAAGACGAAGGCGGTGATCCTCAATACGCCAAATAACCCTACCGGAATGGTTTATTCTGAGGGAGAACTAAGAGCCATTGCAGACGTGGCGGTCAAAAATGATATTTATGTGGTTGCAGATGAAATGTATGAGAACCTGATCTATGGGGATAAGAAGCATGTAAGCATTGCATCCCTTGGAGAAGAGATTTATAAGAGAACGATTACCTGTAGCGGCTTGTCAAAGAGTTACTCTATGACTGGATGGAGAATCGGATATACAGGCTCCAGCGCAGAGATCGCGAAACTGATGGGAAGCATTCAGAGCCATCAGACTTCCAATCCTAACTCCATCGCCCAGAAGGCTGCCCTGGAAGCGCTTCAGGGACCTCAGGATGCAGTGGCGGCCATGAGGGAAGAATTTGACCAGAGAAGGAAATACATGTATGAGCGTGTCAGCCAGATGCCGCTTGTAGATGCGCTTGAGCCGGAAGGCGCTTTCTATACCTTCGTAGATTTTACGGATGTACTGGAAAAATCGTATAAAGGCGTGCGTATTGGCACGGCGAGCCGCGTTGCGGAGATCTTGATCGAAGACTACAAAGTTGCGGTTGTTCCCTGCCAGGATTTTGGATTTGACAATTTCATAAGGCTGTCTTATGCTATTTCCATGGAAAACATTAAAAAAGGCCTGGATCGCATCGAGGAATTCGTCTCTTCTTTGTAAGAGTGGAAAACTCGCTTTGTAAAAGGCTGGAGGAAAGAGCAGGGATCTAAGAACAATGAGCGAAGAAGTCAGACGCGTAGGCAGAGAACTAGTATATAAAGGAGCAATCCTTGAAGTCTATAAAGACCATATGGAATTTGCCAATGGCAACCATGCGGACTGGGATTATATCCATCATGACGGGGCGGCCGCGGTCGTCCCCGTACTTCCTGATGGCAGGATACTGATGGTGTCCCAGTATAGGAATGCGCTGGAGCGGCATACCCTGGAAATACCGGCCGGAAAACTGGACAGGCCGGATGAGCCAGGCAGGCTGTGTGCAGGAAGGGAACTGGAAGAAGAGACCGGATATCGGTCAGACAGTTTGGAATGGCTGATTACCCTTCGTACCACCGTCGCTTTCTGCGACGAGAAGATTGAGATCTATGTGGCAAAGAACCTGACGGCTGCCAGCCAGCATCTGGACGAGGATGAATACGTGGATGTAAAGGCCTATGCCATAGAGGAACTTAAGGAGATGATATTTGGCGGAACGATTGAAGATTCCAAAACCATTGCGGCAATTCTTGCCTATGAGTCCAAATATTTAAAACAGAAATAAGAATATATCAGAATGCCCGGCATATAATGAAGTATCTTGGCAAAGGGGGAACATTTGTGAGGATACGTGAGAACAAGAAGCATTTCATCTTGTTTTATATGCTGGGCTTTTTTATTGGAATCGTCTATGCGAATCTGATGTCCAAAGACTATATTACAAGCATGGGGATCTTCAATGAATTTTTTTTAAGCCAGTATATGCAGGCAGATGTGGATGTTGCGGAATATATCTGGTATGTGGTACGGATAAGGGTCGCGCCGGTAGCCGTAATCTGCGCGCTGGGATGTACCAGGCTGAGGAAGCTGGTGGTTGCGCTGTTTCTGCTATGGACAGGCTTTTCCAGCGGGATGATCATGACCTCGTCGGTGCTTAAGATGGGCGTAAAGGGAATCATCCTGTGCCTGATCGCGCTGACGCCGCATTTTATTTTCTACATAGCGGGATATCTGATCCTTCTGTGGTATTTCTTCTCTTATCCGGAATCCAGATGGAATCTGTCCAAGACGGTCAGCTTCCTGCTCTTTATCGCCGTTGGGATTCTGCTGGAGTGCTATGTGAATCCGGTAATTATGCAGATGTTCTTGAAGACGTTATGAGGGAGTGATTGGCGAAGGCCAATTCACTCCCTTTCCCTTTTCAGATAATAATTGAGATAGATCAGGCAGAACAGGAAGATGCACAGCTGGCTTGCAAGCATGCCCCAGAGATACCCCTGGATCCCAAAGACGGGGATGAAGAGCAGAACGCTGGCGATACGGATTCCGAGGCTGGCAGAATTGATTATAAAAGACAAGGTAGTCTTGCCAATCCCGTTTACGATGCTGATCAAGGTATTGTTAGTGTATAAGAACGGGCACATCCAGGACAGAGTGACGATGTACCCTCCGGCCATAGGACTGTGAAACAGCACGGTTCCAATCCAATTGCCAAACGTAAGCAGCAGCACGCAGCAGATGCTCCCCAGGAAAATGCAGGAGTAAGTAACCTTTTTCACCAGCGCAGACAGTTCTTTGTGATTCTCCATGGCCTGTATCTCGGCTACTGCGGGAAGCAGCATGGTGGATACGGAATTGGTGATCGCGGAAGGGAAGAGCACGCAGGGAAGGGCCATTCCGGTCAGAACCCCGTAGATGCTCAGCGCCTCGGCAACCGACATTCCATAGGTCTGGAGCTTCAAGGGGATGGAGATTGCCTCTATGCTTTGAAGGACATTTAGAAGTACCCGGCTTGCGGTCAGCGGGATGGACAGCGCTATCAATTCGCGCCCATGCTTCATGCAGGACGAGAGGCGTATTCTGGGCCATTTCCCAAAGCCTCCTTTGCCAAGGATGGAGCGCAGGCAGAACAGGGAGGAAAGGATCTCTCCGGCGATCAGGCCCGCGACGGCGATGGATACGCCGAAGCGGACGCCGTGCCTCATACCATAGATGTAGATCAGATACACGCTTAAGATTCTTGCTATCTGCTCGATCATCTGGGAGGTGGCGGGGATGCCGGTCTGCTTTAGCCCGAAATAGTATCCGCAGATGCAGCTGTGGATGGAGGCGAATGGAAACGCATAGGAAAGGATTACCAGCAGCTGGGCGCATCTTGAGTCTTTTAAGAAGGTATCGGCAATAAATACCGAATATTTCTGAAGAATTACCGTCACAATACAGGAGACGGCAACCGTAAGAACCAGACTGGTGCACAAAAGCTCCCGGGCTTCCTTCTTTTTGCCCTGGGTCATGCATCTTGCCACGCAGCGGGACAGTGCCAGCTGGATCCCTGCGGAGGTAAGGGAGAAGCAGAGGGCATAGATTGGAAAGACAAGCTGGTACAGGCCCACGCCTTCCTCCCCAAAGGCATGGCTTAGAAAGATACGGTAAAAAAATCCCATGAACCTGGTGGCGAAACCGGTAATGGTCAATATGAAAGTGCCTTTGATAATGGCGCGTTTTCGAGACATGGCAGACTCCTTAGAGATATTGTTATAACATATTCAAAATAGATACTTGACAGAACTAAAAAGCAGTGCTATTCTACAGAAAGAGAAATCCTAGCAAATTGCTAGGAATTGAAAAGAAGGTGAGCATAATGAAACTTTCGACCAAAGGAAGATATGGACTGCGCGCACTCATAGATTTGGCCAGATATAGTGAGGAAGAGCCTGTGTCCATCAATAATATTTCCGTAAGGCAGGATATATCCGAACGGTATCTGGAACAGCTGGTGGCCTTGCTTAAGAAGGCTGGGCTGGTAAAGAGCATCCGCGGGGCAACTGGAGGATACGTGCTTGCGAAAAAAGCGGAGGAGATCTCGGTAGGCGATGTGCTAAGGGCTCTGGAAGGGAGCCTGGAGCCGGTGAAATGTGCCGCGTTTTATTCCGATGAAGGCTGTATGGCCGCAGATGGCTGCGTGACTAAATATGTATGGCAGAAGATTAATGACAGCATCAATAAGACGGTGGATGAGATCATGCTGGACGAGCTGGTACGGGAAAGCAAGATGATCAATCCGGAGGGCGACTGTGAGAATCCCAGATGCAATCAATAGAATATTAAGAGAAGATAAGGAGGTACGAATATGGAAAGACTTATATATTTAGACAATGCAGCGACAACGAAGACGGCGCCGGAGGTAGTGGAGGCAATGCTGCCGTATTTTACAGAAAGGTATGGAAATCCATCCAGCGTCTATGGATTTGCCGCAGCGAATAAGGAAGTAATCAGCCAGCAGAGGGATGTGATCGCGGGTGTGCTGGGGGCTAAGGGCAATGAAATCTATTTTACCGCAGGAGGCTCTGAAGCTGACAACTGGGCATTAAAGGCCACGGCAGAAGCCTACGGGGGCAAGGGCAATCACATCATCACCACGAAGATCGAGCATCATGCCATCCTTCATACCTGCGAATACCTTGAGAAGAAAGGGTATGAAGTGACCTATCTGGATGTAGACGAGGACGGCGTGGTAAAGCTGGACGAATTAAAAGCCGCCATCAGGCCGACGACGATCCTGATTTCCGTCATGTATGCCAACAATGAGATCGGCACCATACAGCCGATCCGGGAGATCGGCGAGATCGCCCATGAGCATGGAATCCTGTTCCATACGGACGCGGTGCAGGCATTCGGGCAGGTTCCCATCCATGTAGACGAATGCCATATTGACATGCTCAGCGCCAGCGGCCATAAGCTGAACGGGCCAAAAGGAATTGGATTCCTATACATCCGCACTGGCGTCAAGATCCGTTCCTTCGTGCACGGAGGCGGACAGGAAAGAAAGCGCCGGGCGGGAACGGAAAATGTTCCTGGAATCGTAGGCCTTGGGGCAGCCGTAAAGCGCGCTGCGGATACGATGGCAGAGCGGACCGGCAAGGAGACGGAACTTCGGGATTATCTCATTAACCGGGTGCTTGACGAGATCCCGCATTGCCGGCTTAACGGACACAGGACGAAGAGGCTTCCGAATAATGCCAACTTCAGTTTCCAGTTTATCGAAGGCGAGTCTCTCCTGATCAAGCTGGATATGAAAGGGATCTGTGGTTCCAGCGGCTCTGCCTGTACATCAGGATCCCTGGACCCGTCCCACGTGCTTCTGGCCATCGGGCTGCCTCATGAGATTGCCCATGGGTCTTTGAGGCTAACGCTGAATGAGGAGATAACAAAGGAAGATATCGATTACGTGGTGGACTCCTTAAAAGAGATCGTAGGCCACTTAAGGGAAATGTCTCCGCTGTATGAAGATTTTATGAACAAGCAGAAGAAATAGCAGTAGATAGATTGGAGGAAGAATTATGTATTCAGAGAAGGTAATGGATCATTTTGAGCATCCCAGGAATGTTGGGGAGATAGAGAATGCCAGCGGCGTGGGAACGGTAGGAAATGCCAAATGCGGAGATATCATGCGCATTTACCTGGACATTGACGATGACCAGATCATCCGCGACGTGAAGTTTAAGACGTTCGGCTGCGGCGCAGCGGTTGCTACCAGCAGCATGGCTACGGAACTGGTAAAAGGCAAGTCGATCCAGGAAGCGATGGAAGTGACAAACAAGGCGGTCATGGAAGCGCTGGATGGCCTGCCGCCGGTGAAAGTGCACTGCTCTCTTCTGGCGGAAGAGGCAATTCATGCGGCACTGTGGGATTATGCCGAGAAGCACGACATCAAGATAGAAGGCCTTGAGAAGCCCAAGTCAGATATCCATGAAGGCGAGGAAGAGGAAGAAGAGGAATATTAATCCGCTAAGTCCAAAAAAACAAGCCTATACCAGTAAGAATAGCGTAAAATAGTATACGAAATTCTTAAGAGAAATAAGGAATAGATTTGTACTATTTTAATAAAAATCCTATGTGGATATTTTGTGCGATTCTTATGGGAAATGGTAATCTGAGGTGGGAAGAATGAACAACCTGAATTCAAGGCAAGAGCAAATTGTACAGTATCTGGTGGAAAACCATTTTGCAAAAGTAGAAAGTCTTGTTGAAGTATTTGGCGTGTCAAACGAAACAATTCGAAGGGATTTGAAGAAACTAGAACAGGAATCCTTTATTATCAGGACCCATGGCGGTGCCCAGTATGATAATCTGAGAGCCAGGGAAAAGCAATATGAGATCAGGGCCCAGCGCAACTTTGCTGAAAAGAAAAGCATAGCAAGGCTAGCTGCCAGCTATGTCAAAGACGGTGATAGCATCGTGCTGAATACAGGGACTTCTACTCTTTTATTGGCAAAAGAATTGGGGAATAGAAACAATCTTATTGTAATAACGAATTCCCTTGATGCGGCTAATATTCTGGTTGAAAATGAAAGTAACGAAGTCTGCCTGGTAGGAGGATTCCTGAGAAAAAGCGGCCGTGGACTGTCTGGAGACATTAGTTGCGAGGTTCTGTCAAAATTCCAGGCAGATAAGGTCTTTCTGAGTATCGGCGGGATCGCTGAAAAATGCGGCGTGACAGAATACCATGTGTCAGAATCCGCGGTTATGCGCAAAATGATAGAGATCAGCAACAAGGTAATGGTGCTTAGCGATTACAGCAAATTTAATGAAATTGCCCTGAACAGAGTATGCGCCTATAAAGATATTGACTATTTATTTACGGATTGGAACACTCCAATGAAAGAGATCGTGGCTTGCAAGAATGCGCAAATCAAAGTCTTGGTAGCTCAAAGAGAAGAAGCGTGGAATTTGTGTGGAAAACCACAATAAATGCCATAAAAAATTGACAAAAATAAAACAAAATCGCAAAAAGGCTGTCTAAAGTGCACATTGACAGCCTTTTTTTTGTGTGATATTTTGTGGATGTGCACAAGTAAAAGTTCGGGATAAGTATCCTGATTTGAAAGGAGAGAGATTTAGTGAAAACATATCAAACGGATATCTTAGTTGTCGGAGCGGGAGCGGTTGGCAGCGCCATTGCAAGAGAACTATCAAAATATAACATAGATGTTATGCTGGTCGAAAAAAGAGAAGATGTAGGAGGTGATGCATCCAAAAGCAATAGCGCTACAATCGTAACAGGATATGATGCGCCAGTAGGTTCACTGGAAAGTTACCTTTCGGTACATTCAAATCCAATGTTTGACAGAGTGACACAGGAGTTGGACGTTGAATTTAAACGTATAGGAGCGTTACAAGTAGGGTTTACAGATGAAGATATAGAAGTTCTAAAAGAAAATAAAGAAAAGGCAATTGCAAATGGAGTCATGGATGTGGAATTGCTGTCAGGCGATGAAGTCAGGAAAATGGAGCCAAGCCTTTCTAAAGAGATTAAGGCAGGCCTTTATATCCCAAGAGAGGGCATCGTAAATGTTTTCGATCTACTGATAGCCTATGTCGAGAATGCCGTAGACAACGGTGTCAGGCTGCTGACATCTACCAAAGCAGAATGTATCACAGAAGAAGGCGGGAAGGTCAAATCTGTCGTCACCGATAGAGGCGAGATATTCGCAAAATATGTAATTAATGCAGCGGCGCTTTACTGTGATGAACTGGCGGATACGGTGGGGAAAAAGTATTTCAGAAACTATCCTAGGAAAGGGGAATTTTTCGTACTAGACAAGAACCTTCCCTATGCGACTAAGCATATTATCGCGCCGATACCGACCCCTATAACCAGAGGGAAATTGATTACTCCAAGCATGGAGGGGAATCTTCTGATTGGCCCAACGGCAGTAAATCTGGAGGACAAAGAAGATAAGTCTACTACAAGAGAAGGACTGGACAGTATTCTTTCCGATATCAGGAAGATGCTGCCAGATGTAAATCCTGGAGATTCAGTTACCCAGTTTGCCGGCTTAAGGCCAGCAAGAGATCCTGCCGAATATTCCATAAAGGCCTTCGATGATCTTGCGGGGTATATCGAAGTGAACGGCATTTCCCAGGGCGTCAGCTGCTCGCTGGCAGCGGCAGTATATGTCGTAAGACTGTTAGAGCAGACAGGGCTAAAACTGGAAAGGAAGAAGGATTATAATCCTTACAGGAAACGAATAAAGTTGTTCCGGGAGTCTTCAAAAGAAGAGCAAGAGCAGATGGTAAGGGAAGATCCGCGTTATGGCAATATTATCTGCCGATGCGAGACGGTTACTGAGGCAGAAATATGCGAGGCAGTCAGACGGGGAGCGCATACCGTAGATGGGATCAAATACAGGCTAAGAGCAGGAATGGGCAGATGCCAGGGAGGATTTTGCGGCCCAAGAGTAGTGGAAATACTGGCTAGAGAACTAGGAATGTCTGCCACAGATATCTGCAAAAATGAAAAAGGCTCTGAGATGCTGGCAAATATTATTAAATAGAAAGTGAGGCAGATTATGAAGAATTATCATTATGATGTAGTGGTGGTCGGAGGCGGCCCTGCCGGCTTGGCAGCCGCGCTTTCCGCCAGAAGAGAAGGCCAGGGAAAAGTAGCGATTATAGAACGGGATTTTCGACTGGGAGGAATACTAGAACAGTGCATCCACACGGGCTTTGGGCTGAAATACTTCGGCGAAGAGCTGGCAGGTCCTCAGTATGCATATCAATTTATTAAGGAAGTCGAAAAAGAAGACATCGATATATTCTTAAATACGATGGTGCTTGAAATTGATAAAAGCCAGAAACAAATATATGCGGTAAACAGCGTGGACGGGCCTTGCAGCTTTTATGCAAAAGCAATCGTACTATCGATGGGGTGCAGGGAGAGAACCAGAGCGGCCATAGCACTTCCGGGTAGCCGGCCAGCCGGCGTATATACGGCGGGAACAGCACAGAGATTTGCAAACATCCAGAATTACCTGGTGGGCAAAAAAGTCGTTATTCTCGGATCCGGCGATATTGGCATGATTATGGCAAGGCGAATGACGCTGGAAGGAGCGAAGGTGGAAGCAGTTGTAGAGATTATGCCCTACCTTGCGGGATTGACGAGAAATCGCGTCCAGTGTCTGGATGATTATGGGATACCGCTGTATCTGGAGCATACAATTACAGAGATCCGCGGCAATAAGCGAGTCGAAGGCATTACGGTGGCAAAGGTGGACCACAATAAACAGCCGCTTATGGAGACAGCCTTTGATATTGGCTGTGATACGCTGCTCCTGTCAGTAGGACTTATCCCTGAAAATGAAGTATCTAAAACCGCGGATGTCGAACTGAGTCCAGTTACAAAAGGGCCTGTAGTAGATCATATGATGCAGACGAGCATTCCTGGAATATTTGCGTGTGGCAATGTCGTGCATGTCGATGACCTGGTAGACAATGTATCCATGGAAAGCGAGATCGCTGGAAAGTTTGCGGCCTTGTATGCAAAAGGAAATGTGGCAGACAGCGAAGTCATATCATCAGTGCCAGGCGAAAACGTGAGATATCTTGCTCCGCAGAAGATATCATCAGGTAACGTTAGAGGAAATGTCAAACTTTATTTTCGTGTTCTTGCCCCAGAAAAAGATGTTACGGTTATTGCGCGGCTGAACGAGGAAGAAGTATATCGGAAGAAGAAAAAATTTGTAAATCCCGGAGAGATAGAATCTGTAGAGATAAAGGAAGAATTCCTAAAAAAATGTGAAGCAGGTCAAATAACTGTGGAAGTGCGAAAAGGAGAATGCTGATATGAAGAAAGAAATTATTTGCGTTGTATGTCCCTCCAGTTGTCATATTACTGTAGAAGGCGAAGGTGAAGACATCAGGAAGGTAGAGGGGTATACTTGCAACAGAGGAAAAGAATATGCTGCCAGTGAATTCGCCAAGCCTGTCAGAATGCTTTCGACTACAGTTAAAGCCTCAGGGTACGTATCGCCGGTAATAGCGGTAAGATCCAATCGACCAATTCCAAAGGAACTGCAGTTTGCCTGTATGGATGTCATTCGAAATACAGAAGTAAAAGCACCATTTAAAGTAGGGCGCGTAGTGATTGAGAATATTCTGGATACGGGAGCAGATATCATCCTAGCTAATTGCTGATTATGCAAGAAAGAGTTTGAGGAGACAATATATGTTTAATGAATTAATAGATAGTTTAAGTATGGAAGGATTCCTTACGTCACTAACCGATTATATACATAATTTCGATTTTAATGCAGGCTTTATGCTTCTAATGATGATCTTTATGCTGGTGGGAGGCATTGATCTGTTTTTGGGAGATAAGCACGGATATGGCGCGAAGTTTAAAGAAGGTCTGGAGGTGTTTGGAGCCGTAGCAATCCCTTTCGTTGGCATGACGGCGCTGGCACCAGTGATAAAAATGGTGTTAGGACCAATTTTGTCCTGGCTGTTTTCCAAGATAGGAGTCAGCCCGGCAATGTTTCCAACCATCTTCCTGGGTTCGGATCTAGGCGGATATCCGCTTGCGCTGCAGCTGGCAGAGGGAAACACGTCTATTGCAAATTATTCCGGACTGCTGCAAGGTGCTATGCTTGGCTGTACGGTATGCTTTACAATACCAGTGGGATATAGTTTTGTTAAGAAAGAACGAAGGAAAACGTTCTCGCTTGGAATATTAGTAGGGCTGATCACCATGCCTGTGGGAATGCTGATAGGGGGATTGACGATGAACGCTTGTGGCAATCCTATTACGCTGAAAGAAATCCTGATCAATATGATTCCCCTTCTGGTTATTACAATTTTAATAATATTAGGGCTGATTTGCTTTATGAAGGCTATGGTTAGCGGTTTTGAAAAGTTTGGAGCGATTATCGAAAAGATTACGATTATCATCTTTATTTTAGGAGTTTTTCAATATCAGACGGGCATAGAGATACCGTTATTCAACAAACTGGTAGAAGTAGATGAAATCAGCGGAAATATTCCTTTCGAAAATGGGCTTCATGTATTGGTTATTGTCTGTATTACTTTGATAGGCGCGGTACCATTGATTGAATTTATTAGGAGACATGGCAAAAAATTATTTCAGAAGATAGGTGGCTTCATCGAAATGGATGATGTTGGCGTAACTGGACTGGTTGCAATGAGTGCCAGCTGTGTTCCCTCATTTGTATTGATGGAAGAGATGTCACCAAAAAGCGTTTATTATATAGCAGCATTTTCCGTGCCGGCATCGGCAATTATAGGAGACTTTGTGGGAGCAGCCGCGGCCTTTGATGTTACAATGCTTACGCCAATGATCGTAGGAAAAGGAGTTGCGGGAATCCTGGCACTTTTCCTGGCTTATGCATTAGCGCCGATTTTACTAAAAGAGAAAAGAGAGGAAATAGTATGGAGCAAATAGAATTTTCAAGCAGGGGCAAAAGGGTATTTGGTTACGCGCATGTGCCGGAAAGAGAGGGCAAGGTGCCTGCGATTATCCTGTGCCATGGTTTTGGCGCTGGAGCAGGCGAATGGAATCGGCTTTTCGTGGACTTTGCAAATGAGGCTGCTAAGGAAGGATATTATGTCATCCGTTTCCATTGCATCGGCTCTGGCGATAGCGAATATGATTTTGCGGAGAATACGAATATCAGCGGATGGATGGAAGATGTAAGGAGCGCGCTTAACTATGCTGTAAAACAAGAAAAGATTGACCCAAAACGTATCGCCTGCATGGGACTTAGCATGGGCGCGGCAACAATGCTTCTGACTGCTTCTGATGAATGTGTAGCCTCGATTGTTGCATGGGCTCCGGTAGTTTTTCCTGATCAAGTGTTCAGCGGATTGCTTGGAGACGATGTGTGGAGCAAGCTTAAAAAGGGGAATACCCGCTTAAAATGTATCTCTGAGGGCTGTCCAATTGAATTGGATAGCAAATTTGCAGAAGACTTTTCAAAGGTTGATATATGCGAGGCAGTAAAAAATATTAAAAAGCCGATTCTCGTATTGGAAGGATTATTGGATGAAGTGATTGAACCGGAGACGACTTATCTGCTAAAAGAAGAGAACCCTGCGTATGTTCAGCACTATTATATAGAAGGCGAAATACATGGATTTCAGAATAAGAAGCCAGAAACTTTTGAAAGAACGTTGGATTTTCTGGATCAGACATTATGAAAGGAGAGAAGGGAGATGGCAGAAAAGGATAGTGAAGGATTTGTTCAGAAACTGATTATAGACCATTATGATCTGGGTATTGTCAAGCGTGTCAGAGAAATCAAGGCGGGCGATACGAATAATAGCTTTCTGGCATTTTGCGAGAAGGATGGCAGAGAATGCACATGGTACGTTAGACAGTACAATCCTGCAGAGGAGGAAAGGGATATCATCTATGAACATGCGTTTGAGGCATATCTGAATGCAAGGATTGATAAACAGATGCAGACGCTGCTGCCAGTGCACGCAAAGGATGGGAATACTTGGGTATTAGCCGAATACAAAGGACAGTCGAATTTCTATGCGGTATTCAATAAAATAAGCGGAAGAGAGCCATATTCTTGGGAATACAATGATTTGTCAGAAGAGGCCTTTGTCTCCTGTGCGGAGATTACGGCAAAGTTCCAGGCCTGGGGATACGGATTTGAAGGTCCAAGGGATGGAGGAAGACGCGAGCCATCCTTGAAAGAACAGTTTGGCAACTGGAGAATGGATCTGCCATCGTCAATCAAAGAGAAAGAAAAAAACCGCAAGGTATTCCGCCGTTATACGGATTATCTTAGGACAGAAGAGGACTTTCTGCTTAAAACTATTGATTTCTGCGAGGCAGAACTGAATAGGTATGAGGGAAGCCTTAAGAAATGCATCAATCACAAAGACTTGAATCCAGGAAATCTTATGTTCGATGAGAGGGATAGGGTCTGCGGGATCTTTGACCTGGACTGGGTGAATCTGGATTACCGGCTATATGATGTTGCCTGGATGGGATATCAGGCCATAGCATCCTGGGATACGAGGAGTTGGGGAATCGTACCATTAGAAAAAATGGGAAAATTCCTGGAAATCTACAATCAGACCATGCTCGCGTACGGATGCCCCCTTGGAGAACTTACCATTGAGGAGCGTAAATTCCTGCCAACAATGATGATAATAGGGGCATTGAAGGTGGTTATGGACTTTGCCTGCTATGAAGAGCATGCGCATGACGTACATAGAGTATTTGCTAACACGTGGAGATTTGTAAGCAGTATACGGTATATGATGGAACATTTGGAAGAGATGACGGAACAAACAATGAAAGGAATATAAAAGGATATGGATGTAAAAGCAATTAAAGAAGTATTAGAAGTAGCAAAACGGCTGGATGACAAGGGATTATGCAATGCGTTTGAAGGAAATGTATCGGTTAAAAGAGATGGCTTCCTGTATATAACCCCATCAGGTAAAAACAAGGCAGCACTTACGGAAGAGATGATAGCAGTATTTGATGAGACGGGAAATCAGGTAGCAGGAATCTTTCCGGCTTCCTCGGAACTTAAGATGCATACGGCCGTATATGGAATGCGGGATAATATAGGAGGCGTTGTACATGCGCATACGCCATTTTTAACAGCCTATGCTCTGTGCGCAAAGCCGTTTGAAAGTTTTGCCCACGCAGAAATGCTTTGGGATCATAAGAAGGTAGAGGTAGTACCCTATGGCCGTCCTGGTTCTGACGACATTTATAAAGGCGCAGATAAAATATTTCAGAAGGGGAGGGACATCTGCCTGTTGGCAAATCACGGCGTACTGGCAGTAGGAGAGACGGTCTATGATGCTATGAATAAATTGGAGTCTGTAGAAAATGCATGCAGGATCTGTACGATTTCCAAATTAGTAGGCGAGCCTTCCAATCTTCCGGAGGAAGAGGTCAAAACGTTGCTGAGCCTATAGAGAAAGATATCAGGCTACTATTTTAATAGATAATAATAGGAGAAGAAATATGGGATTTTTAACGGTAAAAGAATATGAAGCGATTGCGGAAAAACTTCATTTTAACAGAAGAGCGCTAATTAACGGCAGACTGGCGGACGCCAGATCCGGGGAAACCTTCGAGACAGTAAATCCTGCGACCGGAAGGGTGATTACTTCCATTGCAAGCTGCGGTGCCGAGGACGTGGATGAAGCGGTTAAGGCTGCCAGAAAGGCATTTGATAGTGGCATCTGGAGCAACATGAATCCAAGCGAGCGCAAATCCATACTGTTCAAATTTGCAGATCTGATTGAGAAGAATGGTTTGGATCTGGCGGTTATGGAATCCATTGACAGCGGAAAGCCGATTTGCGACACGCTGGAGGGGGATATTCCAGAGACGGTGGAGTGCTTCCGGTTTGCCGCTGAGGCCATTGATAAATTGAATGATGAGATGACGCCTACGGATCATGATGCGATGAACCTGGTTTGGCGGGAGCCGATTGGAGTATGCGCGGCTATCCTGCCGTGGAATTTTCCCATTTTAATGGCTGCATGGAAATTAGCGCCGATTCTTGCATCCGGTAATTGCGTGGTAGTTAAGCCGGCTAAATTAACCAGCCTGACGTTGCTTAGACTGGCAGAACTAAGCCTGGAAGCGGGAATCCCGGACGGAGTATTTAATGTTGTGCCTGGAAGCGGGAGCAGCGTAGGCGATGCACTTGCAAAGCATATGGATGTGAACCTGATAACTTTTACTGGTTCTACGGCGGTAGGAAGAAATCTGTTGAATTGTTCCGGAAACACAAACCTGAAGAGGGTACTTCTGGAACTGGGAGGAAAGAACCCCTGCGTAGTCATGCCAGATATTTCAGATCTGGATTATGCCGCATCTGAGATAGTAAAGGCAGGATTGTGGAATATGGGAGAAAACTGTACGCAGAATTCTCGAATCATTATACACAAAAGTATGAAAGAAGCGCTTCTGCCCAAAATATTAAAAGAGGTGGAAACCTGGAAAGTTGGAAATCCCCTGGATTCCGAAAACAAGCATGGCGCAATCGTAGAGAGGGCGCATATGGAACGCATTCTGAAGTATATTGATATTGGCAGAGAAGAAGGCGCTAAATTATTATATGGGGGAAGACGGATTCTGGAAGAGACTGGCGGGTATTTCCTAGAGCCTGCAGTATTTGACGAATGTAACCAGACAATGCGGATTGTCAAAGAAGAGATATTTGGCCCGGTATTTGCAATTGAGACATTTACAGATATAGAAGAGGCAGTGGCGATGGCAAATGACACAGAATATGGACTGCAGGCATCTATATGGTCAGATGATATCAACCATATAAAGTATCTGACAAAATCAATTAAGGCCGGGGTAGTATCCGTAAATCATTTCTCGGAAGGAGATGTAACGACTCCTTTTGGCGGATTTAAGCAGTCAGGGTTTATAGGAAGAGACAAGTCGGTGTGGGCGAACCGACAGTATACGGAATTGAAGTCAGTCTTTATAAGAACAAGATAAATTCTGCCTGAATAGCATATATAAACGGAACAGCAGGGCATTCCATCCAGTATGGCAAACTTATGGATGGAATGCCTTATTGCGCAGGCGTTCGCTGTTGACAGAAGATAAGGATAGTGATATTCTACTTGAAGAAAGCAAATCCTAGTAATTTGATGGGATTTAAATGGTACTTTTACATTCATAGAAGTAAGTATGGAGAGGGAAATGGCGAACAAGAAAGTAGTAATCGGAATGTCTGGCGGCGTAGATTCTTCTGTGGCCGCATATCTTTTAAAGGAACAGGGATATGATGTGATAGGGGTGACCATGCAGATATGGCAGGACGAAGATAGAGTCAGGCAGGAAGAAAACGGAGGCTGCTGCGGGCTGAGCGCGGTGGATGATGCACGCAGAGTTGCAGCAGATCTGGGAATTCCTTATTATGTCATGAACTTTAAAGAGGAATTCAAGTTAAACGTAATTGATTATTTTGTAGATGAATATGTGCATGGCAGGACGCCGAATCCGTGCATCGCCTGCAACCGCCATGTAAAATGGGAGTCCTTGCTAAGGCGGAGCCTGCAGATAGGGGCAGATTATATTGCAACCGGCCACTATGCAAGAATAGAAAAACTTCCAAATGGCAGATTTACGCTTCGCGTCTCTGCCACAGAGAGGAAAGATCAGACATATGCCTTGTATGGCCTGACTCAGGAGCAGTTAAAGCACACCTTGATGCCGGTAGGGGAATATACGAAGGAAGAAATCAGAGAAATTGCGAATAAAATTTCGCTTAGGGTTGCCAGCAAGCCGGACAGCCAGGATATTTGTTTTGTACCGGATGGAGACTATGCTTCTTATATAGAGGCTTATACAGGAAGAAAATTTGAAGAAGGAAACTTTGTCACGCCGCAAGGAGAGGTTGTGGGCAGGCATAGGGGAATCATCCATTATACTGTGGGCCAGCGCAAAGGCCTGGGGCTTTCATTAGGGCATCCTGTCTTTGTACTCGAAATCCGCCCGCAGACGAATGAAGTAGTGGTCGGAAGCAATCAGGATTCCATGACCAGATATGTAAGAGCAGGCAGACTGAATTTTATGTCGGTAGATAATCTGGATGCCCCTATGCGGGTATGGGCAAAGATCAGGTATAACCACAGAGGCGCCTGGTGCATAGCCGAGAAGACAGGTTCTGATGAGATGCTTCTTACGTTTGAAGAACCGCAAAGAGCTGTGACGCCGGGCCAGGCAGTGGTGCTGTATGATGGAGAATACGTGCTTGGAGGCGGGACGATAATAGGAGGGGAATAAGCGATGAGAGCAGACGTGCATATGCATACTTCTTTTTCTTACGATAGCAATGCAGATATGAAGCAGATGATTGAAGCCGCTATAAATAAAGGCCTTGGAATGATCTGTTTTACGGAACATTATGACAAAGACAGTTTCTTTCAGGGGGAAGAAGAAATATTTGATGTGGAGCGCTACATGGAGACGCTTTTGGATTACCGCAGAAAATATCAGGATCGGCTGGATATCAGAATGGGTGTAGAACTTGGCCTTCAGCCGCATCTGGGCGGCCTTTATTCAGAATTCACCCGGAAATATCCTTTTGATTTTGTCATTGGATCGGTTCATTCGGTACAAGGAAAAGATCCGGCCATGCGTACCATCTTTGAGGAGCATAGTGACGAAGAAGTCTACCGCATGACCTTCGAGGAAATGTTGGAAGATGTTCAGGCAATCAAAGACTTCGATGTGCTGGGACATATTGATTATGTGGTCCGGTATTCAACAGAGGGATATGATGGATACTCCTATGAGAAGTACATGGATATTATTGAGCAGATATTAAAAGAAATCATTACCAGTGGCAGAGGAATAGAACTGAATATGGCAGGATTGCGCTATGGACTACCTTTTGCGCATCCCCATCCGCAGATACTGAAGCGTTACAAGGAAATGGGCGGCGAGATTATAACCATTGGCGCGGATGCCCACAGGCCGGAGCAAATTGCCTATGATTTTCAGAAGGCATCAGATATCCTGAAAGGCTGCGGCTTTAAATATTATACAGAATTTTCCAGTCGAGAGCCGCATTTTAAGCAACTTCCATAAAAATGGGAAAAGTCCTTGAATTTTTGTATCAAATTTAGTACAATAAAATACGGTTGATGATTCTTTAACGAAGGTTGAGGGATTTCAAAAATATAAGACTGTGCAACCAGTTAATACAAACTTTAGGAGGAATTAATCATGGCAGTAAAAGTAGCGATTAATGGATTTGGACGTATTGGACGTCTTGCTTTCAGACAGATGTTTGGAGCAGAAGGATATGAAGTTGTAGCGATCAACGACTTGACATCTCCTAAGATGCTTGCCCACTTGTTAAAATATGACTCTTCTCAGGGCAAATATGCTTTGGCTGACAAAGTAGAGGCTACAGAAGATTCTATCATCGTAGACGGAAAAGAGATCAAAATCTACGCAAAGGCTAATGCTGAAGAACTTCCATGGGGAGAGATCGGCGTTGACGTTGTTCTTGAATGTACAGGATTCTACACATCAAAAGAAAAAGCATCTGCACATGTAAAAGCAGGAGCAAGAAAAGTCGTTATCTCAGCACCAGCTGGAAACGACCTGCCAACTATCGTATATAATGTAAACCACGAAACACTGAAGCCGGAAGATACCGTTATCTCCGCAGCTTCCTGCACGACAAACTGCTTAGCGCCAATGGCTAAGGCTCTTAACGACCTTGCTAAGATCAAATCAGGAATCATGTGCACGATCCACGCTTACACAGGCGATCAGATGACTCTTGACGGACCGCAGAGAAAAGGCGACTTAAGAAGATCCCGCGCAGCTGCGCTTAACATCGTGCCAAACAGCACAGGCGCTGCAAAAGCGATCGGCCTTGTTATTCCAGAGTTAAATGGAAAATTAATCGGCGCTGCTCAGCGTGTTCCAACGCCAACAGGATCTACGACAATCCTTACGGCAGTTGTTGACGGAACCGTTACGGTTGATGAGATCAATGTAGCAATGAAAGCAGCAGAGACAGAGTCCTTCGGATACAACACAGACGAGATCGTATCCAGCGACATCATCGGTATGAGATACGGCTCATTATTTGACGCTACTCAGACACTGGCACTGCCATTAGATAACGGAACTACAGAAGTTCAGGTTGTATCTTGGTATGACAATGAGAATTCTTACACAAGCCAGATGGTTCGTACAATCAAATACTTCTCTGAACTGGCTTAACACAGAGCGCTTAGCAATATATTAAGACTCACGCAGGGTCCGGTCTTATTGGACCGGATCCTTTTTATAACCTAGAACCAGTTCTTGGATGATAAGGGACATGCCCTTAAAAATATAACTGAGGAGGCAGCCATATGCTTAATAAAAAATCAGTAGACGATATCAATGTAAAAGGAAAAAAGGTACTGGTAAGATGCGACTTTAACGTTCCTCTTATCGATGGCAAGATTACAGATGAAAACCGTCTTGTCGCAGCGCTTCCGACCATTAAGAAGCTGATTGCGGACGGAGGAAAGGTAATCCTTTGCTCCCACCTTGGAAAGCCAAAGGGAGAGCCGGTTCCGGAACTGTCCTTAGCGCCGGTTGCGGCGCGCCTTTCAGAACTTCTTGGACAGGAAGTGAAGTTTGCGGCTGACAGAGAAGTAGTAGGGCCAAATGCAAAGGCAGCTGTAGAGGCGATGAAGGACGGAGAGGTTATCCTTCTTGAAAATACCAGATACAGGATCGAGGAGACGAAGAACGGAGAAGCGTTCAGCAAAGATCTTGCTTCTCTGTGCGACGTATTCGTAAATGATGCTTTCGGTACCGCACACAGGGCTCATTGCTCAAATGTAGGCGTTACGCAGTTTGTAGATACGGCAGTCGTAGGATATCTGATGCAGAAGGAGATCGATTTCCTTGGAAATGCAGTCAATAATCCGGAGCGGCCTTTTGTAGCCATCCTTGGAGGCGCCAAAGTATCCAGCAAGATATCCGTAATCGAGAACCTGCTTGATAAAGTAGATACCTTGATTATCGGAGGCGGAATGTCCTATACGTTCAGCAAGGCTATGGGCGGAAATGTAGGAAAATCCCTCCTGGAAGAAGACTATTGCCAGTATGCCCTGGATATGCTTAAAAAGGCAGAGGAAAAGGGCGTAAAACTGTTACTGCCTGTAGACAATGTGATTGCAGACGATTTCTCGAATGACGCTAATACTCAGGTCGTGCCGCGCGGCGAGATTCCGGATGGCTGGGAAGGACTGGACATCGGTCCTGAGACAGAGAAGATCTTCTGTGACGCCGTTCAGGACGCAAAGACGGTCGTATGGAACGGACCGATGGGATGCTTTGAGATGCCTAACTTTGCACACGGAACAGAGGCAGTGGCAAAAGCCCTGGCAGATACGGATGCGACCACGATCATCGGCGGCGGCGATTCCGCGGCGGCGGTAAACCAGTTGGGATACGGCGATAAGATGACACATATTTCCACAGGCGGCGGCGCTTCCCTGGAATTCCTGGAAGGAAAAGAACTCCCAGGCGTAGCAGCAGCAAACGACAAGTAAAAAGCTTGGCGAGGTATTGTCGAGCCTAGCGTTTACTTGGTTCGCCGCACTTGGCGAGGTATTATGCGAGCCTAGTAAGGGGAACATCCCCCCGGAAAAGCTTGGCGAGGTATTATGCGAGCCTAGTGCGAGAATTATGAATAGAATAGGAGAAAAGAAGATGGCAAGAAGGAAAATTGTAGCAGGAAACTGGAAAATGAACAAGACTCCAAGCGAGGCGGTTGCCCTGGTGGAAGAGTTAAAACCATTAGTAGCAAGCGAGGATGTCGATGTGGTATTCTGCGTACCCGCAATTGATATTATTCCTGTAGTAGAAGCATGCAAGGGAACCAATATCCAGGTTGGAGCTGAAAACATGTATTTTGAAGAGAGCGGAGCCTATACCGGAGAGATTTCTCCGGCCATGCTTACCGATGCAGGAGTAAAATACGTAGTTCTTGGACATTCTGAAAGAAGAGAATATTTCGCAGAGACCAATGAGACTGTAAATAAGAAGATGCTCAAGGCATTCGAGCATGGCATTACGCCAATCATGTGCTGCGGCGAGACGCTGGAGCAGAGGGAGCAGGGCGTGACCATGGACTTCATCCGCCAGCAGGTTAAGGTTGGATTCATGGGAGTGACCGCTGACCAGGCAAAGGCATCTGTAATCGCTTATGAGCCTATCTGGGCTATCGGAACAGGCAAGACTGCTACGACAGAGCAGGCAGAAGAAGTATGTGCAGGAATCCGCGCATGCATCGCTGAGATTTATGACGAGGCGACTGCAGAGGCAATCCGCATTCAGTACGGCGGCTCTGTAAACGCAGGAAACGCTGCAGAATTATTTGCGCAGGCTGATATTGACGGAGGCCTTGTAGGAGGCGCTTCTTTGAAGGCTGACTTTGGCAAGATCGTAAACTACAAATAGGCAGGAAGAGTGCAATAACATAAGGACCGCTGGTAACTTTGCAGCGGTCCTTATGCTTAGAGGTCTGATTATGAGATATATGGAAATTCCGGTTCGGACAGAATGTTCGCAGCCTTATGCAAGACTAGAAACCTATATACTGGATACGCCTGCCGACAAGATCCGGATTGCCAGAAGGCCTATGGTGATCATCTGCCCCGGCGGCGGATATGAAAAGTTGAGTTACCGGGAGGGGGAGCCTCTGGCTGTCCATTTTATGAACCAGGGATATCATGCCTGCGTGCTTCGTTATTCCGTGGTGCCGTCCAGATACCCGGCAGCGCTTCTGGAACTGGGAATGGCCATGAAGCTAATCCATGAGCATGCCCAAGACTGGCAGGTGGATACGGATAAGATCATCTTGCACGGAGCCTCCGCAGGAGGCCATCTGGCTGCAAGCCTGGGCGTATTCTGGCATCAGAAGTGGCTCGGAAAGATGCTGAAAGTGGCGCCGGAGACGCTTCGGCCCGCAGGACTGATGCTCAGTTATCCGGTAATCACATCCGATGCTGCCACAGGGCATCTGCCAAGTTTTGCCAATCTTCTGGGGGACCAATATGAGGCGATGCTGGAAGAGATGTCTCTGGAAAAGCAGGTAACAGCAGAAACGCCGCCATGCTTTCTTTGGCATACGGCCGCAGATGATACCGTTCCTGTAGAAAATTCCCTGTTAATGGCGATGGCGCTTAGAAAGGCCGGCGTGCCAGTAGAACTGCATGTATTCCCAGACGGAGAGCATGGACTGAGTCTTGCCAGCAAGCTGGTAGAAAGGGCAGATGGCTCCGGCGTTCAGGAAGAATGCCAGCAATGGATCGGGCTGGCAGACGCCTGGCTTGGCCGCTTGTGCAAAGGCGCGCAATAGATTTTGGATTGAAGGAGATTAAAGATGAGTAAAAAACCAACAGTACTTATGATTTTAGACGGATATGGGTTAAATGAGAATACTACCGGAAATGCCGTAGCAGAGGGCAAGACGCCGGTTATGGATAAATTGATGGCAGAGTGCCCGTTTGTAAAAGGCAATGCCAGCGGGATGGCGGTAGGCCTTCCGGATGGACAGATGGGAAACTCCGAGGTAGGACACCTGAATATGGGCGCTGGCCGCATCGTATACCAGGACCTTACCAAGATCACAAAGGCGATCAAGGACGGGGACTTCTTCGAGAATCCGGCGCTTCTTGCCGCATGTGAGAATGTAAAAAAGAATCATTCTTCCCTCCACCTGATGGGACTGGTGTCAGATGGCGGCGTCCACAGCCATAACGAGCACATTTACGGGCTGCTGGAACTGGCTAAGAGACAGGGAATCGAGAACGTATACGTACACTGCTTCCTGGACGGCCGTGATACGCCTCCGGCTTCCGGAAAGGAATATGTAGAGCAGCTGGCAGCGAAGATGCAGGAGATCGGCGTGGGACAAGTGGCGACCGTTATGGGACGCTACTATGCCATGGACCGTGACAATCGCTGGGACCGCGTGGAAAAGGCCTACCGGGCGCTGGTGTTCGGCGAAGGCGAGCGGGCAGATAGCGGCCCGGCAGGGATCCAGGCTTCCTACGATAAGGATACCACGGATGAGTTCGTTCTTCCGACGGTGGTAGAAAAGGACGGCGTTCCGATGGCAACGGTAAAGAACGATGATTCCATCATTTTCTTTAACTTCCGCCCGGACCGTGCCAGAGAGATTACCAGAACCTTCTGTGATGAGAAGTTTGAAGGTTTTGACAGAGGCGAGCGGATCAAGACCACCTTTGTATGCTTTACGGAATATGATATCACCATTGAAAACAAACTGGTTGCCTTCGTAAAAGATGAGATTACCAATACCTTCGGAGAATTCCTGGCAAAGAACGGCAAGAAACAGGCGCGTATCGCAGAGACAGAGAAATACGCGCATGTAACCTTCTTCTTTAACGGCGGTGTGGAAGAGCCAAACGAAGGAGAAGACAGGATCCTTGTAAAATCCCCGAAGGTGGCAACCTATGACTTGAAGCCGGAGATGAGCGCCTATGAAGTATGCGACAAACTCACGGATGCCATCCGGTCAGGAAAATACGATGTCATCATCATCAACTTCGCCAACCCGGATATGGTAGGACATACCGGCGTGGAAGCCGCGGCGATTAAAGCTATCGAGGCCGTGGACGAATGCGTGGGCAAGGCAGTGGATGCTATCAAGGAAGTGGACGGACAGATGTTTATCTGCGCCGATCACGGCAATGCGGAACAGCTGATTGACGGCGAGACAGGCGAGCCGTTTACAGCACATACCACCAACCCGGTACCGTTCATCCTCGTAAACGCTGATCCGTCTTACAAGTTAAGAGAAGGCGGATGCCTGGCGGATATCGCCCCCACATTGATCGAACTGATGGGCATGGAACAGCCAAAAGAAATGACCGGAAAATCACTGCTGGTGTAAACTTAACACGTAACATTTTTCACTTTGACACGTAACACTTTTCAAAAGTGTTACGTGTCAAAGTGCATTTTGCTATGTGTCAAATTGTTCAAACCCCTGTGTAAAATTGAAAAAGAGGTGAAATCAATGCATATTTTGATTGTGGAGGATGACGCTGCCATCCGCCAGGAACTGAAGCAATTGCTGGAAAATGCGCTGTATCAGGTGACGGCGCTTGACGTCTTCGGGGACGTGGCCGCCGATATATGGAAGGCGGACCCGGACATCGTCCTTCTGGACTTGAATCTGCCGGAGGAGTCCGGGTTTGATATCTGTACGAAGGTGCGGGCGGTATCGGAGGTGCCCATCATCTTCCTGACCAGCCGTACGGATTCGATGGACGAGCTGACTGGAATGCTCAAAGGCGGGGATGACTATATTACCAAGCCATTCCAGCCTCCAATTCTGCTGGCCCGCATTGCGGCGGTGCTGAAGCGCGCCCGGAAAGAAGCAGTAGGGGAGTCGGCCAGGCTTAGCCATAACGGCGTGGAACTGGATGTTGCCAGAGGATACATAAGCTTCCAGGGCAGGCAGACGGAATTATCCAAAAATGAACTGAAGATTCTGCATTGTCTTTTTAAGAAGAAGGGGGAGATCGTCCCCAGAGTAGAGATTATAGAATACCTGTGGGATAATCAGGTATTTATTGATGACAATACGCTGAGTGTTAACATGACCCGCATCCGAAGCAAGCTAGAGGAGATTGGAGTGGAGGGCTTCATAGAGACCCGGCGGGGAATGGGGTATCGGATATGAAGTTTATTGATTTTATCAAAGATCGGGTGATGCTCCTTTTTCTTCAGGGATTCGCCATGTTCCTCCTGGCAGGGTTCCTCTATGCCACCGGATATCCGACCGCGTATGGCGCGGTAATCTTCCTGTGCTGGCTCCTTGTGCTGCTGGCTTATCTGGCAGTGGAATACTACAGGCGGAAACGTTATTTCAAGCAGATGGAGGAGGTGCTGGAGCATGTAGACCAGCGGTATCTTTTGGGAGAACTGATGCCGGAATCTTTCCGGCTGGAAGATCACATTTACCAGGATATGATACGCAAGTCCAACAAGTCGGTGATAGAGCGGATCCGCCAGATCGAGGCAGAACAGAAGGACTACCGGGAATATATTGAAAGCTGGGTTCATGAAATCAAGGCGCCGATTACCGGCATTTCGCTGATGTGCGAGAACCACCGGGACGAACTTACCAGGCGCATCAGCCTGGAGAACCAGAAGATCGAGAATTACGTGGATATGGCGCTGTACTATGCAAGATCAGAGGAAGTGTATAAGGACTATGTAATACAGGAGACAGACTTGCAGGAGGTAGCCCGGGAGGTGCTGGCGAAGAATAAGCGTTATCTGATCCAGAACGGGATCCAGGCGGAGATTGACTGCAGGCACCGGGCCTTTACGGATAAGAAATGGATCTCTTTCATCTTGAACCAGCTGGTACTAAACGCTACCAAGTATAAGAGGGATTCAAACGCATGCATAAGAATCGAGACGCAGGAGTATGCGCATGGCGTCCGTCTGCTGGTAAGCGACAATGGAATTGGGATCAAGGAAGAAGAACTGGGGAGAATCTATGACAAGGGATTTACAGGAAGCAATGGAAGAACCCATGAACGCTCTACCGGCATGGGACTCTACCTTTGCAGAAAACTGTGCGGCAGGCTGGGCATCGACATTTCTGCCAGATCCCAGGAAGGCGCTGGCACGCAGATGATCCTGGAATTTCCGGTCAGCAGTTATCTTTCAAAACTGTAAGATAACTGCAAGGCAGGCTGATACAAACGCCGGGAAGTATCTGATATAGTCATAGTATCAAAGAAAAAGGAGTGACAGGAATATGAATGACTATATACGCGTGTGCGACGTGGAAAAATATTACGGGAATGGCTCCAATGTGACGAAGGCTATAGACCGGGTCAGCTTCCAGGTAGCAAAGGGAGAATTCGTGGGAGTCATGGGGGCCTCCGGCTCGGGAAAGACGACTCTGCTTAACATGATGTCCACCATAGACCGCGTGACTGCGGGACATATCTATTACGGAGATGTTGATATCACGGAACTGTCGGAGGATGGCCTGTCTGATTTCCGCAAGAATAATCTGGGATTCGTATTCCAGGACTACAATCTGCTGGATACGCTTACGATTGAGGAAAATATCGTGCTTGCCATGACGCTTCACAAAGAAGGAAGGGATTCGATCAAGAAGAAATGCGCCCAGATGCTGCGCCTGCTTGAGATTACGGAGATTAAGGATAACTTTCCCTATCAGGTCTCAGGCGGGCAGAAGCAGCGCTGCGCCTGCGCCAGGGCGCTGGTCAATAATCCCCGCCTGATTCTGGCAGATGAGCCGACCGGGGCGCTGGATTCCAGATCAGCCCAGACGCTTCTGGAGACATTTTCTAATATGAACGCGTCGCTTAAGGCCACCATCCTGATGGTGACCCATGATGCATTCTCAGCCAGCTACTGCAGACGCATCCTGTTTTTAAAGGACGGAAAGATCTTTCACGAACTGATGCGCGGCTCTAAAAGCAGGAGGGAGTTCCTCAATGAGATTCTGGACGTCCTGGCGCTGATGGGAGGTGAGTTATCCGATGCTCGGTAAACTTGCCTTTCGCAATGTGAAACGTTCCGTCAAAGACTATCTGGTATATGTGCTCACCATGACCTTTGTGACGGCCCTTATGTTCGCGTTCAACAGCATCCTGTTTTCCAGGGATGTTCAGGAACTGTTCGAAGTTGCAGGGCTGATGGCGGCTATGGTGGGGATTGCCACATTTTTTATCGTACTGATCGTGGCCTGGCTGATCAATTATATGATAAGATTCATGCTGGAGAAGCGCAGCCAGGAATTTGGCATCTATCTGCTGCTGGGGATGAAGAAAAAGAAGATCGCCAGTCTGTACATGCGTGAAAATCTGTTGATGGGAACGGGCGCATTCTTTCTGGGAATGCTCCTTGGGACTTTGCTTCAGCAGATCATCATGTCCGTTCTCTACAGCATGATCCAGATGAAATACGACCTCCATCTGGAGTTCAACAGATACTGCATTCTGATGACTGCCGCATGCTATGCAGGCTGTTACCTGCTGGCGCTTTTCAGATGCCGCAGAAGATTTAAGAAAATGAACATCCATGACTTGATGAATGCCAATAAGCAGAATGAGGAGATTAAGGAATCCAACGAGAAGTTAAAAAGATGGCTTCTTCCGGTTTCCATTCTGTTCATGCTGGCATTTGGAGTCTTCCTGTTCTGCGGCCTGATTAATAATGCCGGGAGCGTAATCCTGTTTCTGGTGGGACTCATCCTGGTAATCTATCTGTTTTATTCTGGGCTTTCCTCCTGGATCATCTGCTATGTCCGGGCAAAGGGAAAAGGAATCTATAAGGGCCAGAACCTGTTTCTGCTCAGGCAGTTTTCCTCCAAGCTTAAGACCATGCGTTTTACCATGGGGACGCTGACCTCCCTTTTTACCATCGCGTTCTTAGGCTGCTCCATTGCCATGATGTTCAGCGACTGGCAGAATCAGGTACTGGGAGATAAGTTTCCTTTTGACGTGCAGGTATACAGCGCTGACGTCAATGATGACTTCCGGGACGAACTGAAGATCATCGGCAAAGAATCGGATATAGAGGATGCCTTTATCTACCACATCTATGCAGGCCAGACCAATCAGGCAAACGCGTGGCTGTATACGCATCTGCAAATATTCGGAGACTCTTATCTGAACAGCGATGGAAGTCCGAATCTGAAAAAGATTGAGAAAAATCCGGAAGAATGCTACTGCAATTATGATACCTATATGGGACTATCGGATTACAACCATCTTAGAAGGATGCTGGGATATAAAGAGGTGACGCTATCGGACGGCCAGTTTGCCATACACATCAAGCAGCGTCTGAAAGATCAGGCAAAAGGCCTTGAGGATGCTATATCTATCAATGGGGAGAATGGGAAACTGCGTTTTGCAGGCTACTATATGGAAGCCTTCTCCCAGGATGGCCATAATGGAGGGGACTATGTCATCATCGTCCCGGATCAGGTGATTGCGGGCATGACTCCCTACTACAGCGAACTTGCGGTAGATATCAGAGGGGAGGCGCCGGAAGGTCTGGGAAATCAACTGGATGATTTGAGCGACAATACTGATTTTGGTGGCCATGCCGAGATGAAAGGGAACAACTGCTACGGGACGGACACCATTGTCACATACAATGCCGTGAACCTGGTGCGGGATAATCTGATACCCGAAGTAAAGTATATGCTGTCCTCCATCATATTCCCTGCGTTTTATGTGGGCCTGGTGTTCCTGTGCGTGGCTTTGACGGTGCTGTCCGTTCACCAGTTAAGCGATTCCGCAAAGTATAAGTTCCGGTACAGCGTGCTCAAGAAGATCGGACTAAGCAGAAGAGAGGTATCCAGGCTGATCCTGAAGCAGCTGTTCGGATATTACCTATGCCCGGCGCTCTTTGCGGCGCTGATCAGCGGCATCGTGGCAGTATTTATCAGTAATATCTTCATTTTCTATACAGGCGTAAGCACCTCGGTGTTCCAGTATTTTGCCATCTCCCTGGCGTTGTTTATGGGAATCTATATTCTGTATTTCCTGACGACTTATGTCGGATTTAAGCGAAATGTTGAAAGTAGGGAGGGCTAGGATATGCATAAGAAAAATATCTGGGTTTGCATCCTGATATCCATCCTGATTCTGGTCGTAGCGCAGACTGTCTCTGTGCTGATCGCAAGTGCAGCCTGTGCTGCAGGGCTGCCGGTTCCGGCGGGAAATATCCTGGCAGCCCTGCTCTATGCAGCCCTTGCTTTGTGGGGAATCCGCGTGCTTGGGAGGAAGGGACTTAAGATGCGTCCTTCCTCCCTGGGGCTTTCACCAGTCAGGATCCGGCCGACATGGGGCGTGGCGGCAGTTCTGCTTCCGCTGGCTGTATGCGGTATCTGCCTGCTGCTGCCCGGACACTTTGAAGCGGTTACAGCTAGGCAGGCGGACGTTGTCTTGATCTTAAGCGGCGCGGCCTATTATGGGATCGCGGCGGCGGTTGTGGAGGAGGCCGTATTCAGAGGAGCCATCCTCAAAAGCCTGGAGAGCAGATGGAACCGAAAGGCAGCGGTCCTGGCCTCGTCGGTCTTATTCGGGGCAGTCCATATGCTGGGAGCAAGTTTAAGCCTCGTGTCAGCTGTGCAGCTGCTTCTGGCCGGTACGGCAGTCGGAATCCTGTTTGCACTGATCGCTTATGAAAGCGGCAGCATCTGGAGCGGAGCGCTGGTACACGGCGTCTGGAACCTGTTTATGGTCAGCCAGATCTTGAGTATCGGCCCGGAGGCGGACGCATCGTCCATCTTCAGTTATGTGCTGGAGTTAAAGAATCCCCTGCTCACTGGAGGGGATTTCGGAATAGAGGCGTCGGTCATAGCCATGATGGCATATGCGGGGCTGGCGGCAGTTGCGTATAGCATGATACGAAGAAAGAGATTAAAGAGATAGCGTAAGAACAGAAAAACTTGGCAATGAAACGGCGTGGTATCAAAAGGTACCACGCTATAGTTTTCGATTTTTTTGTATCTATGCAACCGCCAGGCCGGATGTTGTGTATACTATAATAAAGAGAAGGCAGGTGATAGAATGGACGAGCAACGATTACTGGAACAGTTAAAGGGACGGAATGAAATTGCGCTTGAAGAAGCGGTTTCTGTCTATGAGGCGTACATATCAGCCATCGTTTTCCGCATTATCGGCAGCGCGATGGCAAGGGAAGATCTGCAGGAAGTGGTCAATGATACATTCTATAGCCTGTGGGTAAATGCAGAACGGATCGATCTTGATAAAGGCAGCCTTAGAGCATACCTGGCCGCCATTGCCAGGAACAAGGCAAAAAATAAACTCCGGGAGCATAAGACGCAGACGCTTCTTATCCAGGAGACGGATCAGGTGGAAGTGACGGATTTCTGTCTGGGCCTGGAGAAGGAGGAACGGGCGAAGATCTTGAAGGATGCATTGGACATGCTGAAGAGAGATGAAAGAGAGATCATGATCCGCTATTATTTCTACTATGAATCGACAGAGACCATTGCAGGCGAGATGGATCTCAGGAGGAATACGGTGAAGTCCAAACTGATGCGCGCAAGGAAGAAGCTTAAGATCCATCTGAGGGAAAGGGGGATATGTCAATGAAAGAGAAGATTACAGACCTGTTTGACGATATTCCTGTAGAACTGCTGGATGAGATAGAAGTTCAGAAAGGAAATGGCCATGGGAGGAAGAAAGGAATCTATATTCCCAAATGGGCCGCAGTCCTGGTGATCGGGCTTCTCTGCCTGTTTGCGGGAACGGCAGGGTACGCGGCGATCAAGCATCCGGACCTGTTTAAAACGTATTTTGGCAGCGGCGACGGACAGATGGAAAAGGATCTGATGCAGGAGCAGTACCATGAAGCCAGGAATAAGGATTACTGTCTGCGGGTGGAGGATGTGCTGGCAGATGGAGATATCAAGTATATTCTCGTCTCAGTGGAGGCCTTGAATGCAGACAGCCAGAAGGCGCTTAAGGAGAGCGAGACATTCCCCGTCATCCGGATTACCGGAGATTCGAAGAAAGGCACTGGCTCAGGAGGAGGTGCATATGAATATGACCAATACCCGGACGATGGGAAGAAATACTTCATGTTCGAGTGGAACAGCGCGGGCAGCAACTGTACGATCCTGTATGCGGATGGAATGCCCTCCATGCCAGGTCAGGACTGGCTCGATGAGCATGGCGACGAGATTCTGAAGATATCTTTTAAGCTGCATATGAAAAAGGATAAGGCCATCGCGGTCGTTCCATACAAGAACCAATTCCCTGATCATATAGGCTTTGACAGGGTGGAGATTCGCAGGATGAGCGTCAGGGTCGCCGGGGAGTCGAGAAAGGCGGATGACAGTTCCGGCAGCATAGGAGGATGGGAGTATTATTACCCCACCGTTACGGCAGTGCTTGAGGATGGAACCAGCGTCAAAATCATGAATGGCAACATGGGATATGAGGAGGCCGGGACGGACAGGACACATCCATCCGGGGGCGCCAGCGGAAGTTATAGCGAGGGAGGAGACGGAAAGATGAAGATAGAATATATGGTCAAATTCAGAAAAGCGCTGGACATTGACAAGATCGACAAGGTTATGATCAACGATACGGAATATGACATAAAATAATATTTAAAAAATGAGATATTTTCTCCTTCTGCAAGGTATGATAGGTGAAAGGCTTTTCAAAAAAGAAGAAACTGCTTGCGGGGTGTGGCTGTTGGAAGAAGGAAAATATATTGTGGCTGTTGAAACGAATAAGGATATGGTATACCGTATTGCATTGCATGACTGCCGGAACCGGCACGATGCAGAAGACATTATGCAGATCGTGTTTCTCAAACTGTACCGCTCAGCGGTGGCATTTGAAAGCCCGGAGCACCTGAAGAACTGGCTGATACGGGTGACGGTGAATGAATGCAGGCGGATGTTCGTCTCCCCCTGGAAGAAGCATGAGGAATGCCGGGAATACCTTCCCGAAGAAGGCGCGGCCTGGGGCTTTGATTCAGAGGAAGCAAGGAGGGATCAGGAGATTCTTCAGGCAGTCATGGCTCTGCCCAGGAAATACAGAGTGCCGGTCTACCTCTATTATTATGAGGGATACCAGGCGGCGGAGATCGCCATCCTGCTAAAGAAGAATCCTTCCACCATACAGACGCGGCTGATGCGGGCAAGGAAGCATTTAAAAATATCGTTGGAGGAGGCAGGAATATATGGAAGATAGATTTCCAGAAGAAGAATACAGGAGAGTGTGCAGCGCCCTGAAACCCTCCTTCCAGGCAGAACAGGAGGTCGTGAATATGGCAGAGCCGGGGAAAAGGCCATGGCGCAAGAAGAAGGCATTCGTTACGCTGGCAGCCGTGCTGGCACTGACGCTATCCGTATCCATCGTGTCGGTTGCGGCTACGGACGGCAAGATCGTAGAGGAAGTGAAAGACAAGGTAAGCGTGTGGTTTCGGAATCTTACGCTGGATGAAGAGGCGTCAACGCAAGATCATATGGTGCTTCGGGCGGAAGACGGGACGTACATTGCCATTGACCAGGATGAACGGAATCCAAAACTGGTGTACCACGAAGACAGCAAGTCATTGGGACTGGCGATTGGCGGCCGGGAGATCGACATTACGGAAGAATTGGTGGAAGACGGCGTATATACGACGGAATATACCTATGAAGGCAAGACGTACGGCGTTACGATCCAGGGAGAATTAGAGACGGCGCAGATGAAAGTAGAGCCGCAGTAAGAAGATGGGATAGCGGGGACCTTCCGGCAAACGGAGGCTCCCGCTATTTTTGCGGCAGCCGGACGCAGAATTGCTGCTTGCAGAAGCGGCGGGAACATACTATAATCAAGGTCAGATTACATGTCAGGCAAAAGGAAGGAGTTAAGATGGAAAGTAGATATGACACATTTTTCTTTGATTTAGATGGGACGATCACGGATTCTTCCCTGGGAATCACGAATTCCGTGATGTACGCATTGGAAAAATACGGGATCGTGGAGACGGACAGGCGCAAATTATACAAGTTCATCGGTCCGCCGCTTACGGATTCTTTCCCAAGATTCTATGGATTCTCCGAGGAACAGACCTTGGAGGCGATCGGCTACTACCGGGAGTACTATAAAGACAGAGGAATCTTTGAGAACCGGGTATACGATGGATTCGAGGCGGTGGCAAGCAAACTGAAGGAAGATGGAAAGACGCTGGTGGTGGCCACGTCAAAGCCGGAGCCCTTTGCGAGGCAGATCATAGAGCACTTCGGGCTGTCGCCTTATTTTGACTACGTGGCAGGGATGGAGCTTGATGGCGGCCGGGGCACGAAGGCGGAGGTGATCCGTTATGCGCTTTCAAACTGCCAGACATCCGAGCGATCCAAGGTCCTGATGATCGGCGACAGGGAGCATGATGTGGCCGGGGCAAGGGAAAATGATATCCACTGCCTGGGAGTGCTGTATGGATTCGGAAGCCGCGAAGAACTGGAGGCGGCTGGCGCGGACTATATCACGGAGGATGTAGAAGGAATATTGGAATTTCGTTAAAATCTCCGCCATCCTATTGACAAATCCAAAAGATGTTGTTATGATTAAAAAACAGAACGCACTCTGTTTTTGAAAACGCAAATGGGAAAGAGGTGCAATATGCAAAGAGTTTATTCATTAATCGTCGACAATAATCCCGGTGTCCTAAGCCGTATCGCAGGACTGTTCAGCAGGCGCGGATACAGTATTGACAGTATCACGGCTGGCGTAACGGCAGATCCGAGATTTACAAGGATTACCATTGTTGCAAGCGGAGATGAGTTGATCTTGTCCCAGATTGAAAAACAGGTAAGGAAACTGGAAGATATCATCAAGATCAAGGTGCTTAAGCCAAGCGAGTCTGTCTACAGGGAACTGATCATGGTCAAGATCCGTGCCAATGCGGCCCAGAGATCAGAGATCATCTCTATCGCGGACATATTCCGGGCTAAGATCGTAGATGTGGAGAAGGAGTCTTTGATGGTAGAGCTTACCGGCAACCAGTCTAAGCTGGACGCTTTTTTAAATCTTCTGGACGGCTACGAGATCCTGGAACTTGCCAGGACGGGAATTACCGGGCTTTCCCGGGGAATCAAGGATGTTACATACATCGACTAGAGGCGCATTTTAAATGGGAGCAGATGATTTGTCCGCCCTTATTTAACAATACAAATTCAATTTAATCAAAAGTAGGAGGAATGCTAATATGGCAGCAAGAATTTATTATCAGGAAGATTGTAACTTATCATTACTGGAAGGTAAGACAATCGCAATTATCGGCTACGGAAGCCAGGGACATGCACATGCGCTCAACTTAAAGGAATCCGGATGCAACGTTATCATCGGCCTTTACGAAGGAAGCAAGTCCTGGGCTAAGGCAGAGGCACAGGGACTGAAGGTGTACACCGCAGCCGAGGCGGCAAAGCAGGCAGACATCATCATGATCCTGATCAACGATGAAAAGCAGGCGGCAATGTACAAAAAAGACATCGAGCCAAACCTGGAAGAAGGCAATATGCTGATGTTCGCGCATGGTTTCGCGATTCACTTCGGACAGATCGTTCCACCGGCAAATGTAGATGTGACAATGATCGCTCCTAAGGCTCCGGGACACACGGTAAGAAGCGAATACCAGGCTGGAAAAGGAACCCCTTGTCTTGTTGCGGTAGAGCAGGATTATACAGGGAAGGCTCTTGATAAGGCACTTGCATATGCGCTTGGAATCGGCGGAGCAAGAGCTGGCGTTCTTGAGACTACATTCAGGACAGAGACAGAGACAGACCTTTTCGGCGAGCAGGCAGTACTTTGCGGCGGCGTATGCGCATTGATGCAGGCAGGTTTCGATACATTGGTAGAAGCAGGATATGACCCGAGAAATGCTTACTTCGAGTGTGTTCACGAGATGAAGCTGATCGTTGACCTGATCTATGAGTCTGGATTTGAAGGAATGAGATATTCTGTCTCCAATACGGCGGAATATGGCGATTATATCACAGGACCAAAGATTATCACAGATGAGACAAAGAAGGCAATGAAGAAGATACTTGCAGACATCCAGGACGGCTCATTTGCAAAAGAGTTCCTATTGGATATGTCACAGGCAGGCGGACAGGCGCACTTCAGAGCTATGAGAAAACTGGCTACAGAGCATCCGTCAGAAAAAGTCGGCAAGGAAGTCAGAAGCCTTTACAGCTGGAGCGACTCCGAGAAGCTGATCAACAACTAGGAAGCATAAAAGGTACATATAAGAACCGGCCCCGTACTCCAATGGAGTATGGGGCTTTTGTAATGGATGCAGGCAAGGATATAGAAGATTCTGAAAAATGAAGAAATATTGCTGTATTTCTGATATCAGTATGCTAAAATGAAGGTAACAGATCAGGAACGGATGACAATAGAAGAGAAAGGAGAGTGGACTATGGACGTGAATTTACGGGATCTTCGGTCAGCCAGGAATCCAAAAGTGCGCATCAAGATCATGCAGGGACATTTTGCGAGGAGCCATTCCCATGTGAATACCTACATTGATATTTCCACCATCAAATCCAGGTGCGACCACGCCAGGGAAGCGGCCAGGATGCTGGCGGAGCCATTTCTGTCATCGGTGGAAGTGGATACCATCGTATGCCTGGACGGAATGGAAGTGGTAGGCGCTTTCATGGCGGAACTGCTCGCCGCGCCAGGCCCGGTGTCGGTAAACCAGGGGAAGAATATCTCTATTGTAGCACCCGAATCAAACCAGCTGGGACAGATGATGTTCCGGGACAATACCAAGCGCATGGTGGGTGGACAGAACGTGCTGATTCTGGCGGGCTCGTTAAATACCGGGAAGACGATGCTTCAGGCAATTGATACCATCCTTTATTACGGCGGGAATGTGAACGGCGTATGCGCGATATTCAGCGCGGCATCAAAAGTTGCAGGATTGGATATCCATGCTGCCTTCACTACGGCGGATATCCCGGATTACCAGGTATACCCAAGCCATGCCTGCCCGCTATGCAAAGCAGGAGCAAAGGTGGATGCCATCGTCAATAGTTACGGATATTCCGAACTATAGGCGCAGCATGCATTTTATGTCAATAAACTATCATATTTTACAGGGAGGAAGACCAATGGACAAGACAATGGAAGGGTTTGAAGACCTACGCTCTAATAAGAACCCGAAAGCGCGCATCAAGGTAATGAAAGGGCATTTCGCAACAAGCAATTCGCATCTGAATACTTATATCGATATGTCTACCGTCAAGACCAGGCATCACAATTCCAGGGAGGCAGCCAGAGTGCTGGCCAATGAGTATCTGAACAATACTTATGTGAACACGATCGTGTGCCTGGATGAGACGGAAGTGATCGGAACATTTCTGGCGGAGGAACTGGCTGACACCAGCAGGCTGTCGCTCAGCGCCGACAATAATATCTCTGTTATAACGCCGGAGTACAACGCTCTGGGACAGATCATGTTCCGGGATAACAAGCAGCGCATGATCGAAAATCAGCAGGTATTGATCCTTGCCGCTTCCGTCACTACGGGCAAGACGATTAGCAAGGCTATAGAGTCCATCCTATACTATGGAGGAACCGTGTGCGGAGTCAGCGCTATCTTCAGCGCCGTTACGAAGGTGGCGGGCATGGAGATCAAGACCATATTCACCAGCAAGGACATTCCGGATTACAGGGCTTATGAACCCAGCGACTGCCCAATGTGCAAGGCAGGCCAGAGAGTAGAGGCGATCGTCAACAGTTTTGGATATTCCAAACTGTAGCAGATATGAGGAAATGCGATTTCCTGTCGCATAAAAAAAACAGCCATTGACGGTATGGCTGTTTTTTGCATGCGACTCTCTATCTATTAAGCAATTCCGTTAACGGCTTTTGTTAAACGGGAAATCTTTCTAGAGCATGTGTTTTTGTGATAAACACCCTTGCTTCCTGCTTTGTTGATTTCAACGATAGCAACTTTTAATGCTGCTTTAGCAGCTTCAGCATCTTTGTTTGCGATAGCTGTTTCAACTTTCTTTACGCAAGTTTTTACCTTAGATTTGATTGCTTTGTTTCTAGCAGCTTTTGTTTCGTTTACTAAAATTCTTTTCTTTGCAGATTTGATATTAGCCAATTTGTCCACCTCCAATATCCTATATTTCGATTTTCTCGATTCTAGTTCGTTAGAGCCGGACACGGACGTTCTAACGAAACACACTAATTTATTTTAGGACACAGAAAGAATTCTGTCAATACATATTTCTCAAAATATTGCAAAAACTAGCAAATAAATTATGACTAAAGTGAGGATGTAAGGGATGATTGAGAAGTATAGCATCAGAACAGACCTGGCTCTTGAGCAGAAAGAGCGATTCGAGTCGGACAATGTAGAAGTACAAGGCGTCGTGCTGGAAGAAGATTACGACGAGGAGAGGGAGATCAAGGTGACCACCGTAAAGATCGAGACGGAGAATGGCGCTAAGACGATGGGAAAGCCGGTCGGCACGTACATCACCATGGAGGCGCCGAATATGGCGGTGCCGGATGAAGACTATCACCAGGAGATATCAAACGAGCTGGCAAAATTCCTCGAGCGGTTCATAAAAAGCGACAAGGAAGAATATTCCGTGCTTGTGGTGGGGCTTGGCAACCGGAAAGTGACTCCGGACGCTCTTGGGCCGTACGTGGTGGATAATCTGAATATTACCCGGCACATCATCAAGGAATATGGCAAATATGCCATGGGAGAAGATGCAGTCAACTTAATCAGCGCTATCGTCCCCGGAGTCATGGGGCAGACAGGCATGGAGACGGTAGAGATCATCAAGGGCATCGTCAAAGAGACGAAGCCGGACATCATCATTGCCATTGACGCGCTTGCAGCCAGAAGTTCCAGAAGGCTGAACCGAACCATCCAGATTGCGGATACCGGCATCAATCCTGGATCAGGCGTAGGCAATCACCGCAATGCCATCACCAAAGAGACGGTAGGCGTCCCGGTCATTGCAATCGGCGTTCCCACGGTCGTGGATGCGGCTACGATCGTCAATGATACCATGGAGAATCTGATAGCCGCTCTGGAAAGCTCGGAGACCTTAAGAGGGGTGGGCGTGGTCATGCAGGGCTATAATGCGGCGGAAAAGTATGAACTGGTCAAAGAACTGATCTCGCCGCACCTAAACGGCCTGTTTGTAACGCCAAAGGACATCGACGAGACGGTAAAGCGCATCAGCTTCACCATATCCGAGGCATTGAATCTGCTGTTTTCCAAAGGACATGCACATATTAAGGAAAATAGCGTCATATAGTATTAAGACACAAAATATATGATGTGCTGCCCGCTTTATGCAGCGGGCAGCGTTTTCTTAAAGCGGAGTGGATAATGTGGGACAAAAACAGCGGATCAGCCGTATCATGATAGCGGTCATCGCAGGCATCCTGGTTCTGTATGCGTTCATGCAGGTACCTCTGCATCCGGTAAAGAAGGTGCAGGATGGGATCAACCGTTTCCTGATGGAGAAATCAGAAGAAACGTATCTGACCGGATTCGCCTATCTGGAAGGCGGCAAAGAGGCATCCTTCTCAGACTGGGTGACCGAAAGCGCCATGAAACTGGTGCCTCTTGGAACCTATGTGGAGGGCAAGGCATCCGTCCATACGGATGTGGAAGATGAGGAGACATACGCGATGATCCTGGCCCAGCAGGCCAATGATGAAAACGCGGTGGATGAAAACGGGCAGCTATTGGGAGGCGATGACAAGGAAGAGGAAGTCGCCCAGACATCTGGAACGCCAATTGATACCTCCATGGAAAAGTTGAAAAATTTTGAATACCTGGTGGGAAACTTCTATACGATAGATGGAAATACGATGGCAGACGGGGACCTGCTCAATGCAGAGAAACTCATGGGGAAAGATCTGAAGATCGACCAATCTAAAGGAGGCCCGAAGGTGCTGATCTACCATACGCATTCCCAGGAGGCGTTTGCGGATTCGACAGAAGGCGATACCAGCACCACCATCATGGGGATGGGCACCTATCTCTCAGACCTGTTAAACAATACATACGGGATCGAGACTTTGCACCACGAAGGAGTGTATGACCTGGTGGACGGAAAACTGGACCGAAGCATGGCATACCAGCTGGCGGAGCCGCAGATCCAGAATATTCTTGCCGAGAATCCCAGCATCGAAGTGGTCATTGACCTTCACCGGGACGGCGTGGCAGAAGGGACTCATCTGGTGACGGAGATCAACGGCAGGCCTACGGCGCAGATCATGTTCTTTAATGGGCTTAGCCGTACCAAGGCCAATGGCAATATCAGTTATCTGGCCAATCCATACATAGAGGATAACCTGGCATTCTCTTTGCAGATGCAGATCGCGGCAGCCAACAAGTATCCGGGATTTACCCGGCATATCTATCTAAGAGCCTACCGCTATAACATGCATTTAAAGCCAAAGACTCTGCTGATAGAGGCTGGAGCCCAGACGAATACAGTGGAGGAAATGCGCAATGCCATGGAAGTGCTGGCAGATACACTAGATCATGTACTTGCAAAATAAATATTGTTTGATTAATACAATATTTCGTGCTAATATATTGGCAGTATGGAAAAGTGTGCCCAATGGGGCACTTTTCCACGTTCTAGAATAGGTAGGAATATACAGTGGAAAGGATATATGAGAATGGCTAAGAAAAATACATACGATGCAGACAGTATTTCCATACTGGAAGGACTGGAAGCGGTACGGAAAAGGCCGGGAATGTATATAGGAAGCGTTTCCACCAAAGGATTGAACCATCTGATCTACGAGATTGTGGACAATGCGGTGGACGAGCATCTTGCAGGCTACTGCAGCGAGATCCGGGTGACGCTTGAAAAGGATGGGTCGGCGACCATCTCGGATAATGGGCGAGGCGTTCCGGTAGATCTTCACGCCACCGGAGTTTCCGCTGAGCGCGTGGTATATACAACGCTTCATGCCGGAGGAAAATTCGATGATTCTGCTTATAAGACCAGCGGAGGGCTTCACGGTGTCGGATCTTCCGTAGTCAATGCGCTATCAACGTATATGGATGTGGAAGTCAGCCGTGACGGCTATATCCATCATGACAGGTATGAGAGAGGAAAGCCGGTGATCGAACTGGAGGACGGACTGCTCCCCACCATAGGCAAGACCCGCAAGACAGGGACAAAGGTAAACTTTCTTCCAGATGACGCCATATTTGAGAAGACCAGGTTCCGGGCCGAAGAAGTCAAAAGCCGCATGCATGAGACCGCATATCTGAATCCTGCACTTACGATCATATTCGAAGATAAGCGGGGCAGCGAGACGGAGCATATCGTATACCATGAGCCGGAGGGAATCTTAGGATTCATAGAAGACCTCAATTCCAAGAAGGAAGCTGTCCACGAGCCCGTATATTTCAAAGGCGAGTCCGATGGCATCGAGGTGGAAGTGGCATTCCAGTATGTCAATGAATTCCATGAAAATGTCCTGGGCTTCTGTAACAATATCTATAACGCGGAAGGCGGAACCCACCTGACCGGATTCAAGACGACCTTTACCACAGTCATCAACCAGTATTCCAGGGAACTGGGGATCTTGAAGGAGAAGGATGCGAACTTCACAGGCGCGGATATCCGAAACGGTATGACAGCGATCATCTCCATCAAGCATCCGGATCCCCGATTTGAAGGACAGACGAAGACGAAATTGGACAACCCTGACGCGGCAAAAGCGTGCAGCAAGGTGACCAATGATGAGATCATCCGTTACTTTGACCGGAATCTGGATAATCTGAAGAAGGTGATCGGCTGCGCGGAGAAGGCGGCGAAGATCCGCAAGACGGAAGAGAGGGCCAAGACCAATCTTCTAACAAAGCAGAAGTATTCTTTTGACAGTAACGGGAAACTGGCAAACTGCGAGAGCAAGGACGCCGGGAAGTGCGAGATATTCATCGTGGAGGGAGACTCGGCCGGAGGCTCGGCCAAGACGGCCAGAGACCGGATGTACCAGGCGATCCTGCCCATCCGGGGAAAGATCTTAAATGTAGAAAAGGCCAGCATAGACAAGGTTCTGGCCAACGCGGAGATCAAGACGATGATCAATGCCTTCGGGTGCGGCTTTTCCGAAGGATATGGCAATGATTTCGATATTTCGAAGCTGCGCTATGACAAGATCATCATCATGGCCGATGCAGATGTGGACGGCGCGCACATCTCTACGCTGCTATTAACCTTGTTCTACCGATTTATGCCGGAACTGATCTATGAAGGACATGTGTATATTGCCATGCCGCCTCTGTATAAGGCTATGCCGAAAAAGGGAGAGGAAGAGTATCTCTATGACGACAAGGCGCTGGAGCGGTATCGCAAGACCCACGATGGCCCGTTCACCCTCCAGAGATATAAGGGACTTGGAGAGATGGATGCCCAGCAGCTCTGGGAGACCACTTTGAATCCGGAGACCAGGATGCTCAAACTGGTGGAGATCGAGGACGCCAGGATGGCATCCGGCGTGACAGAGATGCTGATGGGGACCGAGGTTCCCCCAAGAAGGACATTTATCTATGAAAATGCTACGGAAGCAGAACTGGATATATAGCGAGGTAAGGAGAGGAAAAGATGCAGGATTCACAAATCATAAGAACCGAATACTCTGATGTGATGAAGAAGTCATACATCGACTATGCCATGAGCGTCATCGTAGCCAGGGCCCTTCCGGATGTACGGGACGGGCTTAAGCCGGTTCAGAGGCGCACGCTCTATGACATGTACGAGCTGGGTATCCGGTATGACAGGCCCTATAGGAAATGCGCCCGTATCGTGGGGGATACCATGGGTAAATACCACCCCCATGGTGACAGTTCCATCTATGGGGCCTTGGTTAACATGGCCCAGGAGTGGTCTACCAGGTATCCGCTGGTGGACGGCCATGGGAACTTTGGTTCCGTGGACGGCGACGGCGCTGCGGCCATGCGGTATACGGAAGCCCGCTTAAGCAAGATTTCCATGGAAATGCTGGCTGACATCAACAAGGATACGGTTGACTTCGTGCCAAACTTTGATGAAACCGAGAAGGAGCCGGTGGTGCTTCCCTCCAGGTATCCAAACCTTCTGGTCAACGGTACGTCCGGTATCGCCGTGGGCATGGCCACCAACATACCTCCCCACAACCTTCGGGAAATCATCAGCGCCGTTGTAAAGATGATTGACAACCAGGTGGAAGAGGACAGGGAGACTTCCCTGGAAGAAATCATGGAGATTGTCAAAGGGCCTGATTTTCCTACCGGGGCAACCATACTGGGAAGAAGAAGCATAGAGGAAGCATACCGCACCGGACGTGCCAAGATCAAGGTGCGCGCGGTTACCAACATAGAAACCATGGCCAATGGAAAGTCAAGGATCATAGTGACCGAACTTCCGTACATGGTAAATAAAGCCCGTCTGATTGAGAAAATCGCGGACCTGGTTAAGGAAAAGAAGATTGACGGGATCACATACATCGGTGATGAGTCCAACCGTGAGGGCATGCGAATCAACATAGAACTGCGAAGGGATGTGAACGCCAATGTAATCCTGAACCAGCTGTTAAAGCACACACAGCTTCAGGACACCTTCGGCGTCATCATGCTGGCCCTGATTGACAACCAGCCAAAAGTATTAAACCTTCATCAGATGCTGGATGAATATCTGAAGCACCAGGAAGAGGTTGTAAGAAGAAGGACACAGTATGACCTGAACAAGGCCGAGGAGCGCGCCCATATCTTAAAAGGCCTGCTCATTGCCCTGGACCACATTGACG